>WLWE01000060.1_pt1 | contig 81270 bp, 79 predicted proteins | sample 6718301 | NCBI WGS metagenome assembly WLWE01 (sample SAMN12718691, study PRJNA515312) | sponge metagenome | isolation source: marine sponge | host: Mycale hentscheli | place: New Zealand: South Island, Marlborough, Capsize Point | collected 2003-05-01
ATAGCATTAGTTCAGAATTAACTTGTCAGTGTGATGAAGTTCACATTTGCCAACAATGTTATGAAGAATGGCAAGAAGAAAAAAAAGAAAAGCTGTAGTTACAGTCAAGTACCTAATATGTGTTAGGTCTAAAACAAACCTTGGCAACAGCGTATACCTAAGCAAGTAGACAAACTGCTTTTTTATTAACCCTTTAAACAATTATCATGAAACAATTAGTATTATTAATTCTCGTAATGGTATTCCCTATACATTTAGGAATAACTATATCAGCAATGCCAACATCTGCTACTGCAGAAACAACAGTACAATCTGTTGATGTATCTTCTCAGCAATTAAAGCCTAAGAAGAAGAAAAAGAAAAAACATAGAAGAAAGAAATGCTACAACAGCACTATCTTAGTAGGCAATGGTAAATATAAAAAGAGAAGATAGTTCTCTAACTATATTTTATAGCTCAATAATAAATATTAACTTTATTAAAACTCTTTACTATGAAACAAACAATGGATGAGATAAGAGAAAGATTCCTGTATGAATTATCCAGAAATCCTTCCTTTAACAAAGCAGATCTTAAATACATACAAGAACTGTATGATTTAATATCAAGTGATATTTACCTTACAAAGCTGTCACAACTAATGGACAGACAACGATAAGGTATGAATCAAATAGAATGTATATATAACAAAGATATATTTTATGGGCTGTCTGACATAGAAGTCGCAGCCCTATTTATATATTGGACTAAGATACCTGAGTATAATAAATCAGAACACATTCTATTAGAAAACAAATTTAATTTTATTCACTATTTAAACTAATTAACTATGAAACTTTTAATCACATTGGCCTTATCATTATTAACTACTGTAAGTTTTAGCCAAACACTTACTGTACAGGGCCACCTTTTAAACGCAAATGGCAAGACATTATCAGAAGTATATGTATTCGATAACAACGAATGGATATTCGTATGTAAAACTTTAACAGAAGATACTTATGCTTTTGACCTCAGTGTAGACTACCCTTTTATGATAGTAATGACAGACGCTGATTCTAAAAAAATGCTATATGTAGAACCATCTGCTCCAGGTTTATTTGAATTGGATGCTAATATGGATGATTCTAACAATGGCAAACTTATTTGGTTAGACAATAAATACCAAGTAGAAAAAATTAGTAACAAAAAGTTCAAGCTAACTAGCCAAGAGTTAGCGGGTTCATAGTTAGAGTTAGAGGTCTAAGGTGTTGCTACCTTAGACCTTTTTTATTATTTTTATATATGAGTACAAAAAGAACATTTACAAATGCCAAGTTCAAAGGCGAGTATGAAGAGATAACATTTGAGTTTGACCTTGATATGAATTTAAGCCCTGATGAATTGGATTCTGCTATATCTTTTTGGATTCCTACTACTGATGATTATTCTTGTGAGTCACTATGTGACTTTATATGTGAATTAAATTCAGAGTATTTAGCCTATTCTAAAAAGGATAAGAAATATTTAAAATGGGCAAAACATCAAGATGTAACACTTGCCTAAGTGTTATCAAAGATATTATATACTACACCTGCTTTCAGTAGTATATAATTCTCAGGCTTTTACTATTAGATAGTACCATAGACTCCAAGTCAGTCAATAGTTCCTATGCAATGTATCGAAATGACAAGCCTTACTAATGTCAAGAAAGCAATTACAGAAATTTATTATTTAATTTAAAAACAAAAATCAGATGAACATCGAAGATTTAAAAACAGGAGAATGTGTAGTTGTAAGTGCTAAAAAAGTAAGTGGCGACAAAGTGCAACTTATGTTTGCAGAAAGAATCGCTAATCCTAATTTACGACCAACATCTATTGTAGGACTGTTAAATCAGTCAGATGAAAGATTTAATGTATCTGCTAAACCTCGTTATGCGTGGCATTCAGGTGAAATTACAGACATTAAAACTGCTTTAGGAATTGATTGTAGCTCTCTTACAGAAGAGGGACAAGTTATGGAAATAGGACATGTAAATCCTACTATTAACGGACAGTCATTGAGTATACAAATTACAGAAACAACAAATGGTTCTGAGTATGATGTAGCTAACTTTGAAACACGTGCTAAACGTGCAGGAAAAGACGGAGATTTTATTCTTTCAGAGAATGGATCTTACATCTACGTAAAATCAGATGTAGTTCTTGGAGATGCTAAACACGTATTCTTGTCTAATACAAGACGTGCTGATTCTGCAATGTCTTTGGACAGCGCAGTAGCAGAAGCAATCGCTGGTTAATCCAGTAACATAATTGGTTTGTAGGGAGTGGCGTGATTTCTGCTCCCGATTAAGAGTTAGAAAGGATTTTCGTAGATGTCTTATCCTTTCTACTCTTTTTTATATTTTACATAAATGTTTCTATAATTTATAAAACTCTAATAAAATGGATAAATTTAAAATAATAGAGAGACAGCCAGTCTCTTTAGAAGATATAGGTATTTACCTAAGATTGATACATATGGATTACTATCCTGTATCAAATGAAGAAATGGCATATTTGATTAGTGAGCAATTTAATGTAGCTTGCACCGCTAATGATATAATGTATTACGAAAGACTTCACATAGAGATGGAAGACTTAGAAAAAATACAAAGAATGTCAGAGTATAATTACCCAGAATATTTAATAGAATAATTATGAGCACATATTTTATAACCAATCAACAAAGTATTGTTGAGCCTACAGAGTACAAACTATGTAGTGTGGAGCGATGTTTAAAGTATTTGAATGATTTGGATATAATTGGCTTAGACACAGAAACAAAAGGTTTCGACCAGTTTACTAAAGATATACTTAGCTTGCAGTTAGGCGATAGTAAAAAACAATTTGTAATAGATTGTAGTACTGTTGATATTAAACTGTTTAAAGATGTCGTAGAAAACAAAACTATGATAATGCAAAACGCTAAGTTTGACTTAAAGTTTTTGTATCGTCAAGGTATTGTACCTAAAAAAGTTTACGATACTTTTTTAGCAGAAAGAATTCTTACTACAGGTATACCTACTGCAAGAAAATCACTTGACCATTTAGTATTTAAATACTGTGGTGGAAAAGAGATGGACAAGTCTGTAAGAGCTGATATACTCAAAGAAGGACTGAGTACAAGAGTTATAAAGTATGCGGGCGATGACGTTAAATATTTACATGAGATAAGGGATAAGCAAATGGTCGAGTTGGAAAAGCTCGACCTGCTTAAAACTGTAAGCTTAGACAATGAGTATGTTCGTGTACTTGCTTACATAGAATATTGCGGTGTTAAGTTAGATGTAGACAAATGGCGTACTAAATGTACAGAAGACAAAGATATTCTTAATAGCAAAGAAAAAGTATTAGATGATTTTGTATTTAATAACGAAAAGTTTTCTTACTTGATAAACAATCAAATGGATTTGTTTGATTCTGAGCTAAAAACTCTTATAAACTGGAGTAGCTCTAAACAAGTTATTCCTTTTATGAGAAAGCTTGGAGTAAACACTTCTGTGTTAGACAAGAAAACAGGTAATCTAAAAGATTCTATAGATAAATCTGTTCTTAGTTCTCAGAAATCTGTACATCCTATGGTAGGAGCGTATATAGAATACAGCGAGGCTAACAAAGTAGTAAGTACTTATGGCGATAACTGGTTTGATTATATTAATCCTGTTACTAAACGTATACATACTAATTATACACAGATTATGAACACAGGCAGATTGTCCAGTGGTCAGAAAGGTAATCCTAAAAAAGGTATAGATCAGAAACCTAATATGCAAAATGTTCCAAGTGACGATAGAACAAGATCTTGTTTTGTTGCTGAACCAGGTAACACTTTAATTGTAGCAGATTATTCTGGTCAAGAGCAAGTTGTACTTGCTAATAAATCTTTAGAGCCAAATCTATTAGAATTCTATGCCAAAGGTTTAGGAGATATGCACAGCTTTAATGCTAAGAAAATATTTCCAAAAGAACTTGAAGGTGTAGAACTAAATGATGTTAAGAAAGAAAGACCTGACTTACGCCAAATGGCTAAAGCTGCAGGTTTTGCTATTAACTATGGCGGTGTAGGTATGACTATTGCTAAGAACTTATCTTTGCCTCTTGAAACAGGCGAGATGGTATACCAAGCATACTTTGAGGCTTTTCCTGGTTTAGCTGATTATTTTAAACAAGCAAAAGAGAAAGCTATCTCTGACGGTTATATTACATTTAACGATGTAAGTAAACGTAAGTGTTTTGTATATGGATTTGAAGAGTTTCAAAGTCTACATGCAGAGTTGTATGGAGATAAAAAGTTCTGGACTGAGTACAAAAGAGAAAAAGCAGAAGACTCTCATTATTTTAATACTTATCTAAAACCTAAAGTAAGAAATTACTTTGTTAAAAAAGGTGGTATTGAAAGAGATGCTTTGAATTATCCTGTACAAGGTACATCTGCAGATATTACAAAACTTGCAGGTGTGTACTTGTTTAGATATTTAGAAAAGAATAATCTTTTGTTTAAAGTATTGATACCCAATGTTGTGCACGACGAGATTCATGTAGAATGTTCAGAAAACATAGCAGATAAAATGAGTGAAGTACTTAAAAAATGTATGGAAGATGCAGGCGATGTATTTTGTAAAACAGTTCCGTTAAAAGCTGAACCGTGTAAAACGCCTTATTGGACACACTAAAATTATTAAATGAGAGAAGATTTAAATTATAAGAGTGGCAATGATAAAGTTGTCACTCTTTTAGCTAATAAAAAAAGAGTATTTATAAACGCATTATGTGCAACTTCTACTATTAGACATGCTGCTTTAGAATTAGGAAGATCAGAAAAATGTTTATTTGATTTCTTAGAAGAGTATAATATAGATAAAGAAGATTTAAAGTTAATGAGAAAGAAGTTTGCATTGAGCAAGAAAAAAGTTAAGTTGAAATATAAAGAAATTAAAAATGGCCAGAAGACATATTACAGTGAAAATATTAAAAAGTAAAACAGACAATCTTTGGTATAAAAATAAGATAGGCAAAGAGTATAAAGTAAAAGACTCCGACGACAGATACTATTCTGTTAGAGGTACTTATCAAGTTATTTATAAAGAAGATTGTGAACTAATAAAAGATTAACTATGAACTATTCAAGGAAGATTTATAAAAAAGATTCTAAAGGTAAAATACGTATACTCCACGTATATACTCAAGGAGCAGAACTGATTCAAGAATCAGGTGTACTTGACGGTAAACTAATTACTCATCAAAGTACTTGTACCCCTAAAAACATAGGGAAAAGTAACGAAACTACTGGAGAACAGCAAGCAGTATTAGAGGCAGAAGCTAAAGTAGTATCTAAGATGGTGGAGGAATACTTCAACACTATTGAAGAAGCTGAAGAAAGTGAGATAATATTGCCTATGTTGGCAAAAGATTACAAAAAAGAATCTCATAAAGTAAATTTCCCTTGTTTTGTTCAGCCTAAGTTAGACGGGCAACGTGCTCTTACTATGAAAGATAAAAGTATTATATCTCGTAAAGGCAGACCTGTAGACACTATGGGCCATATTACTAATGTTTTACCTGAAGGATATAACTTTGATGGAGAATTGTATGCCCATGGATTATCTTTTCAAGAAAACATGAAGCTTATTAAAAAGTATCGTCCAGGAAAGTCAGAGAATATTAAATTTCATGTGTACGATATAGTAAGTGACAAACCTTTTAAAGAAAGATTAGCTTTGTTGTCTTCTATACTTGTAGATATTGATCAAGTAACTGTTGTTCCTACTTACGAAGTTAAGAACGAAGAAGAAATAGATACTTATCATAAAATATTTCTAAGCAAAGGCTACGAAGGAACTATTGTAAGACATTCTTATGCGGGTTACGGAGTAAACAAACGTGATTCTCAACTATTAAAATACAAAGATTTTATAGATATGTCTTGTGAAGTAATAGATGTATTGGTCTCTACTAAGGACCCATTACAAGGAGTAGTGCACTGTAAAAACGACAAAGGTACATTTGGTTGTGGTATGAAATTTTCTCACAAAGAACGAGAAGAGATACTGACAAACAAAAAAGATTACATTGGTCGTATAGCAGAAATAAGGTTCTTTGAGTACACAGATGATGGATTACCAAGGTTTCCAGTTTGTTATGGATTTAGAAATGATTAAATTTATCGATATGAAAAATAAAATAACCACAGCAATTACTCTTATTACAGGAGTAATTGGCTGTTTCTTTCTGTTCTATTTAATATATATATTGATAAAATGAAAAAATGTAAACACTGCGGAGAAGACTTCATTCCACAATCGTTAAACAGAAAATACTGTATTGACAACGCTTGTAATGATAAATACTACGAAGAGTTAAACAAAAATTTTGATAAATATAATACTAAATACAATGGATATAGGAAAAATGACTATAACAGAAGCTCATAAACATTTACAGCCAATTGCTTTAGCATACGGTCTTAAATTAAATAGAGCAAAAGATTTTAAATTTGCTAGACTAGTGTTTGTTAATTTATATAGACAAGAATTAGTTTAGTTAAGTACTAACTATTAAACTTTATACTATGTATGAGACAGCAATTGCATTAATGCAAAACATTACTTTCAGAGACCACAACTCTCTTACAAAAGTTGTAAAAATATTTGCAGATATTGAGCACGCAACATTGACATGTGCACAAAAAAACTTTTCTGTAAAAGAATCTGAGAATCAATATTATTTTTTACAAGAAGTTCCTTTTGAAGGAGAACTTAGAGGATTAGTTTTCGACGTTACAAGAACAGGCAGTGAGATTTGTATAAGTTGGGGAGAGGATGAGGTGTTTGCATACATAGAAGTAGAGAGTGATTTAGAAGAAGAGTTGTACCACGAAAGTTGTCCTCCTGACTACGTTCCTATTTATAGAATTAAAAGTATAGATATTTGCGGAACAGATATAGACGATCTTAATATTGGAGAAAACTTAAAACATGAGTTATACAGACATGCAGAAAATTATAAAGAAGAGATGTTTGACTTTGAGTCTAAGTAGTTATATATTTGTAAATAAAACAATTAACAGATGAAAAAAATAGTTGAGTGTCCTAAATGCGGGACTAAGTATGATTCATGTTCTAATGAATATTGTCCTACACCAAAGTCTAATTACTTATGGCTGTTCGATAATGGTCATGGAGGAATCATAAACGGAAAGTATCAAACTGCTGGAAAGCGTTCTCCTGTATGGGAAGACGGATCTCAATTATTTGAAGGAGAATTTAACAGAGCGATTGTTAATCGTTTAGTTAAAATGTGTGCTGAAAAAGGCATAGAATGTATTAATTTAGTTGATACACAAGAAGATACTCCTCTAAGCAAAAGAACTGCAAAAGCAAATAGTATACATCGTGAAAAAGGAAACACTATTTATGTGTCAATTCATGCTAATGGTTTTAGTAAAGAATCTGCTAACGGCTGGTCTGTTTATACTTCTGAAGGAGAAACTAAGTCAGATATAGTAGCTTCTGTTTTAGCAGAAAAAGCACAAAAAGAATTTCCTGATGAGTATATGAGAAAAGATACTAGAGATGGCGATGCTGATAAAGAATCTAATTTTTGGGTACTGAGAAAAACAGCTATGCCTGCTATACTAAGTGAAAATTTTTTTATGACTAACTATGACAACTGTCATAAATACTTGCTAAGTGAAGAAGGTAGAGATAGAATTGCTAAAATTCATTTTGAAATGATTTTAGAAATTGAAGAAAAAAAGTCAGTGTAATTACTGAATAGTTATACTGCATAAAAACATAAAAGAGGGAATAGTCCCTCTTTTTTTATCAATAATAATATGGAGAAAGAAATTTTAGATGAAGAATTTACTGAACAAGATTTGGTAGATTATATAAAAGAAGAGAGGTTAGATAGAAAATTAAGGAAGAGAGAAATTATAGATCCTAGAAACTATATAATAAATATTTTATACTATAAGTTTAAGTGGTCAGAGTTGCGTATATCTATAGTATTAGATAAAAATCGTTCTAGTATATGTATTGCTAAAAACTCTGCTTTTTTCTTAGCGGCAGATCCTGCTTTTTTAAGAAACACAATTGAAGTTAGAGAAAAGTTTCCTTGGACACCTCAAGAACCTGACAAATTAGCTCAAACATTTAAGAAAAGAAGAAGTTTAGTAGTATTCTTAGATGATAAAGAGGTTGAAAAAGTAGAAAATGTAAGAAAACAACTAGGAGTACGTAATCTGGGTACTGCAATTAAGTATTTAATTAAAAACTTAGAAGAATATTAAATTATGAATAGAGATGCAAGACAGGTTGAGGGTCTTCGTAAATGGAGACAGTCTTCGTTTCAAGGCATTGCCGAATATCCTACGGGTTTCGGTAAAACATATACAGCAATTAGAGCGATCATAGGCATGATCTCCAAAAAACAAATCAAAAGTGTAGTTGTAGTAGTTCCTACTATCACACTAAAAGAACAATGGGAGAAAGAATTGGCCAAAAAGAAAGTAAAAATAGCAGAAGTATATGTTATAAACTCTGCAGTAAAAAAGACCCACGACGTAGATTTTTTAATCTTAGACGAGGTGCATAGATATGCTGCAGAAACATTTAAAGAAATATTTGTACGTACTAAATACAAGTATATCTTAGGCTTAACAGCTACGTTAGAAAGAGATGACGGACTGCATGAAATTATTTTAAAACAAATGCCAGTCTTTGACACTATTACTATTGAAGAAGCTTTACAGCATTCATGGATTTCTCCATATAAAATCTTTAATGTACAAGTGCCGTTTACTCCTGACGACTTAGCTGCATATAAAAAAGCAGACAATAGTTTTAAATACTTTGCCATGCAAATGGGCAGAGGTGGACAAGCTTTTGATACTGCTAAATTATGGATAGGATCTGATGATCCTACTGAAAGAGGCAAAGCTGCCGCTTATTATAATTCATTAAGAACAAGAAAGAAACTTTGTTTGAATAACATAAACAAAGTTGCTGCTGTTAAAACTATTATAGACCTGTTTCCTAACAGAAACGGTCTTACTTTTAGTGCTAACACAGATTTTGCTGATTCCTTACAGAATGTCCTTGGGGGCATTTCGATGACTTTTCATAGCAAACTTTCTAAGAAGTCACAGGGCATTGTAATGAAGACTTTTAAAGATAAACGCACGAAGATTAGAATTCTAAACACGTGTAAAGCTTTAAACGAGGGATTGGATGTACCTGAATGTTCTATAGGAATTGTGGCAGGCAGTAACTCTACTGCTCTAACTTTTATTCAACAATTAGGAAGAGTAGTACGGCATATTCCAGGCAAGGAAGCATACTTTATAAATCTTTACACACCGCAAACTCAAGAAGAGAAGTGGATGCAAAAGAGAATGAAGAATGTAGACCCAAGTTTGGTAACAGATGTTACATTACCTGAATTTATTAACTTAATCAAAATGCAACAACATGCACCAATTTAGAAAAGAAGCTTCTGAAAAAACAAAACTAACTATGGTAGTAGCCCTGACAGCCAGTCAGGTGCTACACGAATCGTTAGATGATCTTGTAGACACAGATTTTTACAAAATGTCTTTGAAGCAAACTACTAATAGAATGCAAAAAGAATTAGAAAGAGTATGTGATAGACATATAGATCTTTTGTGGGCAGGAGACGAGAAAAAAGCTCGATTAGTACAAGAAGGTTTATATAAGATAGCTAAAAAAATAGCTACTATGAAGCCCAGTGAATTAGTTGTAATAGGGGACATGTTTGAAAACGGAAACTTTAAGTTTGTAGAAGAAGGAAAAGCCAAAGAAATTTTGTTAACTAAAGACTGATACAATTATGAATGTAGAACTAGATTTAAAAAAACTTTATAGAAATAATCTTAGTCCTAATCAGTATGTGATTTTAACTATGATTTATTATAAAGAATGGGGAAAAATTATAAAACTATTTTCTGTAGAAGAAGCTTTAGAAATTAGAAACAGTTTAGTAAATACTAAATACATTTTAGATAAAGACACTAAGAAAAGCTTTAACGACACTGTAATTAGTACTTCTCATGTGGAGAAATTATTAGAAATACGTAGCGACAACATCAACTTTTTAGAATTCTTTAATGAATACCCTATAAAAGTAGGAAATAGAGTACTGCGACCTAAAAATTCTGATACAATAGAAGGTAAAAAACTAAAAAAGAAGTATCTTGCAAAAGTAAAATCCCTTGAAGATCATAAACTAGCTGTTGAAGCTACTAAAGCTTTTGTAAGAAGGCAAAGAATTTCTAGTAATCTAGAGTTTTTGCCTGGTTTAGAAGTAGTTATTAATAATGCTAAATGGCAGTCATGGGAAACATTTATCACTCGATTTGCAGAGGGGAAAACTGCTGATCACATAGATTCGATTTAGTATGAGTAAGAAAAAAGCATGGGATGAATTACAAGTAGAAATTCAAAGAGGTGTAGATGGATTAAATGTAGGTCTTCCTATGGGCTTCAATAGACTTAATAAGTTTATTGCAGGTGTACAACAAGGAAGATATGATACATGGGGAGGTGCCACAGGTACAGGTAAGACAGCAATTGTAGATGAGGCGTATGTGTTTAATCCTTACGACCACTTGTGTTTAGATCCTAATCCTTTTTACTCTTTAGAAATTCTTTATTACTCACTAGAGATAGACCCTGTAGTTAAGCTAGCAAAGTTTGTAGCCAGAAAAATATGGGAAGATCATGGTATTCTTACGAATATTAATGAGATCTTTAGTAGAGGCGTACATAAATTACCTTCAGAAGTAAGAAAGCTTATACCGATGTACAAAGAGTACTTCGATAAGATGCAAGATGAAGTGCTATTCTTTAGAAATAGCCTTAATCCTGATTACTTATATAATGATGTAATGAAGTACGCAGAGTCAAGGGGGAAAGTGGTACGTAACAAAGACAATATTGTTATAAATTATAAACCACATAACCCTAATCTAATTACACTTATCATTATAGACCACATTAGTCTTATAGATAAAAATTCAAGAAAAGATAAAACTAAAAAAGACGCTATAGATCGTGCGTCCAAGATGTTAGTGTTTTTTAGAAATACTTTTAAGTTTAGTCCTGTAGTTGTTAGTCAGTTTAACAGAGGTATAGAAGGTATGGATCGTAAGAAACAAGATTCTCAAGAACCTCAGCTTTCTGACTTCAAAGATACAGGAGCTACACAAGAGGATGCAAACACAGTTGTTGCTTTGTTTAATCCTTTTCGTTATGGTATGGATAATCATCGTGGTTATCCTATTCTAGACGGTACATATCCTTTGCGGAGAAATTATCGTTCAGGACATATTTTAAAGAATCGTGATGGTATGGATAGTTTATCTATGGGTTTTTATTTTCAAGGTGCTGTAGGTAAGTTTGAAGAACTTCCAAAAGCTTCTGATATAAAGAATGACCCTAGACTATTAAAGGCCATCTTAGACAAGAACAAAGTATGATTGTAGAATTTAAAGATTGGGTAAAACTAAAACTTACTCAAGACCCAAAGACTAGGGATTCTAATGAAAAACTTTACTATGATTATTTAGAATATACGGGTTACGACGTACATTCTAAAACTGTAAAACAGTTTCTAAAAGACATGAGTAATCGAGAGATTCCTTATATGGATTCTGTTGCCAGAGCATCAAGAAAAGTACAAGAGGAAAACCCCTATCTACGTGGTAAAAGCTGGGGAAAACGTAAGAAAAAAAGTGTTTTAGTAAAGCACGAAATCCTTGCAGATAAGTAAGGATTTTAGTATTTTTAATCAATTAAAACGAGGAGAAAAAATGGGAAAATTAGTGTTTATTACAGGTAAATCTGGTATGGGGAAATCTACTTCCCTACGTAATCTTAATCCTGATGAGACGTTCATCTTAAATACAGACCAGAAGCCTTTACCTTTCAGAAAATTTCAAGAAAAGTATTCTGAAGAAAAGGGCAATTACAAAAAAACTTCTGACATAGTAGAAGTTATTAATATCTTAAAGGATGTTCACAAGAACAAACCGCAAATCAAAACTTTAGTGATAGACACATGGTCTAGAATTATGACTGACCATGTCATGAGTAAAGCGTTTAGAACGGCTAAAGGTTTTGAGAAGTGGGGTAAGTTTTCTGCATCTATTTACGATCTAATGAATATTGTGAATGACAAAGTAAGAGACGACTTACATGTTTACTTCTTTGCTCATCCAGAAACTCATTATGATGAAACAGGCTTTCCTATGGAAAGAGTAGCTGTACAAGGTAAGCAGCTTGAAAAATTTGTACCTGAGAGTTTTAGCTCTATTGTTTTATATTGTGAAGTTAAGAGTGCTCCTGGGCAACCTAACGAACATGTATTTAGAACAAAGACTTCTGGCTCGGATACTTGTAAGACACCTATTGACATGTTTGAAGAGGAAACTATTCCTAATGATTTAACATTAGTCGATACTGCTATCAACGAGTATTACTAAACAATTTTTATTAACTGCTTTTAAGTACTTATAGTGCTGTTAAAGCAAACACTTTAAACTATTCAGAATTGGATCTACTCTGATAAAAAATAGATCTGTTTATGTTTAGCACGAAGCTAAACAAATTATTTAATATTATTAATTTTTTAAAAAACAACAAAATGATTGATTGGGGAGTACCAACAAACAGAAAATCTTCTACTAAAGTAGAAAAGTTTAACACGCCAGTAGTAACTATGTCTGCATTGTTAGGCAAAGGTTCTGGTCGTAAATTTACATTTAACAAAGCTGCTATTGACGCACTAGGATTAGTTTCTCCTGACAAAGAAACAGGAGCACAATCTTATGTAACTTTCGGTAGAAATGCAGAAACAGGAGATGTAGTTCTTATGGCTTTGGCAGAAGAAAACGAAAACATGAAAGCTTTTAAGACTAACAAGTCTTATTCTTTTAGTGACAAGAAAACATATGAGTTTCTTACAAACAGTTTTTCTTTGAACAATGATGTAGAAAACTATCTTCACTTTGATACTGTAGAAAACCAACCTTATTTTATGGTAACAAGCGCTACTAATGACAATACTGTTGTTGAACAAGCGCCTGTTGTTGAAGAAACACCAGTTGCACAAGTAGAATCAAACGAAGAAGAAGAAATTGTTTCTGACGTAAATTCTTATCAAAGTGTAGCTAATACAGTTGAAGAAGAAGAAATAGTAGACGATCAGTGGTAAAAACCGCTATTAAATTTTTAATTAGTAAATAAAAACAAGTAATGAATATTAATTTAAATGATGACAGCTTTAATGCTGTAGAGGGTAAAGCAATTTTCAATGGAGGAAATGCAGGAGTAGTTAACGATGTTAAGATGACTATTCATAAGAAAAATTCTGAAGACAAAGAATTTGCCCCAGACTATAAAATTACTTTTACAGATTCTAACGGTGGATCTTGTAATATGCCTTTCTGGTATGTAACAAAAGAAACTTCTTGGAATACTGTTGAGCAATTAATTCAAAAACAAGGTAAAGTTTTAAAGCATATCTTGCATGTTGCTTTGGGCCCTAACGCTCAATTGCCTGTTGTTAATTCTGCAGAAGCAATGTTAGACGAAGCTATGAAATTGCTTAGAGGGGCTTTACCTAATTTAGGAGCTGTTCGTATTTTTGCTAACTATGGTACAAACGAGTACCGTAAAAAATACATTCAACCTCGTTCTTGGGTTCCGTTTATGGAAGCTATGAATGTTTCTGCTGAGACATCTGTTCTTAAACAATCAGATCTCGACGGAATGACTCGTCTACAAGAAGACGGAGAAGAAAGCGCTGCATTAGCGACAAGTACTGCTGACTCTGATGATGATGAGTGGTAGGACTTTTTTTAATTAAAATAAAAGGAAGGGCAACTATGTTGTCCTTTCTTTTTTTATTCTAAAATTTATAGTAAATGCATAAAAAAATAAATTTAAATTCTTTTATTTTTAACGAGCAAATTACTAGAGAAGATATACTTTCTGTAATTACACAAGAAGAAATATACTCCTATTACATAGGCTCTCCTGTAGAGCATAGCACTAAAATTAACAGTCCTCTAAGAGAAGACAATGTGCCTTCGTTTGTAATATATTATCATAAGAATGGTTCAGGAACATTAATGTTTTATGACTTTGCTACTAAAGATAGTGGCGATGTTATTGTGTTTGTAAGTCTTCTTTATGATATAAACTACAAAGAAGCTTTATGGAAAATTGCATATGATTTTAAATTATCAGATGCAGAAATAACAGGAGAACGTAAACAGTTAGTTAAAGCTAAAAAAGTAATACAAAGAAAGCAAGTTAAAATAGGGATAAGAAAAAGAAAATGGCAAATTCACGATGCTAAATATTGGAAACAATATGGCATTAAAAAAGCTACTTTAAAAAAATATAACGTGGTCCCTATAAGCCACGTATTCTTTAACGGGAATGCTAACAAAGCAGACAAGAATGCTTATGCGTATATAGAATATAAAGACGATAGTGTTAGCTATAAAATTTATCAGCCTTACAGTAAAAAGTTTAAATGGATTAACAATGCCAATTATACTGTGCACCAAGGTTATACAAAACTTCCTTCATCAGGAGAACTTTTAATTATTACTAAATCTTTAAAAGATGTAATGAGTTTAAAAGATGTAATGGAAATAGATAGTGTAGGTTTACAATCAGAATCAGTAATGATGAAAGTTTCAGTAATGAACGAGTATAAATCTAGATTTAAACAAGTGTTTTGTTTATTCGATAATGATACAGCAGGTGTTAAACTCTCTAAAGATTTTACTAAAAAATATAATGTACCGCATTTTTTTATGCCAGAATTGCCTGGTGTAACAGATTTTAGCGACTTAGTTAGTAAAGTAGGAAAAGAAAAAGCCAAAGAATTATTTAATCAAAAAATATCAAAGTTATGGATAAATCACAGTCCCTAAGTAAGGTTACCAAAGACCTTATGTTTAAAGAACCGTTTTACGGGTTCTTTTTAATAATGCTAAACAAAGTATGGAATGAAAAAATACCTACTGCATGTGTTGGAAAACAAGGAATCAATTATCATTTAATGATAAATTCTTCTTTTTGGGAAGAACTGCCACACATAAAAAGAATAGGTTTAATAAAACATGAATTACTTCATATTGCATTTAAACATCTAAATGTTTTTACTGATTTTAAAGATAAGAAACTAGCAAACATTGCTATGGATTGTGAGATAAATCAGTATATAGACAAAGAATGGTTGCCAGAAGGAGGTGTAGACATTGACAATTACCCAGAATTAAATCTTGATCGTAAAGCAGGTTGCAGATATTATTATGAAAAAATGCAAGAAGCTCAAAAAGAAAAAGAAGAAAACGGAACCTCTGGGTCAGAAGCTTTTGACAAAATGTTAGAAGAAGGCGTAGACCATTCTGAATGGGAACAATTTGAAGATCTTTCTGAAGGAGAACAAAAGTTAATGGATAGGCAAGTAGAAACATTAATAAAAGAGGCACAAGAGCAAACTATTAAGAAAAGAGGAGTAGTACCTGGAGAAATAGAAGAAATCATAAAACTTTCTGTAGTAGAAAAACCAAAATTTAATTGGCGAAAGTTTATTAGAAGATTTACAGGCAACTCTCTTAGAACCTTTACTAAGAAACAAAGAAGAAAAGAGAATCATAGATACTCTGATAATCCTGGTTTAAGAGTAAAGATGCGACAAAAAATGTTAGTTGCAATAGACACATCTGCTTCTGTAAACAACGATGAGCTTACTGAATTTATGAATGAAATTTATCATTTATATAGATCAGGAGTAGCTATTGAAATTGTACAGTGCGACACTAAAATAAATAGTATAAAAGAATACAAAGGTAAATTTGAGCTTGAAATATCAGGTAGAGGAGGTACTAGTTTTGATCCAGTATTAGATTATTACATGGACAATCCTAAGTTTACAAGTCTTGTATATTTTACTGACGGTGAAGCATATACAGAGTTAAAACCAAATAAGAATATTTTATGGGTTTTGTCAGAAAGATCTCATATGAATAATGAATTACCAGGAAAAGTTATTAAACTAGAAATTTAAAAAAATGAATCAAACTAAATTAAACGTAGAAGAATTAAGAGATTTTGTATCTCACATGATTAAAAATAATCAACACATTCAAGAAAAAGGATTAGTACCTGTTACTATAGATGTATCAGGTAATGCAGGATTAGGTAAAACTTCTTCTATTATACAGCTAGCAAAAGATCTAGACTTGCAAGTAGAAAAAATAAATCTATCTCAGCTAGAAGAGTTAGGCGATTTGATAGGTTTTCCTGTCAAAGAATACAAAGTAAAAAACAATGAAGGAAAAGTATTGTGGATTACTGAGCAAGAAATTGCTACTGCAAATGAAAAAGGATATAGAGTAGTAGATAAAAGAATGTCACACGCAAAACCATCTTGGGTACAAGGTAAAAAAGATGGCGGTGTACTTATACTCGACGATTTTACACGTGCAGATCACAGATTTATGCAGGCAGTTATGGAAATTTGCGATAGACAAGAGTATATTTCTTGGAAATTGCCGAAAAACTGGCATGTAATTCTTACTTCTAATCCTGACAATGGAGAATATAATGTAACAAGCTTAGATGTTGCACAGCAAACACGTTTTGTTTCTGTGGAGTTAAAGTTTGATGAAAAAGTATGGGCAAAATGGGCAGAGTCTGTTAATATGGACAGCCGTTGCATAAACTTTTTACTTATGCATCCAGAATTAGTAAACGAAAAAGTTAATCCTAGAAGTTTTACTACATTTTTTAATGCAATCAGTTCGATAGAAAAGTTTGAAGACGAGTTACCTATGATTCAAATGATAGGCGAGGGTTCTGTAGGACAAGATTTTTCAAGCATGTTTACAATGTTTATTAATAATAAGCTTGATAAAATTATATCGCCAAAAGACATTATTTCAAAAGACAAAGATTACGTTTTTGCTGACTTGAGAAAAATGATAGGAGAAGAGGACGAATTTAGAGCCGACATCTCTAGTGTAGTTTCTACTAGAATAGTAAACTACTTGTTGAATTTTGCAAAAACAAATCCTATTTCTAAAGAAATAGTACAGAGAGTAGAAGAAATATTTACAGAGTGTACTTCTTTTACAGAAGACTTAAAATATTTTATTGTTAAAGAATTGTTGAACGGTAATAAACAAAAGTTTTCTAAACTAATGTTGAACCCAACAATAACTAAAATTTTAATTAAATAATTATGAAAACATTAGAAATAAAAGTAGACGCAGACTTGGAAAAAACTGTTTTAAGAGGCAGAATTAAATTGAAGGAGGGTGTTAAAGATAATAAAAATGATAATTTTATTATATCTAAAAATAAATATTCTTTAAAACCCAATCAAACTGTTTTTATATCAAAAAATTGTAGTATTCCAAAAGTAAAATTGCGTACTGTAATGATGAGCCACAATTTAAGAGTTACTAAAAATTTTAAAGAAGCAGATTTTTGTTTTATAAATCCAAGTAGTTCTGGCATTAACGCAATTTCAGAAAATTCTTCTTGCTATATTTTAAATAATGCAGGCGGGATGAAATCAGCAGACTATTTTAAACATTCTGTAAAAAATAATGTAGACTCTTTATTTAAGCTAGCAGATATTGATATAGATATATTAGAAAATCACATTGAAGAAGGAGGAGAAGTAATAGTAGATTATAGAACCCTTAATTCTATTAAAAGATTTTATCCTAATGTAACAACTAGTTATGATTATGCCATGTATTTAAAAGAAGGTCCTGACTATGAATGTTACGAATATTTTTTAGAAAATGACATAGTTGTATATAATCAACAAGATTTAATGGAAATAGTAAACGGCAAAGATTCTTTAGTTATAGGAAAAAAAGAATATAATCAGCTTAAATCTATGATAGATAGTTCTGACGAAGACAACTTAGTTTTAGCCATGGAAATGATAGCTAACTGTGATTACACAAAAAGTTTATTGTACTTATGTATGCTATTTGAAGCTCACTCAGAAAAGTTTTTAAAAAATAAATATTCTCGTCATATTAATTTTAAGTCTTTATTAGCTTACCTAAACGTAAATCGTTACACATATATCACTATAGATTATATGATCGACTTGTTTATAGAAAGAAAAGTTCTTAATAAAGAATGGGTAGACATAATCTTTGAAGAGTACGCAGATAGAATTGTTAACAGAGAATCTAAACATTTTAAAGCTAAAGTAATAACTCTAAACACAGAAGCACTTGAATTCTTAAATTTTAATTACAGCCAAAAAATAATAGAAGACTTTACTCCTGTAGAAAAAGAAGAAGAAGAAAAAGAAGAAGAAATACTAGATAATAAAAGTATTTCTAATATTGTTTGGTCTTAAATTTAAAATATGGCGATTAGTGAAATGACAATTGAGTTTCCTGAATTTATTACTCATGTACCGTTAAGCGGTAAAAAATGGGTAAAAATAGGTTACAATAAGATACATGCTTCAGCGCACTTTACAGTTCGTAATGCATTTGTAGCAGCAATGCACAAGTATATTGAGAAGCATATGCCGCAAGACTATAAAATATCTTTGCCTGTAGAAACAGAATTAATTATATACGCTCCTATTAATTATGGAGATGTAAAAAGATTAAAAGACAAAAAAACAGGCAAGGGTAGAATTAGTTGGAAACCTGCTCCCGAAGGATATAGTCCAAGATGGGACATAGGTAATTTAGCTTTAGTGTGGATAAAATGTCTAGATGACGTTTTGCAAAAAAGAGGAATTTTACCTGATGACACAATAGAGTTTCTGTCAAAAACTTCTTACGAATTTGTAGAAGTAGAAACTCTTAAAGAAAGAAAGTTAGTTTATAAATTAAAAACAATTAAAAAGTAATGGAAAATTACAGAGAACTCTCTGGATTAAACCAAAGCCTTTTAAAGAAAATTCTTGTTAGTCCTTCTGCTTTTTTAAAGCAGTTGGACCAGCAAGATGATTCTGAAAAAGATCACTTTGTGTTTGGTTCTTTAGTAGACGACATGTTATTGTCAGATATAGAAATATCAGATAAGTATTATGTCATGAAAGATTCTTTATCAGAAGTTAAAAGAAACATAACTAGATATGTGTATGACATGTATCTTGTAAACGAAGATAACGAAGAGTTATCCTGGTCTACAATGGACGAAGAGATTCACGATGCTTGTGAAGAATACTCTTTTCAGACTAATTGGAAATCAGAAACTAGAGTAAAGAAAATTAAAGAAGAATGTGAAAACTATTTTAATAGTTTAGTAGCTTCCGAAGGTAAAAAATTGATTACAGAAGAAGATCACTACAAAGCTATTATAGCAGTAGCTTCTTTAAAAACGGATCCTTTTACTGGTAAATACTCTGAAGAAAAAGAAGGAATAGAAATATGGAAACACAAAGTAATTACATTTGATATTGCTCCTTTTGACGAAGAAACATTTTCTATTAAAGGAGAACTAGATAAAGTGTATATAGATCATAATGCAAAAACAATTTTGCCTATAGACTATAAAACTACTGGTTCCTCTATACATATGTTTAAATATGACTTTTGGAAATTTAGATATGATTTTCAATGTGCTGTATATTCTTACGGCATAAAACAAGACCCAAAAGTAATAGAACTTATAGAAAAAGGATATAAAGTATTGCCTTTTAACTATATAGTGGTAGAGAAAGAGATGATAAATCCTCCTATGATTTTTAGAGTTCCTAATGTGGTAACAAATATAGGATGGCAAGGAGGCACACTTATTTCTGGTAGAAAATACGAAGGGTTTTTACATTCTTTAGAAAGGTATAAATTTCATAAAGAAAAAGATAATTGGGATTACCCTATGGAATATTATATAAACGGACACATTAATATAGAAATATGAGTGATAAAAAATATACGCAGACATCAACGTTTTTGTTTCCTCTTTTGGAAATACCTAAACAATTATTTAGATGCGATGTTACAAACAGTTTTAATAAACGCATTATGACTACAAGATTCTCTAACGCTTTTATGTGGGACGAGGATCTAGAGTTTGATTTTAATCACGAGCCGTATATTTTTATAGTACTAAAACCTTACAGAGATTATAATTTTGAAGAATTTTATTCAACAATAATATCTATGGCAGCTTATGTAGACGAATACGAAAAAGACGATTTTATTGTTATGGTATTTAAGATACCTGAAAAACATTTGGATCAATATAATCTTTTATTAGAAGGTAAGTATTCTAAACTATCTCCAGAAATAAAAGGTCTTATATTAAAAAACGGTTTCTTTAAATTAAACCCTAATATTCTTCCTCGTATTTTAAGCAGATGTCCTGAACTTAGAAAAAGCTGGGAAAAAGCTCTTTCTTCTTCTGAGAATGATCCTGTAATTTTAGGAGACCAAGAAGTATGGTCCATAATAGATAAAAATAAAGAAGGCCTTAGTAGTAAAACGTTAAAACAATTAGGAGTAACGCATAAACTAAATCCTGCAAAAGAATTTGATAACTAATATGAAATATAAAAAACAATTCTGGATAGACACCCTGGGAAAAGGGTGGGCTATCCAGTTACAAGAAACACTTAAAACAGAATATGGTACTTCTAAATTAATGGGTTTTGTCGGAGCAGAATATGCTATGAACAAAGTAAAACCTAATAAAGAAAACATATTTAAGGCTTTTAAACTTTGCCCTTGGGAATCTACCAGAGTTGTTATTATAGGCAAACAGCCGCACAGAAACATAGAAGCTGCTAATGGTTTAGCATACGGAAATGAATTTGTAACGCAGTTTTATTCACCTGTTATTACTAGAATTTTTGAACAAGTAGAAAGAGAATTTCACAATGGTTTGCATTTAGGGTTTGATTTTAGTTTAGAAGACTGGGCTAAACAAGGAGTACTTTTATTAAACAAACAGTTGACAATTAGAGAAGACGACAAAGGCGAACATACTAAGCCTTGGGGTAAGTTTATATCTGCAGTTTTAAACGCTTTAAATCAGTATAAACCAGGTACTATTTACATTTTATGGGGAGAAGAAAATCAAAAATTAAAACCTTTCTTAGAAAAAAATAATCATGTTTTGACTTTTGATGACCCTAAAGATTACGTCTATCCTAAAAAAGACTGGCATTGTCCTAATTTTAAAGAGGCCAATGTTATTTTAAATAACTTATATAAAGAAACTATAAAATGGTAGAAGAAAAAATTATTATCAAAACTCAGTATTATGAAAACTATAATGTAGGGCCCAAGGGATTTAATACTTATGGAGACAAAAAACCAAAGTGGAAACCTAAAGGAGGTTATAATTTTGTAATAGAATTAGAAACTGATTTATTGCTTTATACAAAAAGTGTAGAGGCTATATTTGAAAAAATGATTTCTAAGCATAATACAGAAGCAGAAAAGTTTGAGTATAGAGACTATGAAATTGTTTATGAAGAGCCTAGAGTTTTAGGAACTAAAGAAGATTTTTTAATTTTGTTAAAAGAAGAATTAGAATACGAATCATAAAATAAAAATCATGGAAAACAAAGAAGAATTAGAAGCTACTATAGCTTCTTTAGAATCGCAATTAACTGGTGACATGTTTCAAGATATGAATATTAAAGACGAAATTCATAACTTACAAATGAAACTTAAAGGAATTAAACCTATGGATAGCCATATAGATTGCATTGGTTGTGGATCATAAATAGAAGTACATATGACTGAAATAAAGAAAGTCAGTAGAAAAGCTATGGAAATCCGATTGTCAGAAAGAAGTAGCGATTATATCTCGCCTTCTTTTGGGTTCGGCTGTTTACTTAAATGCTCCTACTGTTATATGAAAAGGCATTTGCCAGAAGGCCTTACTGTTGCAAAAAACTATGGCGATATACTAACAGCGATTAACAATCATGCATATTTTTATGCTGATGTAAAAAAGCCTAATCAAACGGATCCTGAGTATGTTACTTATGACATTGCTTGTAACGAAGATTTTGCTTTACATGCTAAATACCACGAATGGCAAAAAATATTTGAGTTTTTTGTAGAGCATCCTATTGCTAAAGCAACGTTTGCTACTAAAATAATTCCTACTAAGTTCTTAGAATTTAATCCTAAAAAGAAAGTAAGAATTAGATTTAGTCTTATGCCGCAAATAATCAAAGAAAAATTAGAGCCTAATACTCCAGATATTATAGACAGGATTAAATCAGTAAATAAATTTATTGAAGCTGGGTATGAAGTGCACTTAAATTTTAGTCCAGTAGTTGTGTTTGACGATTGGCTAAAACATTATGCTAAGTTATTTGCTTTATGTGATATGCATATTAAAGAAGAGTATAAAAAAGATGTATTGTCAGAGGTTATTTTTCTAACTCATAATGAAAATAAACATAAGTATAATGTAGCTAATAACGTATCAGGAGAAGATTTATTGTGGCAGCCTAAAAAACAAGAAGTAAAAACTTCTCAATATGGCGGTAAAAATATTAGATATGCTAAAGGATTAAAATCTAAGTATATAAAATATTTTAAAAACTTACACGATGAAATGATTCCGTGGAATAAAATTAGATATATTTTTTAAATTAATTCAGAGAGCTCAAGGGCTCTCTGAAAAAATTTTACGGTTTAATAGTTGTCTTCTTCTAGTGCTTCTATATATTGAACAACAGTACTTTCATTATCTGGTTGTTGATCCTTAAATATAAGAGCTAATCTTTCTAATATAGTAAATTCACTATCGTCTTGTTTTTCTTTTAATAAATCATAAGTATAAGAATCTATAATTTGATTTTTTAAGAAATTATTTTTTAAATCTGGAAACTGACTTTCGTAAATATTTTTGTATCCAGGTATTTTTTTAATGGCCCACTTACCTGCGTGAGTCCATCCTTTATACATTCCGCTTTCGTAAGGTTTAAAATTAAATATTTCTTTAATGTCTATTAAATCTTTTACAGTTCTCACACCTACAACAGGTTCATCTATAATTTGAAGTAATTCCCCTGTGTTTAACAAAGGTTGTCCTGCAGCTTGTTCTAAGAGCACTCTATTCATTTGGTATGCTGCTAATTGTAGCATCATATTTTCATCATCGTCGTCTGCTGCTACATTTACCATAGCGCTTATAAGAGCTACAACTTGTAAATAAATAAGATCTAAAGTTGCTTTTTTAACTCCTCTTTTCTTAGCAGGACTAGCTATATTTTTATAGGCAGAGTAAATATCCCAAGGAGTAAGATTCTTACCTTTAATTATATCTTGATATATAAAATCTCCTGTAGCAGGGTATATACCCATTTCTTCTTCTCCAGTAATAAAGTTTACTTTTTTCTTAGTAAATCTAGAATCTATCATATTTATAAACCACCCACGGTGCATAAGTACAAAATCTCCATATACTGTACGAGCTAATGCTCCTTTATCACTTTCTGATAGCGTACCGTCTACTGTGTTAGCTACATGATTAACTTGTCCTACAGCCGCATTTTCTACTCCATCAGTAACGTACTTTTTAAACTCTGGTTTTACTTGTAGAATTCCGTCTACTACTTCATAAGCATTGTACAAACTTTTGTCTCTAGACTCTTTCCATTTTTTATTAGCTTCTTTTTTAGATATGCCTTCTTTTTCAGATTTTTCTAAAAAGTTTTTTTTGTTTATAAAATTACCATCTATTAGTCTTATGTTATCATAAATAGACAATGCTACTCTGCCTTTAATAGCGTAGTCAGCAGTACGGTAATTTAAAAACATAAGATCTCTACTAGTAACATCAGAAAGTAGTTTATTCTTATTAGTATTTCTAAGCATTTTATTAAGCTCTACAACTCCGTTACGTTGTAATAAAAGATGCATTTTATTTGTCTGTCTTTTTTTAGGAACTTCTTGTAAGACATGTAGTATATTTTTAGCATACTCTCCTCTTGCCCAGTTTTTAGATTCTAATGTAGTATATAATCCTATTTGATCTTCTACAAGAGAATCGATAGATCCTTTTAAATAACCTGCAGTAGAAGTAAAAGGATTTAAGGCCAAGTTATTTAAAGAAATATACTTAGAAACTTTTTGAGCCAGCTTAGTAAAAGAAAAAGACTTATTAGCAAGATGTAATTTTCTAGTAAGAGGAGTGTCTTTTACTGTTACACTAACATCTTTCTTTACTATACCGTAAACATTTTGATCTAACATGTTTTGCAGTATTTTAAAATCTCTAGAAACTATACCTTCTACTTGTTGTTTTCCTTTTTGGTATTTTCTTCTACTTAAAGCACTAGAAATAGTATATACATCACCTGCTATAGTGTTCATAGATTTAAAGTTTTCTGCCATTTCAGAATATACAGTATAACTTCTAGTTAAATCTCTAGATAAATTTGCAGGATTGTCAAAACGTTGGTTAAAATATATAGGAACCATTCTATTATTTAGTGCAGATATTTCTCCAAACTGAGTATCATCTTCATCAATAAAGAAAGCTTCTTTTACAGTTTCTCTCATATTAGTTAAAAAAGACTGATTGTTATCAGTAAGTTTTTCTAAAAATTGAGCTCTTATTCCTGGCAATAAATATATAGAAGCAGAAGTTCTATATTGCGTAGGCAATTTAGAAAGAGCTTCTGTTTTAGTATCTATTAGTAAATCATAATAGTTTTTAACTGCAGGATTTTTCATTAATTCTGCAAACTTAGGATTAAAAGTTTTAGGTTTTCTACCTATAATCGTTCCTTCAGAATCATAACTTAAAATAGAATTTTCTCTAAAAAATGCTTTAGTAACTCTTTTATAAGTTTTTAAATCTTTTTCAGAAAGCTGACTAGTATCAAGATCTGCATAGCTATCATAACCTAGTTCTTTTGCAAGTTTTTCTTGCATTTTAGATCTTTCAGCATAGTATCCTGCCCAATCTTCTTTACGTATAAGGTACTGAGTATACTTTCCATTTGCATCTTTTTCTATTAAATCTTCTACTTTTACTCCAGCTTTTTCCATTTCTAGTTGAGCTCTTAGTAAAACGTTGCCTTTTGAAATTGCAAATCTTTTTACGGTTTGAGTAGCATTAAATAATATTTTATGGACTGCTCTTAAAACAGGAGAATTAGAAAGTTTGTAATTACCTACTTGTAGTCTCCAGGCAGAAGCATCTTCTTTAGTAAAATTAAAAGCGGTTTCTGCATTAAAATCAGGGTCTATTTTTTGACCGTCAGGACCTACATTACCTTCTTCTAATACAGTAAGAGCATTTTCTTTTATAAGAGCTCTGTTTCTAGAGTCCATTTGTAATATTTCTGAACGAACTTCTTGTAACATATTAAGAAGATTTTGATTTTCTTCTTTAGAAAAATTTAATACAGACATTCCTTCTTGAAAATCTGTAAATAAATTCTGATACATTTCAGAAAATTTTTCTATCATTTCTAAATCCTTACCATTAGTAACATCTTTTTCAATAAAAGTGTCTAGCATTTTATTTATAGGAACAAGTTCTTTTCTAGCTAATTCTATTACTCCTAAAGCACTTACAGTAAGTTGATTTTTTTCTATTTGTGCTTTTAAAGTATCTATTTCTTTTTGTAAACTTTTTACTTTTTTTGCTTTAGCACTATTTCTTCTAAGCTGCTCTAATCGTTCATTAAGTTTATTAGTAGCTGCTATAACAAATTTAGCTTTGACTTTTTCTATTGATTCGGGCAAAGATTCTAGTAATTCTGTTTCAGATTCTGGAGTATACACTAATCCTTTTTGGTAGAATACAGTGTTACTTGTTGCGTCTACAGTATTAGCAGTTCCTAAATATTCATTGTTAAGAATAGATTGTGCAAGAGGATATAAATCATTTTTAATTTCTTCTGCAGCATCTGACTTTCTAAATTTAGAAACCCATTTTTTAAACTTGCTAAAAATTCCTTTAATAAAAGGCAAGACTCCTTTTGTTTCTTTTGTTTCTTGAAACTTATCTAGAATAACTTGAGTAAGTAGTTTATCTACGGCTTCTTTTCTAAAGTCTTCTTCATTATTATATAGTTCAGCGTAGACCTCTTTTACCTCCTTATACATTTCTGTATCTACTATTTTTTCCATAGCCTTCTTTACAGAAACATCATCTTTTAATATGCTAGTAGCAAAGTGCGCTACCTCTTCCGCTAATGTATCGTATCCTTCCTTTTGTGGATCTATAGCTATTATTCTATTAAGTAAGTCAGCAACAGCTACAGACCCTTTTAAAGAGTCTGAGTCTGTTGCCCTATTCATCATTTCTTCTAAAGTAGTTACGGCAATACCGTGAGTATTAGCCCACTTTAAAAGTCTGTCAGTTAGATCTTGGTTGGGATTGAGAGGAGTACTTGTTTCTAACTGTCTGTATTTGAAAGGATTGATGAATCTTTTACTAGAGTCTTTAAAGAACCACATACGAGAAGCAGCTCTATGGACTGTTAAATTTAATTTTCTAGCGTCTCTTTGAACCTGTGCTAAGTCTACATTTGCAGGCATAAAACCTGCTTGGTTCATATTGTATTTAATACCTAATTGTTTTATAGGATTAATATTATAAAATACCCCTTGGCCAAAAGGAATAGACAAAACTTCATTAGCAGTAGGAAAACTATCTGTTCCGTTTTTGTCCATCCATAAACTTATTTTGTAGTTTAAAACATGCGGATGTTCTTTTGTACTGTTTAATAAAGACTTATATTCTGGGTGATTTATATTTATACAATTCATATTAACATTCTTTAAGTTGTATCATAATACTTGCTTTTTCTAAAGCGCTTGCTTTTTCCCAAATACTTTCTGGCATAGGAACTTGCTTTTTACTTTTTGCTAAAGTACTATATTCTGAGTAAGGAGCTTCTTTGGGCCCAATATTTGGTGTTTCTATGTTTGATTTTATTGTAGGCTCAGAAAATTGTAAAACATTTATCTCTGAATAATCGTCTTCTTTTAAATCTTCCAGTACTTCTTTTGTAGAAATAGTAAACAAAGAAGAGTTAGTAGGATCTATTGGAGGAGCTTCTTGATACTTTTCCTCTATTTCTTTTTTGTTAGTCAAAGTTAAACCACTGCTCTTCTTAATAATTTTAGGAACTATAGATTCATTTATAGGATTATTGTAATTAAATTCTACAATAAAATTGTTAGTTCCTAATGTAGGAATTTTATTGTATTCTAAGTAATCCTTATCTAAAGTTTCTTTATTTATTTCGTAAACACTAGTAACTTTATTTTTAGTTACTTTAAAGAAAGAAGGAAAAACTCCATCATTATTTTTATAGTTTTGATGAGCTGCTTTTCTAATAATTAAACTTTGAGTATTATCAACTTTTACAATCTTTCTATTGTTATTTATCCTTGGATCATATTTCTCAGGAAAAATTACATTTTCAGGAAACATAGCTTCTTTGTTAACTTCTTCTAAAGCTTGTTTAATAATTTTAAAACTTGTTCTTCCTGTATCATTAGTAGAATTATCTAAGTTTCCTACAATAAAAGTTTTATTATTGTTTTCGTTAGCTGCTTTAATTAATTTTCTTAAATCAGATTTCATAGATGTTATAAGCTTTTTACTTTCAGCTTCTTCTAATTGTTTAGGTCCTTCTATTTTTTCTAAAGACCCATCTTTAAAAGTGGCTTTTTGCATTCTTATACCAAATCCTTGTCCTTCTGTACCAAGTGTAATTTGACCCGTTATACCGTATTGAGTCCATTTACCTGTGTCTCCTTTTTTATACAAAGATTTATTTGTTTTAGCGTTTCCGCTAAAAGCAAACCCTGCAGCATCTATATTATGAGCTCCTTCTTGTGTAGTTCCAAAAACAAATACTTCATCAGGTGCTAATTTTAAAACTCCTTTTTTAGGAGTAAACCCTCTTGGAGTATCTTCTTTTAAATTTAAAGAAGGCACTACCATAGATTTTTCTGCAGTATTTTGTATAAACTGTTTAATAAAATTATATACACTGCCCGACTGTGTTACGTAGCCGTCAACTCCTACCGCAGGTTCGTTTTTTAAATCTTCAAAAGTTAATTCAGCTATATCATTAAAACTATTATTGTTTTCGTCTAAAAGTCCTACTCCTTTATTAATATCTTCTTTTGCAAAAGAGTCTTTCCAAAACTCTACAGGAATCATATTAAAGAATGAATAAGAACTAAAACTATATCCATTAGAGAAAAAAGTATATTTAACAAGGTCTAATGCTAATTTTCTATCTTTAGCATTCTCTGCAGTTAGCATTTGTTCCCAAGCTGCTCTTGCTTCTTCATGGTCTAAATTACTTTTACCAGTATTGTAGTACTCTATTCTACGTACAGGAACCGTTCTTGTAGCATCTTTAGTATAAAGTGCTTCTAAAAGAGGCATGTAAATAGAATCTGGGTTTTCTTCTTTGTACTTACGCAAAGTATCAGGAACTTCGTTTAAAACTCTTGCAGAATCTTTGTAATCGAAGAAAGGCAATTTAGATCCTATATAAGACATAAAGAAACTATCTATCTTACGGGCTTCTGAAGCTGTTAAACTAAACTCTCCTTTTAGTTCAGAAAAGAAATTCTTTACTTTTCCTAACATAGAATATTGTATATTACCTGTTTCTGTAGAAACTTTTCCTATAGAAGGAAATACTTTATTTAAAATACCTAGAGGTTTTAACCATCCATATTTATTAAAAGCAGGATTAATTAATTGTTCTGATTCTATAAAAAATAATTCTTCTTTACCTGTAATTATAGAATTACTTCTATTTAATACTCTTTGTTGCTTATTAATCATTACATAGTTTTCTCCATTAGAAGGACCTACAGGTTGAGTATCTACTTTAGAAGCTTGCGTTATTTGGCTTAATTCTTCTGCTATATTATAATGATCTTTAAAAGCTACTAACGCTTTATATTGAGTAATTAATGTTTCTTTAGAGTTATTATTGTCTAAAGCATCTTGCAATTCTTTTAAATTTAGATTTCCTTCTTCCATTTCTATAGAATCTAAACTAATATTATTGATGCCCAAATCTCCTTTTAGCTGTGCAATGTGTTTATCTACTCTATTTTTTTCTGTTGCAGCAGATCCTTTTTCGTTAAAGTGCTCTTTTGTAAGTTCTACAATTGCAGGTTGATTAACAAAAGCAAAAATAGTGTCTTCTTTAACTCCTAATCTAGATAAGTATGCAATTACATTGGCCGTGTAAATGTTCATATTTAAATAAGCAGCTACAGGTTCGTTAGCATTATCTACAACAGCAGCTAATTTAATTGCTAAAGATTTAGATATTCTTTCCCCGTCAGCAGTTTTTATATCATGTAAACTGTTATATTCTACTCCGTCAAAGTAAACATTTTTTTCTAGAGCAAGGTTTGTGTATTGTGCTTTAGCGTGGTTAGCATTATGATTTGCAAAAATACCGATTAGTTTTTTACCCGTCATATTACGTCTAAACAAAGTTAATTGTGTAGAAGGATAGTTTATATTAAAATCTTTATCATCTAATTTTTTAGCAAAATCTTTAAGTAACTCTCTGTATTGCAAAACATTTATTTTTTCAGATTTAAAATCTTCTAAAATATTTATTCCTTCTACTTTAAGATCCGACCCTTCTGGTAGCTGCAATATTCTAGTACTAGTTCCTAATTCTATTAATTTATCAAAGTTACCTGAGTCAATAATAGAAAGAGCAGTTTCTTTATTTTCCATAATACCAATCATTATTTGTAATAATTGGTTATTACGTGTTGCTCTAGTATTAAAGTCTACGTATTCGTCTTTAGAAATTGTTTCTACAAAACCAGCTATATCTTTTTTAAGAGTCTTGTATCTTTCGTGCGCAGAACTAACACCTGCATCAAATAAATCTTTTTCTTCGTATACTTTATTACGTAAAGAATTAATTTGTTTTTTAAGAGCGGCTTTTTTTACAGGGTCTGTTTCTTTTTTACGTTCTTCTGTTAAATCTTTTATTTCTGTTACAATCTCTGTAAAACCTACATCTTCTTTCCAGTTGTTTCTTGATAAAACAGAATCAAAAATATCTTGATCAGCTTCTTCTTTTAATTTTAATATTCTTTTTTGACTGCTTTTTGGAACATACTTATTAACAAAAGATTCGTAAGAACTATTACTGTCAAAAATAGCGTCCACAATTTCTTCAGCAGAAGAATTTTCATTTAAATATTTTTTGTATTCTATTTTACCTTCTTTTGTTATTCTGTACTCAGGAATAATCATAGAAAGTTTATCAATATCAAAATCGAGTCCTGCTTGAGTAGTAGCCTCTTGAGGGAGAATAATAGTACCACCTGCTGCTGAATCCGTAAACCCTACTACTTTAATATTAAACATAGAGTATTTATCTTCAGTAGGAATACGGTAACCCAAAAGCTCTGTTAATTCTTTTGGCAGTGTTTTTAAATCTATCTCGCCCTCTTTATTTTTAGGAAAGAATTTTTTAGACCACCAAGGCAGCAAAGCTTCCATTAAATAATTACCGTTCTTATCTATGTAGAACTCTAGTTCTTCAGATACTCCGTAAGAAGTAGCATTGACCATTGCTCCTCCTTTAATTTTTTGTTTGGTAACATTATTTTTAAAGAAAGAGTTTAAAAGACTTTCTACTTTATAAGAAACTAAAGGATGCCAAAGAGGTAAAGTAGGTGTTTTCTTATTTTTACGAACATTATCTACAAGCTCTATTGCTTTAAAATATTCTTCTCCTAAGTTTCTTCTTGTAATTTCTGCTCTTAGATGAGTAGTAATTTTCTTATAGTCTATTTCCCCGTCTTCGTCCAGGAACATTTCTTCTACATCTTCGTAAGACTCTTGTAGATTTTCTACTATAAGATCTTGGTACATTCTTGATACTTCTCTTCCTGTATAATCTTTTTTATTTATTTTGTATATGCCGTCCATTGACATATCACTTATAATTAGATTACGTAATTGGCTACCAAAGTTACCAGAAGCATCTTCGTATTTAGGCGGCACTTCTTGTTGAAGTCTCCAGTCTGCATGGTCTAAACTAACAATAGCAGGAGGTCCGTTTAATATTAGTTTGCCCTCATCGTCTTCTACTAATTCATTATATGTAACGTCTCCTTCTTCGTTTAGTTTACTTCCTATAGCTCCTACTTTTACAGCAGATTCAAAAGCAATAAAATCTATTTGCGGACCGTCTGGTTTAGGATTGTTTAATAAATCGTAAGCAGCTACTAGTTTAGGACGCATAAAGTTTCCGTCTGCATCTTTTTTATATGCAAGTGCTTTAGTTAAAAGTACTTCTGAGTTTTTAATTTGAATAGGAACTTCTATTCCTTCTATATTCATTTTACTAAACATAAAAGGTTTTGAGACACTAAACAAAGCAGAGTCTTCTGGTTTTTCAATTCCTTTTTTTATTCTTTCAAATGCTTTTTTATGTGCTGGAGTATATCTATCAAGAGATACTAAAATATTTTTAGCTCTATCTAAAGATATAAAAGTAGCCCCATCAGTAAGATTATTATGGCCTTTATTAGAAGTAGTACTTCTAGTTGATTCCCATCTGGCTATTAATTCTTTTTTGCTTTCTGCAGGTAGATCAGAAGCTTTTACTAAATCTATAATATTATCTACAACGTAAGATTCTGTAGGAGCCACTTCATCATTGAATACTAAACCAGAGTACTTATCATATATGATTTCAGAATTAGTAAAAGTTCCAGGGGATACTATTTGTTTGTATCTTTTTTGATAGTTTCCTGTTCCTTTATAAAAAGCAGGGTCTCCTGCAAAAATAGTAGTCATTTGAGTATTCATTAAATATGAATTAAACAAATAACTTTTAAAGAACTCTGAAGAATTTTTTTCTTGGCTTTTACTAATTACTCCATTAGCAAAAGTAATTTTACCATTAGGGCCCTTTTCGTATTCTTTTATTATGCCCGCATCTTTATATTTTTCTTTTTGTAACTCTAAAAACTCTGTTAGTAAATGGTCTTCTATTATAATTCTAATATCATCAACACTAGTATTTTCAGATACTTTGCCATTTAAAAAACTTAATATATGATATTTACCTGCGTTTTCTTTAAAGTTTTCTATTAAAAGAAGAGAAGAATCTTCTGGTAAATTTTTAAAGAAATTTATTCTTTTTCTTTCTGCATTGGCTACTTGAACAAATCTATCTACGACTTCTTTAAAGTCATATTTTTTATATTGAATTAGAGGCAACACAGAGTTATCTGCAGGAACAGGAAGTTTGTAATAACCATAGTTGCTTTTGTTGCCTTGTTTAAAAAAGGCCGCCATTGCCATAGATTCTATTTCAATATCTGATAAGTCAGAATAATCTACATTTGTATTTTTTCCACTTCTTGCTAAAGAATCAAAAATAACTGTTTCTAAATTATCCATTAACTGAGAAGCTTCTCCCTCTTCAGTTAAAAGATCTGTAATCATTGGCATACTACTAAGCAAAGGATCGTTTGCTATTTCTGCTTTGTATTCTTTAAAATCTTTAGGATTTTTAAATTTAGAAATTAGTTTGTTTAAGTAATTAGAATATTGAACTGCGTATACTGCTTTTTTATTTCCATTTACAAAAGCAATACTTAGGTCTTTTTCCATTCCTGATTTTGCTCTAAACACAAATTCTTTTAATACATTTTTAAATACACTGTCGTCCGACACTCGCATTTGTAAAAAAGGATTTCTACCTTGCTCAAGTTCTTTAAATATTTTACCAGTACTACTAAGTAATTTTACAATATTATTCCATTTAGATTTAGTATTTTCTGTATCAGGATTCCATATTTCTAATAGCTGATCTTCACTTACACTTAAATGATTGTCTTTTAAAAATTTTGCAAAGTCACTAATAAAATCAGTTATTTCTTCTTTAGTAGTAGTAACCTTACTACGCTCTGTTAGACTATTTAATCTAGCAATTTGTTCTGATACTTTTTTCTTAACAGGAGTTTCAAAATCTATTTGTCCTTTTAGCTCACTTTCACTATCGTGTTTATCAAAAAGAGGATTCTCATCTACTACAAAACCGTTAATCATAGTTTCTGTAATAAGATTATCTATAGATTTTCTGTTAGAATAAAAAGTTTTGTAATTTCCATCTACTTCTAAAACCATTAAAAACTTTTGAAAAGTTTTAGAAGCCAAAGTAGTGTACAAAGAATTTTTAAAATTAGGATACTTTTGTATCATATTTAAAATCTCTTCTATAAAAGGTTTTTTGTCAGACAATTCTTTTAGTCTGTTTACCATTTTAGAAGGACTATAAGAATCGGTAATATTATGGGCTAAGTATGCAAATACTTCTTTTTCAGAATAGTTAATAGGAATTCCTAATCTATTAGTAGCTCTCACTTCTTCTCCATCTACTATAATCATTTTTGGAATAGTACTTAGTCTTCTTCTAGTGAGTTGAGATAAACTTTCTTGTGGATTTATTTCTATATAAGCTTGTTGCCAACGTTCTTCTGCAGTGCTATTCTCTACATCTTTAGCAAAAGAATTTTCTTCTTCTTCTGTAAAAGTATATTTTAAGTCTTCTATTGAATCTAAATTAATATTAATACCTCTACTACGTAAAGAACGATTAAACTCTTTAGCTAAAGGAGTAAGGCCTAGTTTAAAAATAGGCATTCCTTTTCCAGCAATTATTGTTTTTTCTATTGCTTTACTGTTATTTGTAAACGCATTCCATATTTCTAATAAATTAGAAACATCTTTACCTGCGTTTGCACTGGCCTTAGCGTCCAGGGACATTCTATAAAGAAGCACTCCGTAAATACGTTTTATACCTCCTTGTTTAGATATTTCATTAATTAATTCAGAATCTGATAAATTTTTAAAATCAGAGTTTTCTTCTCTTATTTTATCTAGTTCTTGAAAAAGTCTGTTTTCCATATATTGAAAAGCATCTTTTTTTAATCTAGGATCTAGTTGCGGTACAGGGTCATTATTACTTTTATTAGTGCTTTCTGTTTCACGCAGTTTAATGTTTTCAGGATGTAACTTAGTTAGATCTGTATTTTCAAAAGTAATTTTGTTTTTATAAACACCTAACTGAATATCACTAAACAAATCTGTTATAGAGACTACAGAGTTTTTATTAAAGAATAATTTAAAACCTCTAAACATAGCTTTAAACCATTTTCCTATTTTCCCTGCAAGGCCTTTTACTTCTCCTTCTGCTTGTACGTACTCCATAAATTTATCTGCAAGTACTTCTTCTATTTCTATTAGAGTGGCTTCTGGTGAGATTTCGTCAGAGTATTTTTCTACTGCTTCATTTAATAAACCAATTCTTTGTTCTAAATTAAGTCCTAAATTAAATACTACGTGAAATGCTTCGTGAAAACCTGTTCCATCAAAAGCATTGTTTGCTATGTGCATTGCTGCTTTAGTAAACAAACCGTTAAGAAACTTTCCGTTTTTACGTGCTTCTAATAGCATTTCGTAAGTTTCTTTAGGCAAATAAGATTCTAAGTCTTCTACAGAATTAAATAAAGATACTTTTCCATCTAGAACTTCTTTGCCTAATTTATCTTCTAGCCATTTAAGTTCTTTTTCTTTATCCCATTGTACAGCGTTTTCTTTATTATCTATAGTACGAGTACGTGGTTTTATATCTAAATCTTCTCCTACATCTCCTTCTTCTCCGTAATCAAATATTCCTGATATGTTTGTATCTGTTTCAGGAGTAGATTCTGTTTCTTCAACAATAGGATTATCGAATAAACCTGTTCCTACATCTTCTCCAGTTTTAGGATCTTGGTAAATACCTCCTTCTGGAGTAGTAGTATCTTTTGTACCAAACTGTTTTTTAAGTTCGTCAAACTTAGGTTTTGCTTCTTTGCGGGCAATAGTAGTTTCTTTAGAATTTGCTTTAGAAGATACTTTCCATTTTTTTGTATTAGAATTAGGAACAGCTACTAAACTTCCTTTTTCTACTTCATACATTTCTAAAGTATTTTCTTTAGCTCTTACGTAAACTCTATATTGTAAATTAGAATTTTCTATAGGTATATAAATAGATTGAAGTTCTTGTACTTCTTCTATTGTTTTACTATTAATTGGAAGTTCGTCTTCTTTAGTTTCTTCTTTTACAATAGGCTTAACTATTTTAGAACTAGCCTCACTTTCTGTTTTAACAGGTATAGAGCTGCTTAATATTTCTCCTAATACTTTTGTTGTTTGGGTCGTAGGATTAAATGCTTCTACAACAAAACTACTGCTATTAAAAAAGTTACCCCCTTCAGTATAGACATCTGTAGTTACAAACTCATTGTTAGAATAAAACTCATTAGATAAAGAATTAGGGTCTTTAACATTATTGTTTATTTTTAAACTGTTTACATGAGCTAATAGACCTTTATTAGTACTAAGGTTGCCGTCTTTATCTTTGTTTAGTTTTTTACCTGCTCGGTCTCCTAAAATAAAAGTAATTAGTTCTTCGGCAGTTTCAAAAGTTTTTGATACTTCTTCTTTATCTGATTTAGTAGTAGTTATATTAATTCCTTCAGGAGTCTTTTTTATTGTTGTTTTATATAAAAATCTACTTATATTTTTTGCAATATCGTCAAAAACTTTGTTGTCTGTTTCAGTAAATAATTTTTTTACATTTTCTTTTACTTGGCTACCTACATTTGTTTCTCCTAAAAAACGGGACTCTAATCTTATTGGATATAGACCGTAAGAACTAGGAACGAGCATATATATAAAACCATCTTTTATATTTATGTAAGGACTGTCTTCTATTTCTTGTACTACTTTTTTAGAAATATTTTCTCCGTATTGTAGTTTACCTCCAACAGAAGTTACCAGTATAAGGTCTATCGGTTTTCTTTTTTTATTTAATCTTTTATTTTCTTTTTTAATTTGATCGTTAGCTTCCTTTATAACAGTAGTTAATTTACGTGCAGCACTTCTTCTATTAGTTCCGTCTATAACGTCTCCTTCTGTGTAGCTTACTTTTTCTAATTGATTGTTTACTTGCTTGTTTATTTTAGATACTACTCTTAATTCTACAGGACCTTGTTTAGCACTTTCAAAAGTACTTTCTATAAACTCCTCTTTAATATTAAACCCTGGTATTTCAATACCTTGTTTAACTAGTAATTGATCTAAGAGACCATCATTAAGCACTTTTTTAAATTGTGCTTCGGTTAGTGAGTAACCACCAACAAAATATCTACAAGCCATAATAAACGATTTATCCTAGCAAATATACGAATTAATCACAACCATTTTGATGCTTATTTGTTTTAGGATCAAAGAAGATATTAATTCCGCTTTTATTAATTTCTTCTATAATAGTATTAAAGTTTGCATTAATTGCATTTGCTCTTTCAACATTATCCTCTCCAAAATTCTTTTTTAATTCTGTTTCTTTGCTATTTTTTAATTTAGTGTCTTCTATAAGTGTTAAGTCAGAAATGTATTCAAAAATACTTTCTTCTTTTAAATTTATTTTAGGAGATATATCTCCCATTAATTCTCTAAGTTCTTCATTAAGAGCACTTAGTTCTGTTTTTAATTCTGCTTGTCCCGCATCTACTTCAGCAGTTGATTGTGTTTGTTGGGGAAAATTAAATCCTAGTGATTCAAGTATTTTTTTAATTTTTTCTTGTTTTGAGCGTTCTATTATGTCATTAGGTAAAAGCTCTAAAATTTCACGTTTAGTACGAGTTCCTTCATCAAATTCAGATAACGCGTATTCTTTTTTACTTTTATTATCTATTACTGACCAACCATAATTTTTTCGGTTATAAGTAAATAAATCAACATTTGGTTGACCTTCTATTATAATAGATGATCCTTTAACTTCTTGACCAGTAACTAAAGTAAATGTATCTAATCTACCCTTTTTAAAACTGAAATCTTTTTCTGTAATTTCACTAGTTGGTTGTGTTGTTTCTAAAGCAGTTAGTTCTGCATCATACTTAGCGTTTATTTTATTTTCTCTTCTAGATAAATTAGCTTCTTCTGACGTTCTTTCTCCAACTTTTTCTAATTTACCAAACTCAACTTCATTAAAATATAATTGTAAATTATTTATATTAAACTCTTTTGCTAATTTTTCTGGAGAAGTACTTGTAGCATTACCATAATTATTTTTCTTTATATTGAAATATATTTTTCTAGAGCCATCTTTATAATGTCTAACTTGAATATATGTAATCTTTCCTTCTTCATTAGTAGCTTCAAAATCTTCTACTTTTTCAACAATATCGGAAGAATATTGATCTAATTCTTCTTGTCTTCTTTTTTCTATTTCAGCTTTCTTAGCTTCTACCTCAGTAGTTTGTTCTGTTGGTTTAGACTCTTTAATTATTTTTTCTAATTCTTTGATACGAGTTTTATGCCCTGCTATAATTTCTTCATTAGGGCTATCAAGTTTTTGTTCTTCTTCAAGAGCAGTTTTTTCTTGTTCTAGAGCAAGTTCATTTGTAGAAATAATAGGTTCTAAAGCAGGAGTTTTAGGTTCTTTTTTAAGCTTTTCTTTAATTTCTTTTTTTCTAGCTTTTATTTCTTGAATTCTTTGGACGTTGTCTTCACTAACATCTTCTGTAACTTCTGATCTTTTTACTACCTCTTTTCTAAACTCTAACAATTGTTTAGGCATTCCTTTTTTATAAGCAGGCAATCTAGAAATAAATGTTTCTTCTTGTGTTACTGGATCTATGTAAACAACTTCAATAGCCATGTTTTCTACACTAGCAGTATCGTTATAAGGGTTGTCTTTTTGTACTCTAAAAGTAAAATTACGTTTTTCTGAAGTAAGTTCTAAATTATTTAAAAAATCAGGATCATTAACTTTATTAGCATCTAAAGGGTAGTACTGTTTATTTACAGAATGTTTAACAGCTTTTCCGTCCTCTCCTTTTACAGTTTTTCCTGCTTCTATTTTTTTATCAAAAGTGTTTATAATAGTTATCTTTTCAGTAACTTGTTTTCCTTTAGAAAGAGCTTCTGAAACATCATCTTCTATTACATCTTTATCTAAAACAGGAACGCCTTCTTTAGATTGTACTTGTCCTAATTGATCTGCTGAGTCTGCTTTAAAAGTATCTCCCATGGCTTCTTCCATGGCTTTCACTTCTTTTTTTAGAATAGCTATTTCCTTAAAGAAATTACTTAACATAGTTCCGTCAGAATCTCTTAGTTGAATTTCTTGAGCAACAGTAATCCCCTCAGTAGGAATTCCTCTATCTTCTAATCTTTCTTTTACTAATGTAAGTAAACCAGGATAAGTATCTAAAGTTTTTAGCATACCGTCTACTAAATCTTCGTCAGAATTAGTAGGATCTTCTTCTCTTGCTTGTATTTCTTTTATACCGTTTACTGTATCAGAATTTATTTTAGCATCGACAATCTCAGTATTTCCAGAAACAGAAAGTTCGTTTTTTTGTTGCCTAGCAAGAGTTGCATTTCTAGTTTCTTCTGTTTCTTTTTTAATAATATCTTTTAATACCTTATTTCTTTTTTTATCTGCGGCAATAGATAAAGATACTGCAAAGTCAGCAAACGCTTTAGATCCTTTTTCTGTAAAAAGCTCACGGTACATTCTAGAAGCTTCTCCTCTTCTAATTTTTAATTTTAAAACATCGTCAAGTAAATCAGATACTTCTGCTACGTTCATGTTATAATTAACAGGATCTTCTTTTTTATAAGAATCTAAAAGATTTTCATATTCTTTAAGTACTTCATCTTTTACTTGTTGAGCTCTATTACTAAATGTAAGTTTGCCGTCTTCTATTCTTACTCCAGAAACTTGAGTTAATAATCTATCTAATGTAGACAAAGGAAAACTGTGGCCAGTTTTTTCTCTTATTTGTTCTAAAAGCTCTGCTTCACGTTTTGAAGTATTTTCTACTGCAGCATGTAAATAGACCATTTGGTCTTTAATACTTTGTTCTACTTGTGAAAGATCTAAAGTAGTTTTTGCTTCTTTGCCAGTTACCGCTAACCAGGCTTCTTCTGCAGCTCTTGTTAAAAGATCTGGTTTTTTATCTGCTAATAAAGCTTCTACACTTTTTATAGATTCTACCATTTTAGCGGCAGTATTTTTAGCAGACTCTACAGCTTGGGCCCTAGTTTCTTCTGTATAATTTTCTACTCCTTTAGTAGCGTAAGTTTCGTTAAATTTTTCAATAGGCATTTCTAAAGCACCGTCTAATTCTTGCGCTATTGTATCTTCTAATCCTAATTTAGTTCTTGTGTGCACAAGACTAAACAAAGAATCAAATTCTGAATTTTTATATCTGTAAGTATCTCCGTTATTAGCAGCAGCATCCATATTTTTTTGACTCTGCGTATGCCGTGTAGAGTTTTCAAAAGTAGCGCTTAATACAGGATTAAAATTTAAATCAGAGTTTAAACTTTCTGCAGTAGATCTAGCTCTATCTATTTTTTTTCTAGTTTCTTGAATCTCTTGTCGAGCTCCGCCAAAACCTTTTGTAGTAAGAGAAAACCCTAGTTTAGAATCGCTTTTTTTAGCAAAAGGAACTCTAATTCCTAACATACCCATCATCGCTCCAATAGTAACACTATCTCGTCCTTCAACAGTATTTAGGTATGTGGAAGCTTTGTTTGTTATTGCATTTATTAGTTCTAGACCACTTCTGTTAGAGTCTTCGCTGTACTTAGACGCAAAGTAGTCTACTAATCCTTCTTCTAGTGCACCTTGAGAAAGTTCTTCAAATCCTTCTGTTACACCTCCTTTAATAGCAGATTTAGCATAACCTAAAGTTTTTAAGTATTTTTTAGCATCTACATTTGCTATATGCTTTCCGTTTTTAAATTGAGTTCCTCCTAGCTTTAAAGAATCAAACACTCCTTTTCTAGAAGATGCTACTCTATAATTTTTTGTTAATAGTCTAGGAAACTGTATTAAGTTACTACCTCCTACTAATATTGCATTAAGACCATAAGCTTGTTCTCCCGCACTTTTAGCTAAATCTTTATATCTTGCTAAATCTAATTTTGTAGGTTCTGTACCTTCACGTTCTTTATGCTGAGAAATTAATAGTTCTAATGTATGTTTATCTGTATCTCTAGCTATTAAAGCAGATTCGTAAGCAGAAGAACGATACATAGATCCTATTGTTCCAAAAGCAGATCTATATCTTTGTGTTTTTTCTGCTATATCTGCAGCAGCTTTAACATCATCTACTTTGTCTATTCCTCTTAGTATACGATTAGCTTTAGAATATTGCCCTGTTCTTGTAGCCCAACCGCCTAATTGTTTTGCTTTATTTGCTAACCTAGCTGTATTTACTGCAAGTCCTCCTGTAGCTAAACCTCCTGTAGCAGTAGTCAGCGCTCCATAAACACTTTCAGAAATAACCATATCTGCAATAAAAGCTGCAGCAGGAACTACGTCGGCATTAATAGATTTTAAAGGATCAGAAGCCATTCTGGCTAAAAAATCTTTTTGTTTAAATTCGTATATTCCTGTATCTGGATTTACTTCAAAGTCAAAAATATTTGACCCTCCATATATAGCAGTATATTTATCTACGGATTGGTCTAAATATTCTGCAGCATCCATTACAGCATTGTCGTAAAACTTACGAGAATCCCAATTAACTAGTGCAGACCCTGCCCCATATACTGAAGCTAACATAGTAGCAGGTACACCTACTGCTATTTTGCCTATAAATTTAGCAAAGGTAAGCGCTGTTTCTGCCATCCATCCTTGATTTGCATCTAGGTCGTCTATAAACTTTTTAACTGCTAATGGGTATTGTTTTTCTTTATACTTTGCTAAGTCTGCTAAATCAGATTCAAACTTTACTCCAAAATCATTTTCATTAAAAAGTTTTACCATTTTACTGCCATTACTAGCTATAAAACTTTCACGTTCTTGTGGGTCAGGAATTCCAGAAGCTAAATCTACTGGAGCATATATCTCTTGTAAAGCATCGTAATCTATTATTCCTGTAAATCCTTTTATAGTAGAAGTAGTAGGAGCAGCGGCTCTTGATCCTAATTGTCTAGAAAAAGCTTCTTGCGATGTTTTAGGAGTAGAAAACTCCATAGCTGCAGGAAAAGGTTTTTTTCTTAAATCGTTAAAAATATCTTTTGTTTGTACTTCTTCTTCTACTGCAGAAGTAGTATCAATAATAGGCTTAGTAACATCTTTAGTACTAGTAGTTTTAGGTTTAGTTTTTTTAGGCTCTTCTATATCTACTACAATATCTTCGACAGGTTGTATAACCTCTTCTGCAATAGGAGCAGTTTCTACACCTTTAACTTCTATTTTTTTAGAATCATCTAAGTACTCTTCTTCTTCCATGTTTCAAAGATAAAAATTATTTACCGTATCTATGTGATAGCTTTAAATAGTCTAAAGGTAGAAAACTTGCAGGAAGAAAAGACTGTTCTCCTAAGTTTGCTTGTGGATTTTTTACTGCGTCAGCATCATTTCCTACTCCGTAAAAAACATCCATAGCTCTAATACTTTGAGAATTTATACCAGGCATTGTATGAGTAGTTACTGGAGTGTTTGATAACTGTTCTCCTGTTGCATTATCTATAGTAATTTGACTAACGTCTACTATTATACCTGCATCTTTTTCATACCTATAATCTAAAAAATACCCCGAACTAGTTTCTCCGTCACTTTGCCATATATTAGGAGTTTGTGTTAATACTCTACTAGTATTTTGTTGTTTAATTAACTGCTGTAAAGACGCAGACATTCCGTTATATCTTTTTCTTCTATCAGGATCTGCTAAAACATTTATAGCAGCAAAACTATTTAACACTGTTTCAAAAGCATAAGGATTATCTCCTGCTATTGCAGCTCCTGCGTACTCTGTAAATGTTTTAGTAGCTTTTTGATTAACATCATAGCTTTTACCTTCTGAAGCAAGTATTATAGTTTGAGGATTATTTTGTTTCCAAGCAGTAATGTCTTCATTAGAAACGTCTTCTATTTTCTTTCTTTCTGTACTTGCTACTATTTTGGCTATTTCTGGTTTTCCTAAAGGCATTCTACTGTATCTAAAAAGATCTATAGTATTTCCTGAAAGCCCTTTACCTGTTCCTTCATATGCAGGTTTTTTATAATTTTTTAAATTATAGTTAGCTACTCCAGATACATCAGTAATTTTTCCAGTAGCTTCATCAAAGTTTACTACTTTTCCTGCACCAATAGATCCTGGAGGATTTTTTTCAAATTCATCTGTAATCTTTTTAAGAGTACCTTCTGTAAATGCATTACTGCTTTCATCTACAATAACTTCATGAGTTGTTGCAGCACTACGAGCAGCTAAAGAATCTCTTAAAGTTTGAATTGCTGTATGACTAGGATAATTTGTGTTAAAAGCACTAGGAGTAAATATAGTAGGAGTTTCTGATAAAAGAACTTCTCCTCCTCTAGCTAAAATTCCTTCATCTTGTAGTTCTGCTAATTCTGCTTCTCTACGCATTTCTTCTGAAATACCTAAATCACTTTCTACCTGACTAGAAACAGCTTTTTCTGTACTAAAAAGATTAGATTGACTTACAAGTTGATCTTTATATAAATTATAAAATGCTTCGTATTTTTCTTGTCTAGTAGCAGTAGTAAGATTAAAATTATTTAATTCAGTAACTAGTCTATTGCCTCTACTATCTGCAGGATAAGCTTCGTCTAATAAATTGTCTATTTCAGTAAACTCTGCTTCTCTTTGTAGCTGTGCTTCTTTTATGTCTTGATTAAAAACTGTAATTTTAGAAGTAGCTTCTGCTATTTCATTTGCAGTTCCTGTATTAAGAATTTTTCTTTGTTCCTCTATTTGTAAGTTTTTATCTTCTATACTTTTTTCAAACTTTTCATCTCTTTTCATAAGAGTATAATAATCGTTTGCGTCTTCAGAAACTGCTCTAAATTTAGTTTGCTCTTCTTCTTTTAAAAGATTTATATTGTCATCGTTATTTATGATTTCACTAGCTTTATAAGCTTCTGAATCTTTATGAGGAAAAGTTAAATCTCTAACTAAGTCTGCTTGCCCTTTACTAAATATTTTTTCTTGCCCAGTTACATCAAAAGCAGAAGTAGAACCTGTTTGTGCTATAGGAGCGTTTTTAGCACTATAATCTATAATAGAAGTATTTACTTCTAAATCTTTAACATCTTCAAGTTTTTTTGCAGCACCACTTCCTGATCCAGATTTGCCTCCTTTAATATTATTAGTTACTTGTCTTACATCTACTAAATCTCCTGCTGCTCTTCCTACATCTCCTAAATAATCTCCTTTAACATTTTCTATATAAAGTTGTTCTGCAAGAGGTAACATCTTACCACTAGCTTGTGCTTGTTCTTTTAAGTCTAAAAATTGATTATAATTTTTTCCTAATGTTTTTACTATATTTTGAAACTCTTCTCTTTTATCGCTTCCTACTCCTGGTTGTTGAGCAAGTTGAGAATAAGTAGACATAGCATCTCTATATTTTGCTTCTTGATTATTAATAATATCATCAATAAAATTAGAATCATGTCTTGAGTCGTAATAAAAATCGTATTCTGCTTTTTCCTCAATAAAGTTTTTATAACGATCTGATTGTTTAAGCCAGTTTTCTATTTCTAATGCAATACCTTGATGAGTAGCTGTAGGGTCTAAAGATCTTTCTTTGTAAAGAGTTTCTATTCTTGACATAGTACCAGCATCTATATCGCCATAAAGTTCTTTTATCTGCATAGGAGTACTCTTAGCAGATTTTTGAGCATCGTCTCTAATTTCTTTTTCTAAGTTATCACCTCGTTGAGATGCATCTATAGGAGTATAGTTTCCAGTAGCTCTGTCAAAATTAAGTCCTCCTTGCTCATTATAACTGTTTAGTGTTTTAAATTTCCACTTTTTGTAATCATCTTGAGTATAAGTTTTTCCATCTATACGCTCTCTTGCGGCCTTATCTTCTGCAGCAAAAGAAGCTGCTTGATTTCTAATGCCTGCAATTTCTGCATCTGAGTTATAGATTTTATTAAGAGTTTTAAGTCTACGTGCGGCATCTTTATAATTAGAAGTTTTATCTAAGTCTGCAAGTAAAGCAGATTTGTGTTCTTCTAATTCTTGTTTTAATTTTTTTTGAGATTGTTTATCGCCAGAAAGATGTTCTATATTAAATTCTGTATCTTCTACAGCGCCTAAAACAGTATCAAACCTTTGTTGCTTCATAGCAATAGGTTGAGCAAAAGCCTCTAATCCTAAAGGAGTATATTGAAAAGGAATTGCTTGTGTCTGCGGCAATATAGTGCCTAATTGAAACTTATTCATATCCATTATTTATTTTGGCCTTTTTCTGTTTTAATCTTCTTTTTTATTTTTTCTTTTAAAAGGCTTTTCATAATCAAACCCGTATCTATCAGAAAACTGTCTATTGTACGCTTGAGCTATATCATCTAATTGGTCTGCTCTAAGTTTTTGTGCTACTTGTCCTATTCCTGTAAATAGTTGTCTTTGTTTAGCAGCTTCAGCAGCTCTCTTGTATTGCTCTTCTTGTGCTTTTAAACCTAAGTTAGCTCTATCTACATTTATATCCATTTGTGCTTGTCTAGCAGCTATGGCCGCATCTCTATTATATTTATCTTGATATATTCTTGCTTTTGTGGCATCATCAATATTTTTTAGATTAGCAATATTTGCCAAATAGCTTCCTGCTTGTCCTGATCCTCGCATTTGTCTAGCAGTTCTAGCAGCGCTCATTCTTGCATCTCTTAATTGCTGACTAACATCTGTTTCTGGCAAAGTTCTAGAAGATACTCTTCCTAGATTAACAGTGTCTTCTTTTCCAAAAAGTCCCATACCTACATTTAAAGCAGCAGGTAAAAGTTGTCCTGCATAATTTACAAAACTTTGTCTTTCAGAATCTTGACTATCTGTATCTTGCATTGCTTTATAACTAGCTAATTCTCTGTCTGTTGTTTCAAATTTTTGAGAGTCAGATAGTCCTAAATAATCTGAAGTACTAGGAGTACCTGCAGTATCCATTTCTGCAAGAGGTCTTAAAGGAAGACTATCAGCAACACCAGGAGAAAAAGGCGTAGGCTCAGGAAAAGTAGGAGTAAAAGATGTCATGTTTGGATCTACCTGGTGAACATTTGTTCCCATTGTATACATATTAGATCCGTATTCATATTTGTACTTTTTCTTTTTACCTCCATATCGCATAGCCATTCCTAATGGAATTTGGTTAGGCATTTCTGGAGCCATTTCTGTTTCCATTTCTGATTGAGGAGGCATTATAGTAGCCATTTGTTCAGGGTACTCTTCTGAAAGAGTCATCATTTTTTCTTGAAACTCTGCATTTTGTTCTGCTTCTTTCATAGCAGTTAAAGTTTCATGAGCTTGTAAGAATCCTATAAGGTCTTGTTGTTTAGAATTTTCTTCAATAGTATCTCCTTCTCTTCTAGAATCTTTTCTTAATAACATGTCTGCTGCTTTACGAACAGTTTTATTTACAAAAGTTTTAGGAAGATTATTTTCTTCTGCTATTTCTTTAGTAATAATCATATCTTTTTGTGCAGACACAATAAATTTAGATTGTCCAGAAGGGTCTCTAGGATCTGTTATCTTTAGTTCTCCTTGTTCTACTAAATTTACTTTTCCGTTAGTTCCCATTCCTTGTGGAATTCCTCCTAAAGAGTTTTGCTCATGAGTACCTCCCGCATTAAATTCTGTTACAGGAATCTCGTTCATAGTATTCATACCGAAACCTCCATTATTATACATGTTGCTTCCGTAAGCTTTTTTATTGCCTTTTATTTTCTTTTCTTGTTTTAGCATTTCTTTAGTAGGCTTTTTACCAGAACCTTTGTTAGCTCTAATATTATCCCACAATCCTCTTTGACTGTAAGAACCGTCCGCTCTTTTAATCATGTTGCCGCCTTTCTTATAACTGTTAATGTAGTCATCAGCTTCTGATTTTGACATATGAGATTCTAATCTATTACGTAATACACTTTCAGGAAGTTTGCCTCCTTTTGCGTAATCGTTATACATTTTACTTCCGTAACCATAATATCTACCACCATAGCCAAAAGTAGCAGCGTCAACAAGATTCATTCCCTCTTGCTGGTAACCTTTTTGTTTTAGTAGCTCTACATTTTGTGGATCTGTGTACATAGACCGTCCATCTGCATGTACCATTTTTACTTGCCCAGGTTTAACGTAATCACTTTGTTTTGCTCTACTTTGTGGATTAGCTCTTGGGTCTCCGCTTCCAGAACTGTAATCAGCATATTTATAAACTTTTTCAGTGGCAGGTGGTGAAGTATTTGGAGCGTTCCAACTAGATATTTTTCCTTGAGTATTAAATAAATCAAAAGCATTTTGTGATAAAGTAGCTCCTTCAGGAATAGCTTCCCCTAAATTTTGTTGATACATTTCTTTATACTCTGCAGGAATAGCATATTGTTTCCCCAACATATTTGTTCCTACAGACATATTAGGGTCTATCTGATGAATGTTTCCGCCATAAGCTACAAAGTTTCCTACTACATTTCCTGCAGTTTCTATAACATTTCCTGCAGCATCTAATCTTTCGTTTCCTGTTGCTTCTGCCATTTCTCCCATACCTCCAGCAACTTGTCCTACTGCAGCGCCTGTTCCTGCAGGATTAATAAATCCTCCTGCAACTCCGCCTACAACATTACCCGCTCCTCTAATTCCGCCTACGTTTTTATTTTTTTCTCCTGTAAAAAGAGCATCAAAACCTTTATCAGTTAGATTATCAGTAAGGCCTAGAGTCATTGTATCAAGAATTCCTTCTGCAGCACCGTATAATCCTGCACCTATTCCAGCAAGAATTTCTCCGTTTCTATAAACATTTCCTTGGTAAGTTTTACCTCCGTATGTTTTAAACATTTGTCCTTGTCCAAATGCAGAAGCTCCAAATTGCGGAGTTCTTTTAGGCACGACATTTTTTATTTCTAAGTTGGTTGTGTTTTTTGGCAGTTTCATATTTCTTTCAAATAATTTAGCGTCTGATACTTTAGATCCTGGAATTTGTGTAGGAGTAAAAATATCTTTAACTACGGGTGTGGGCACAATATTATCTTGTACTAATTTTGTTTTTTTATTTTCAGGTAATGTATCTTCTACTTCTAATTCTAAAGTTTTAAATTTTTCTATCTCTTCTGAAGACAATAAAGGATAAGCTATAGACCCTAAAGTAGGAGCGTATTTTGCAGAAGTTGCATACCCTGCATCTTTTAATCCTTTAGCAAAATCAAAAGAATTTTCTGCTTTTAAAGCTTTTTCATATCTTTTATTAGTTTCTAAAAATGCTTTGTGTCCTAAAAAAGCAGCTATAGGATCATCAAAATTTAAAAAACTAGATTTAATTGTTTCTTTTTTGCCTGGAGTAAATTCTTCTTGAGTAGATACTGGTGCAGCAGTAGATACATTTATATTGTATTTATTTTTTAATTTATCTCTAGTTGCTTTACTATGAGATTTAATACCAAAGTAATTAAACTGTCCTCCTGTTTTTGTTCCTCTAGCAGATTCTAAAGCCCATTGTGCGGCCACAATGTTTGATTGAGCAGGAGTATATCCTATTGCTTCTGCTAATAACTTTGCTTCTCCAATATTAGTAGGAGCTACTTTGCCGATATTATACCACTCTTGTAACTTTTCTTTATTTACTCCTTCTACATCGTAATAACTTTTAGATTCTTTTTCTTGCAGTTCTTGCATAGAACCTCCAAATTGATAAGAATTATAAGAGTCCATTACTCCACCGTTTTTCCAAGTTTTATCCCAATAAGCTTTAAAGAAAGGATTACGGAAATTTCCTTGAGCGCTGTGTCTAGCTTCAGCAGCCTCTTTTACTTTTTTATTTTTTGGTTGGTTTTTCATAGGATGGCCGTAGTACTTAACTTTGCCATCTGACTTTCTAGTTACTTTATGAGTTTTACCTTTTCTATCGTTAGATCTAGTAACTGTGTAACCTCCTGATTTATAAATATTACCTCCGTAAGCAAAAGACTTTATTTGTTCTTCTGTCCATTTATTTCTTCCTACTAAAGGTTTTTTATTATCGTAATATCTTTTATATTCTTTTAAAGCAGTATCTATATCATCTGTTACTACTGCTTCAGTTAATATAGGAAATTTAGTAAGTCCTACATTATATTGATAATCTGTTAATAGTATTTGTTTACGAGGATCTAAATTTTCAAAAGTTCCTTTTCCAAATTCTTTATCTACATGTTTTTGTGCAGAAGATTTTTTAGCAGTATAGTCTTTAAGCATTAAAGCTTCAGCTTCTTCTTGAGAAAGCCCTTTAGAAAAATCTTCTCCTTTTTTTAATTTATGGCCGTATGCAATTGTTTTTTCACCTCCTTCTAAAGAAACATGTGGATACCATCTACCATCTTTAAATCCTTTTTTAACACTGTTTTCTAAAGATTTTAAATCGTTAAAATAAGCAGACTCATCGTAACTTGAAATGGCAGCTTCTGCCTCTTCTAAAGGAACAGCGTTTAAATTTAACTGTTCTGTTCTTGTTAATTTAGGATCTACAATAGGAATAAATTTTCCTTGAGTTTCATTTCCTAAATTAATTTTCCAATTTCCGTCTGTTCCTTTTTGATATACTGCTCCAGGTCTTCCAGGATATGTATAAAGATTTCCTCCATTTTGAAAACTAGGAGGAATCTCAGTTGTATCTCTATAAATAGGCGTACCAAAATCTTGGTAATACATAGGAATATTAGGCGGAACCATACGTCCTCCATTTTGTTTTTGATTAAAAGCAGGAGCTACCTTTTTATAATTTTCTGCAAAGTATATGGCATCTTCTTCTCTATCAAACTTAATAGCCTCGTTTTTTCTAGGACCTGTCATTTGTAACTGCCCATTCACATCCTGGATATTAGGAATAGCATAGTTACCATAACTTCCCATATAATGAGTACCTGTACGCCCATCACCAAAATCATAAGAATTATCTACAGGAGCAACCATTCTTTTAGCAGCAGGATTACCAAACTCATTAGCATAAGCTAAACGAGCTTTCATCATTCCTGTCATTTCTGCTCCATTCTGAAATTTATTGAGAGGAGTTTCTCTTACGTAACCACTTTTTGTAGGAGGCACTTGATTTATTCCAGAATAAGGATCTAATACTTGGCCGTTAGCTATTATAGGCATACCTACATTAGACATATCTATAAAACCGTCAGGAGAATATATATTAAGACTTTCTTCATTACGAAAAGGAGAATCGTCTCTATAACCCATTAAACTTACAGCATTCATATTTCCTCCGTCTTGATTCCAATTAGCAGCATTACGTGCAAAGTTTGCTTGTTTAACCATTGAAGGAGAGTACCTATCTTTATTAGACATTACTTTTGAAGCAAATTCTTGTACACCCATACCACGTTTTTTAGCTTCTGCTGTAAACGTACCACGTTTTGAAGGGTCTATATAAATTTTTTTCTTTGCCATTAGAATATCTGTATGTCATAATAATACAAAATTCTATCGAGAATTAGCTCACGATTGTCTGTATTATCAAAGTATAAAGTTAAAATAAAATAAGTACTTCTCAAACGATCTTGTCCAGGGCTTTTTGTATCTCTAGGTAAATGTACTCTCCACTTGTCAAATCTACGCTTAATTCTTCCTGAATCGTAATCTATTTTACCTGTGTCTTGGTATTCTGTTTCTACACGGAAAGCTGTAATAGTTTTGGTACGGTCTATATTTTTTTGATTGTCTCTTACAATAGAATTAAATTCTAAAGTTCTAAGTATTTTATTAAAGTCAGCATTTTCGTTTAGTACTAACTTAATAGACATCTCTTCTTTATTTCCGTAGAACTCTCCCCAGTTACCCTTATTGTGTTGGTAAATTTCGTTGTGTTTGCTAGGATCTGCAGAAAGTAATATATCTCCATTTTCTATGTAGATTGGAGGAGTCGCACTATAACGAGAAGAGAACTGATTTACAAGCTCGTCAAACACAAGAGTAATTTTATCATCTGGCAATAGTGTAGTTACTGTAGAGTTTTGGTATAACTCTGCTACTAACACATCTTCTTTTGAAGTGTTTGTAGAAGTATAAGTAGTACTTATTATAAAGTTAGCTCCTCCATAAGTTACTATCTCACCTTCGGAATACAAAGTGTTTCCTGTTAATTCAGAAGCTTTCCAAGTTCCTAAGAAAGTAAATAGTATTTCATTATTAACTCTATCTCTAGTAGTATGTACACCTGCTCCCAATATAGGATTGTCTCCTGCATTTTCTTTACGTAAAGAAATATTTCCGTTAAAGTTTTTTAGTAAACCATGAAGTCCTTTCATTTCTGATAAAGGCTCTGATCCTTGAGATATTCTAAAAATCTTTTTATGTGTTCCGTCAAAATAATATATTCCTGATTCTAAATCTTTTACTGACCATTGGTGTATACTTCCATATTTAGTAGAAAGATAAGTATGGTCACTAAATCCTTTTGCAGATCCTAACTCTGTAGGAATACCATCTCCAGGTGAAGATATTGCTCTAGGGTTAATAGAATAAGCTCCTACAGCTTTATCTTGGAAATAGTATACGTTATCTCTCCAAGTAATTATTTTATTTATAGGCCCGTAATCGTCTACATCGTAGTAATCGTTTACCCCAAAAGAAGTCCAAGAATCTACAGTTTCTGAATTTATTTTTACTTGTGATATATAAGCTCTAATGTCGTTTACATTTCCTAAAGAATTAAAAGCTGGAGGTTTTGTAAAGAATGATATATCATCGTTCTCAGAAGAATATACTGTATTGTAAACATCTTCATACATAGCCTTTTGTCCTGCAGTATTTGTTTTACCCCAAGTAGTAGTGCTATTATTATTTTCTTGTCTCCAAATAGTAGAATTTACTCCAGAAGAACCCCCCGCAACATCAAACGTAACTTCTCTTTTTACATCTGCTCCGTAAGACAGTTCTCCGTTAACTGCAGTTTCTACTACAAAACAAAGAGTAGAAGTTCTGTTTTCGTTAAACTCTTGTTTTACGTTTGAGTTATTTAAAGCGTTTTGATAAAATTTATCCCATAGCCAAGCTGTACTTTCCTGAAAAGTAAACATGTGTAAAAATACATCTCCACCAAAAACTTTAGGATTTAAATTAGCTACTGATATAATAGGCGAAGCAGGTTGGAAAATATTTCCTGATAAAATATCTGCAGTGTACCCACCATAAATTTCTTGTTTAGGAAGTAGTATATCTATTATAGGAGTACTAGTATAGTTTTCTTGTATTAAACCTTTATTTAAAGGAGCAAAAGTTTGGTTAACTGCTCTTACGGGCCCACTACCTACAGTAGTTCCTGTATTAAAAGCATGATTAGTAACAGTTTGTGATACTGGCAACCCTGTTAAAGGATTAGTATCTATTTTAGACAAAGACCCTGTAATACCTGTAGCTCCTTTATGAAAAATAGTTTGATGAGGCTGAGTAGGACTACTTGCTTCGTGATCATTTAATCCTGCACCTGCGTTTCCTAAATAAGTAAAAAAGTTTCTAAAATAAAGATTACTATTTACTCCTACATCATCATATCCTAAATAAGGCCCCCAAGCAGTAGTTAACTCTGCGCTCATTACAGAATCTGATTGCGCACTATTAGAAAAATCTACTACGTTTAATTCATTCCATTGTTTAACATACTCAATAGCTTTAGTAGAAGTATCTTTATCTATTTGTCCTACAGACCTTAATTTACGTCTGTGGTCTTCCATTTTTGCTCCTAAGTTTTCTGTAGTTGCAGGAGCAGAGTAAACTATGTCAAAAGATTTTATACTTCCTTCAGCAACATTATTATCAGTAAATATTTGTCCTACCCCTGCAGTAGAAACGGCTGAATTAATGTTAGAAAAATATTGTCCATATCTTCCTGTCATTAGTAAACAAGAATTTTGATCTATACTATTTCTAACGGCATCAAAATTATAAGATACATCAGGAGAATAAAAAGTAGCATATGCACCAAATACTTTAAAAGGATTGCTTAATATATGATTATTATTAATAGTTGCAAAGTTACCACTTATTCCATATCCAGGAGATTGTTGGGCATCTGTTGAATTAGCTCTTCTTTGATGATAAGTAAAGTGGTGCAGTATTTCCTCACTATAATTAGGTCCTCCTAAATTATAACCTCCGTTATTAGCAGGATCGTCAGCGGCTCCTCCTCCTCCATCATTACTAGTAATATCAAATTTCATTCCTACTTTCATAATACCAGAACACAAACGTCTAGTATCTGAAATAGCTCTTTTAACTCTTACTATTTGATAACTTTCTATTTCATTAAGTAAACTAGGACAAGTACTAAAGTCAACATTAAATTCTATTCCTAAAGCATAAGCTGTAGTATCTACAGAAACAGGAAGATTAGAATTTGTTTCTAAACTAGTAGGAAAAAAATTAGTTCCTGAAGAGTTATTTACAGAATCTTCATCAGAAATATCTGGAAATTTAATGTCTCCTATAAACTCTGTAAAAGATGCTTCTCCTTTTTTATTATAAAATACAATACCGAATCTATATGTTTCTCCTCTTTTGTAACCTTTTAAAAGTCCTGACACAAAAGGAGATGCCATATTTTCCCAGGTATTATTGGCGTAATTTCCGTATCCGTCATTTAAATTAACTAATATAGTTCCTATATGATTATTATTAGGAAACTCACAAGAAGCTACATTATCTATAAGATAAGGCTGTAAATGAAAATTATATTCTATGTTAGGCCCTGTTCCCCCTAAACGTGTTCCATTTGATTGGAATTTATATTGACTGTTGTCATGCCAATTTTTTTCCCAATGAGCATCTATATTATAGTCAATATTAAAAGCATTGGCTAATTTAGCAATTTCTTGTTGTGCAGGAGTTCCTACAACAGGATTTGGAAGAGACCCAGTAGAATTATGTCTGGGAACTTTAGCGTCAAAACTTTCTGTATCAGGAATTAAATCGTTTATATCAAAATTAGATCCTTTTATATTTGCGGCTACTAAAGAATTATCTTTTTGAGTTATACTTTTTGCAGTTACAAAAGGATAGTTTTTTACTGTGTATTCTGCAATATCTAAAGGAACAATTGTGTTCTCAGTTCCTGTGTGTACAAATGTTACAGAAGCAGCTCCATTAATTCCTTTTGTTTCTACAGAAAAAACTTCTGATGTTCCTGTTAAATCTTCATGTAGTATATGAATTAATTCAATAGTGTCAAAATTAGAATAATTAGAAGTGTCTATTGTTATTTGTAAAGATTTTCCAGAGTTAGTGCCTTTTTTATCTCCAGTATAAGTTCTACTTTGTAACGCAGATTCGGCCTCTGAAGTAATGTGTATTAGATTTCCTGGAGGAGATATTAAAGTTTGTTTACCGTCTACAGTAGTTAGTCTATAAGCATATTGATTAATACCCACAAGTAAAGAACCCCCGCCTAAAACATTTCTTAATAAAGGCTGTTCAAATTTTACACTAGGAAAACTATCTATAAGTCCAGGTGTAAGAGTAGATATATTAATATCCTTAATATTTAAAGACCGTATATAATTATTATAATCTACCCAATAAACTCTTTGTATATTACTATTTTCGTATCTTCCTACCGCTTCTATAGGAAATTCTTTTTTAAATTTTAAAGAGTTGTTTTTATAAACTAAAGTAAGTCCTCCAATAAGTTGTTGCTCATCATCAGAATATTCTATACTGTATATCCAACCATTTTGTCCACCGTCGTCTGCAACAAATAATATAATAGTATTTCTTATGGAAGTGCTTCCTATTATTTCTGGGATTCCGTTTACTACTAAGTCTGGATCACTAACAGGTATTGTAAAATATTTTTTATTTCCTTTAATATTAGTAATACATCCCTGCGACTCTCCTGTGTCAGTAGTAATTCTAACATCGAGTGCGTCTATGTAGAGACCACCGCTAATACTGTCTCTTGCAGTATCGGAGTTTAAACCTTTATATACATTAACGGCTCTTTTCATTTTTATCCAGAAATAATTTTGTTAGGACTTGATGTTCCTGATGATGACATATCTCTAAAGTTACGTTGTTCTGGTAACTGAAGATTAGCAAAGAAAGAAGCATGAGCTTGTATATCAGGTATAGTTCTAACTATTGCATTTTTACTAGACTCTGCTTGATCTACGTTCTGATCTAGTTTAGATTGATTTACCGCTTGTGCAAAGTACCAATCTCTATCTTGCATAATTTCCATATAAAAATCTTTATCAATAGAGTTTGTACGTCTAAGTTTTCTTGCTGTTTTCCAAGCAAGATGATGAGACGCTGCTTCTAGCCAAGCTTGTTCTGCAGGAATTAAAGGAGCTCCGTCTGCATCAACAGGCAAAGACTCTATAGCCATAGAAACAAATCCACTACTAAAAGAAGTAAATATATAACCGTTTTCTACTGTATATGTATCAGCAGATTGCGTAGTATAATCTCTATCGTCTTTATGGTATTGTTTATGAAAATGATCTGTTGCCCATCTCATAGGCACCATATTTCCTTTACCGCATTTAGCTTCTTCTAAATTATCGACTCCTCCTAATCTTGCAGTTTGTACAATCTTATACAAATTCATAGGAAGTTCTCCACGCCCGTCACAAATAGGAATATATACAACATCATTGATCATTACTATTCCGACTTTAGTTTGCGCCATAAATTCTGCTAACCACTCCATTCCTGAGTCGTCGTCTATTTCAAAACCAAAATCACGGATCTGTTTATCCATGATTGCTTTATATGATACTGTATTTCCTGTGTACATCTTAGTTCTCTTCTAAAAAGGTTTGTAATTTATCCGCAAGACTTTTTTCTTCCATAGGATTTTCAAAATGAACAGTTACAGTATCGTCGTATTTCCACGATCCTTTGTCGTCCATATAGTGTTTAGTCACAGTTTTAATAAAACCATTTTCTACTTCTCTAACACAAACTTTTGTACTTGACCCGTCTTCAAATTTTTCTGAATTTTCCCAAGACTTTGTTGATTTACTTTCCATCATTTTTTTTTAATTTTGGTTTTACCCGTAATAAAATACTGTTCTATGAGGATCTTTTACTACCTCTGCTATTAATCTAGAATACTGACGAGAAGGAATAAACTTATATAACCCTCTGTATTTTACTACAGAAGTAAGCTTGTCCCAAAGATGCTGATAAAACTCTCCTTTTGTATGATCATTTTCATGATATAAAACAGGTTTGTTTTTAATCTTCTTCAGTTCTTCTTTTGTTTTACCAGGATACTTTACCTTCCAATAATCCAAGGTCTTCTTCCAATCTACTCTTAGTGTCTTGGCTCTATTACCTTCTTTATCGAAAAAATGAAGTTTCTTAGCTTGTATTCTAATAAAACCTAGTTTCCCAAGTTTTAATTCCATATTTTCTTTTACGATAGCTTCACTAAATGTAGTAAGCAAATCTTTTAAAAAAGCAGAATATTCTTTTCTGTCTAAACGACTAAAAGTAGTATTCTTCCTATAATGGCTATAAAAATTATATTTTTTTATATCCGCTTTGTGTTTTCCTTTCCCCCTTATTGGTTCCACTATTATGTTATTTAGATTGTACTGGTGCTGTTCCGTCTGCTAAATCATCTTGTGCATTTCCAGAGTCGTCTTGTGGGACTTGTCTTTTTTGGAAAAGTTGCTGTAACACTTGTTGTTTAACATATGTCCACATCCATTGATTTAATGGATAAACATCGTCAGGAGACCAGCAAATATTGTTTTCACTGCAATCTAAAAATTCTGCAATAGCAGTAGGATCTTCAAAGATTCCACGAATAGTAACTTTTTTCAAAAGAAGCTTTGCAGGATTTTTAGATATTACGTATAAGTAATTATCGTATAAAAATGCGTAAACGGTGTTATGTGTAGTTCTACCGTGTCCTACAAAAGGAACTCTATCGTAATCTATTAAGTTAAATCTTTTTGCTGTAATAATTACAGGACCGACAGACGTAATAGCTTTGCTGTGATGAAATTCTATTGTATTAGGAATCTTACGTTTAGTACGTAAAATTTTACACCCTACTGGTATGTTTGCACAAGGACAATTGTTAGGATCTACTAATTCTAAATCCTCACAAAATGATTGCTGAACATTAGGGTCTACTTCTCTTGTTCTGTTATATTCGTTTCTGATATATAAAGATCGTTGTTCATTAATTAAATCCGTATAGTACAGTGTACTAAAGATTGAATCTGAATTATTAATATTCAAAGCTTCGTCTAACTGACTATGTAAATCTACTAATGGTAACATTATACAAATATATTAAAAATTACGTTATGTTATTTGCTATTTTATATGTATTAAAATCAACAAATGATTTATGACTAAGTTTAAATGACGTTCCACATTTGTTATCTGTACAACTCATGTAGTGTCTTGTTGTTCCTGCCATTGTTCTATACTGTTTACGATGTCTTCCTATTTTACCGCACTCAGGACAAAAGAATTTTCCAGGAACTGATTTAACTCCTAAAATACTAATATGTTCTGAATGATAATGCATATTAGGTTTAACATATGGCCTTAATTTATTAAATACTGCTTCTAAAGAAGTAATATCTCCGTCTCCATAATATAATAAATGTTCAAATGCTTTTGGGCATTTTTTAAATACTACGTCTTTCCAAGTATCTAATCCTCCTGCGTCTTTTTTTGCTTCTAGATGGTAATACTTACAAATTTCTTTAAGACTAAAACTAGGCAAGTTAAGATAAGACTTTGCTAATTTATACGTATCTATTTCATTATAATCTGGTCTCATAGGTATTCCATGATATAAAGCTCTTGTTCTTACCCAAGGAGTATCAAACTTTTTTCCATTATGAGTAACTATTTCATCTGCTTTGTCAAATTGTTTTAATAACTTTTTTATTAAAACTTTGTCACATTGTTTTTCTAAACCCCAATGAGCATGATGTACTTCTTCTTCTTCACCTTCCCATTTCCAATGTGCAGAAATAATTTTAGCATAGTCGGTAATTTGTTCTGGACCAATTCTTTGATTATAACCAGGTCTCCAAAAATGTCCTTTACAAAACGATGTTTCGATGTCGTAGAATAATCTGTTTTTTTTCATAATTTTTCCCCTTTTAATTATATAACAAAATTATTTTGTTATTTGATATGACACAAAACCTCCTAATAAAATGCCTGCTGTTAAAGAAGTTATTTGTCTGTTATACCATTTTTTTTGTTTTTTAAAAGTATAAGTGGATATACCATCTACTTTCATATACGGGTTACTGTTAGTAACAACTACAATAGAATTTTTAGGTTTATACCATTTTTCTTTTTTATCTGTTAAAGTTACTCCTAAACGATTAGGAAACTTTAAAGAATTAAAAGTTAGCCCAGTATTAGTCATTGTAATGTTAAAATCGTAAAAAGGTTTTGTAACATTAATAGTAGTGTCAAAATTACAATCCGTAAGATATACAGGAACTTCTACTGAGTCTATTTGTATACGTTCAGTAATAATAGTAGTAGACTTGACGTTTTTTAGTTTTAGTTCTAAATTTTCTATGTACGTCAGCAGAGTGTCCTGAACGATCTTCAAATCTTCAGGAGACACTGCCAGCGAGTTGTTATAGTTAACAACCGTTCCTTTTTTAGTAGTATAATTTTTTACAGTGTGTTTGTATTTTAAAAGCTTTTCGATACGAGATCTATCAGCGTTATGTTGAACGCATCCTTTAAAATATAGAAAGCAAATTAATATAATTATTGCTATAAATATGTAGTTACTAAACTTATTTAAAAGTGTAAACATGCTGTAAATATACAAATTCTATTTTTTATTCGTCATTCTCTTAATAGACGATAGCCTTTTTTCTCTTTGTATTTTATTAATAGTATATCCAGCGACTAAGAATTCTACACTAGCCCACATAACAAATTCATATACATCTAGAGTGTCTATTTTTTTAATCAAAAAGAAAACCATACCTATTTGAGCAATAATAAAAGCAAGTCCTGATTCTATTCTTTTTTTAGAAAAGTAAGATGGTTCGTCAGAATATAGTTTTATAATTTCTCTTATAAACCATTTTATACTTGTCCAACCAATAAATGTTTTAGGTAATTTCATAACTAATTATTTTACATTATATAACCTGCCTTCTAAAAAAGATATTCTTTCTCTAGATTGTAGTAATTTATTTTCTTGTTTTTCTTTGTACTTATTAAACTCTTTTAAATTTTCTATAAAACGTTTGTTTGTCTCTTTAAATTTTTCTTGCTGCAGTTTATTTTCTTTTTCAATGTTTTCTAATACTTTGTTAAACATTGTTTTTGCATAAGACTTGGAAGCTTTTATATCTTTTTCTTGTTTAATATTAGTTTTTAGATTTACTTGTATTTGATACCACTCTGTTCCGATTGTAAAAATTAAAAAAAACAAGCCTATTAGTAATTTGCTAATACTGCTAATATTACCTGCCCAAGTACTTGTTTTTTCTATAAAGTTTTTCAATGCTCACAGTTATTTAGAGTCTTTGTTTTTTTCTTTTTCAACAACTTCTAAATTTAGTCTTTTGGCTATTAATGGAATAAAACCATTCATCTTCCATCCTAATCTTACAAAATTTTCTACGTTAGATATAAATAAAGCAATTAACACGTAGTTGTAAAATACATAATGTAAATATCCGTAGATATTTATATTTATTCCAAATATAGGTTTGTTAGGTATATAGATAGCACAAATGTTCATTGATCCTATCATAACTGCGTATACTCCTAATTTAAACCATCCTTTTTGAAATTTAGAAGACCTAAATCCTTTGCCTTCTTTTCTAGACGCTTTTATGCCTGTATATAATTCTAAAAAAAATAAAATACATAATACTAAAAACACTACAATATGAATTCCAAAAATTTGTTCAAATATTACCGACACTGTTCCTAATACACCTGCTAAAGGTGCTGCCCAAGAAAAACTTTCTGGGTGAAATAAACTTTCTTTCATATGCTGTACACTGTCATATCCGTTAGAAATAGCCGTGTATTTAAATAATTTTATCATAGTTATAGTGTAAAAATTTAGCAGAAACAAATGCTCCTGCTAAATTAGTATTGTTATTCTTTGTTAGCTTCTTTTAGAGCTTCCAGCTCTGTATACATAGCTAAAAGTTCTGCTTCTTTTTGAGCAATAATTTCTTCTGGAGTTAATTCATTTTCTACTTCGATAAATTTAACTTCTACTAATCCGTTTTGATCGTAAATTTCTTGTCTAATTTGTGCCATAATTTTAAGATTTTCTAAATGTTATACATGGGATTCTACCGTTTGTAACATTGCTAGTTGTTAAATTCGGCATAGTTGTCGGTAAAGATGAAAAAGTAGACTGGAAATAATATGCCGAATAAGCTTGTGTGCTTTGTGAATGTGCAAAGATTGGAAATAATACGTCTTGATTATTATTATAAGCCCTTAATCCAATATTACCATTTGAAACCGTAGAAATCCAATAAGTTTCGTTTGCGTTAAATGTAAAACTTAATCCCGTTAAAAGTTTGTTCCCCGTTGTATCTGCTGAAACAGTTGCGCTTTCAAATAACTTTGTGTTTGGTTGACCGTTAGCATCCGAATATATTACTACTTTTAAAAGCCCTCCCGCAAGTGCGGTTGAAACTTGAACAAAACTAATTGCATTAATTTGTAAATCATAACCTGGAGTAAATGCCGACAATATTAATTGACCGCTTCCAATTGTGGTTAAATTTGATGCAAAACCTAAAGACACAGAATAGAAAAAACCCGATCTTGGTTCTGTCAAAACGTTTGTTGCGGGCGCACCACCACTACCACCAACAGCTAAATCGCCACTTCCTAATATAGAATTTCCGTTAAGAGTTTTAATATTTGTTCCACTTACTAAAGTGTCTTGTTTTCCCTCAACAGATAAAGGATCTGAAGCAGTACCGTCACCTGATAAAGAAGCATCTGTACTAATAATAGTTTCTTCTGATACAGGAACTGATTTGTTATCTACATCTCTGTAATATAATTTTTTATCTAAAACACTTTTAAATATTTCTATTCCTGTTTTAGTTTCTCTTCTGGCTTCAGAAGGTTTTTTCTTAAAAACATTAAGTCCCATTTTATTTAAATTTTTAATTTGTTTCTTTCAATGCGTTAAGTTCAGCGTATATCTTTAAAAGTTCCGCTTCCTTTTCTGCGATTAATTCTTCACTTGTTGGTTCATCTACTTCGATGAACTTCACTTCGACAAGCCCGTTGTCGTCATATATTTCTTCTCTTATTTGTGCCATATTTTTTTTATTTAGTTAAATTCTACTATAAACGTGTCATATCTATATGTGTTAGGACTTGCCGTTGTTGGAGCGCCATTTGCAAAGGTTTGGCTCATTTGCACCCAAGTTTTAATTCTGTTACTATTTAAAAGTCCTATTACAAGTGTATCAGGTTTATTACTTCCGCTTCCCATAATTCTTGCAACTCCGTCTTTCATATGAATAGCAAGCCAATATACTTCGCCTTTTGTCCAATTTCGTGTTTCAGTAATTGTTTTATATCCCGTGGTACCCAAATCAATGTTTGCACTTTCGTACAATTTGGTTTGTGGTGCATTGAATCCGTCGTGAGAGTAAATTGAAAGCCTTGCTTCATCGCCCGCACCCGCTGAATTGCAATTAAATCGCATTGTACTACTTGTAAAATCTTGACTTGGTATAAAAGGAAAGAAAAATATTTGATTTGCAGAAGTTACGTTGGCATAATTTGAGCCTCCCGTCCATACATTTGATTGAGTCAGTGCACCACCATAAATAGATCCACCTGGCAATAATTGCACATGAAAACCTGCTGGACCGCCACCACCGCCAACGGCTAAATCACCACTACCCAAAACCGAAGTTCCGTTGATTGTTTTGATGTTTGTTGCACTTACTAAGGTGTCTTGCTTGTCATCAAGTTCATCTTGTAAATCTGTTTGAGTTGATAAAGTTCCTGTAATACCACCCCACTCTGGACCGCTACCTCCTGATCCTGCTCTAAGACCTGTTTCTGTTTTTAAGAAATCTCTTAAAGTAGATTCAGTGTAAGATACTCCATCATTGTCTGTGTACGTAGCAGATTCGGAAATAGGTATTATAATTTCTCTTTCTCCAATTTCGTCAGTAATAATAAAATTATTATACTGCTCTCTATATATAGAAGACAGAGGAAACTGCAAACTATTAGCAGTATTAATTACTATTAGATAATTTCCAGATTTATATATTTGTTTCATTATTTATGACTTTATGTATTATTATTTTACTTCGTATTGTTCTAACGCTTCCATTGCTTTAGACATTAAATTTGACTCTCCTTCATAGTTAAGATTATCAGCAGGAATATTAGATAACGCAACTCCGTATAGTTTAGCGTTGTCTGTTTCTAACGTTACTGATAATGATATAGTCATATCAGGAACATTAATTTTAATATCACTATCGTTAACAGTAACAGTTGGATCAACTATTTCAGAGTTAAATTGTGGAAATTTGTAAGTTGCCATATTTATTTATTTTTTAAAATTATGTTAGTGTTGTTCCTGATACTGTGAAGTTTCTGACGGGAATGTAAGGCCAGGTAAGTGTTTTTGTAAAATCCATAATTTCCCCGTCAACATTTCTAACCATTAGGCAGTTATTTACGTTGTTCGGTGCGCCCGTAGAACTGTAAAAAAGAGCGCTTGAAAAATTGAATGGTGAATAGTTCAAAGTGGATGCCGTGCCATAGTTAGCAATGTTAATTATCTCTTTTATATTTGATGACCTCCATCCACTTGTGTAAGTTCCTACTGAATAAGCCAAAGAATTGTCTATCGAATCATTCCATGTTGCTTGTAGAAAATTTCTTGCGTATCCTAATACATCCGTTCCGTTATATGTCGACCAATCAATCACAATGTTATTTGTGTAAGTCTGACCGCCCAATTCGTCCGTAAATCGTTCAGTTGTACCGAAAGGATTTGCAGAAGCCAAAGTGAAAAAGTCCGTTGCTCTACCAGCTTCTATATCACCATCATCCCCAGTACGATAAGATACTGTTTGATTTGTCTTCATTAAAGTAGCCCCAACAGAACCACCACCTCCGCCTCCGCCAGAACTAGAAAGAGAAGATGTATTAGTAATTAAAAAATCTCTTAAAGTACTTTCTGTATAAGCTACAGCAGAATCGTCAGTATAATTAGCAGCATCTGAAATAGGAATAGTAACTCTATTTACTTTGTCAATAATTATAAAATTATTGTATTCTTCTATAAAGTAAGAATAATTTGTAGAAAACTGATAATCTCCTGGAGTGTTATCTACTATTACATAATTACCTGATTTATAAATCTGCTTTGCCATTTCTTTTAATATTTTTTATGTAGTGCTTGTAACACTTTTAAAATTTTTTGGTAAGATATAGAATTGTGTACAAGAGTATTATCTTCTATATCTCTAGGATTATAAGCATTTAAAACCTCTAATCCTCTTTTATAATCTATAAGGCCGTTTAAAGTACAAGTAGTATCTATGCCATATTCTATTTGGTAAAAATAATTTTGAGTCAACTTTGCAAACTTACATTGTAAAGACCATACTGCTAATTTAAAGCAGACTTCTTCGTCTTCTAAATAAGAATAACCAGAAAGATCAATGTGCCCCCAATCATTTGGAAGAAAATCGCTAGCTGATAATTCGTTAAATGTAAGTTCGTTAGTGTGCATTATATTTTATTTTTATATACAACTGCTTTTTTAATTCTTACTGCATTAGCTACTGCTGCTCCTCCAGGATTATTCAGAGATATTGTAAATGTAGCAGGTGTTGCTAAATTATAAGTAGAAGTTCCTGATGTTATTTCTTGTACAGAAGTTACAGAAAATTCTGTTTTCCCTATAGAACTTAATGTCCAAAGTTGATTAGTAGCATCTATACGAGCCATTTTTGCTTTGATAATTCTAGTATCATTATCAGAGTTTACTAATCTATATTGTAGTTCTTGTCCTGTTCCTATTCTTAAAATTAAATCTACAGGATCATTACTAGTGTAAGTTAAGAAAATATCTATTTCTAATTCGTCTCCGTTATCTGATAACTCATTAGCATATAAAGGAACTGACAGCGCTGTATTTTCTCCAGTAGCAGGGCTACCAAAACCTGTAGCGTTGTTATACGCTCCCATTATATTAACCGCTGCTCCTGTAGGGCCTGCATCTCCTGTTCTTACAAAAGAAACTACATAATTATCTCCATCTGCAAAAGTTCCGTTAGACAAAATACTAGTTACAGGATAAGCTACTTCTGTAACGCCTATTGCTATATCGTCTATGCTTCCCATCCAGAAAACATTAGAATCATTTATTTTACTAATACGTACTAATCCAAAATTTCCTGAGTTTTGCCAAGAAGTTAAAAAAGCTGTAAGATCTGTAGTATCTACATTAATTTTATTAACGTATAAAGAAGTAGCAGAACCTGGACTAGCATTGTCAAATCTAAATTCTCCAGAACCTGTTCCAGAACCTGTGTTAGAATCAAAGTCCCATTCTGAAGAGAATCCTCCGTAAACACCTTGTGCTCCAGTTGCACCTGGCAAACCGTTTGTTCCAGAAGCTCCTACTAAAGAAGTTCCCGCTCCCCAAGAAGTTCCTGTGTACGGTCCGTAGATTAACCAAGAAGTAGTATCTATAAAGAAGTCTCCAACGTTAGCAGTATTTAATGTAGGAGCCCCAGAACCATTATATATAGTTCTACCGTCAGATCCTTTAAACAATGTGATAGATTCACAATTTGAACAATTACTCATAATATTATTTTTTTAACATCCTGAACAACCACAGTCGCATAAATTATCACAAATGGTTTTAGCATTAGCAATAAGATTTATAGCAGTAGTCATGTCGTTACAGGAAAAAGCTGATTCTATTCCGTAAATTAATACTTCTAATTGGTTTATATTATTTTTTATATCAGATAATTTTTCAGTACTACATTCTGTAACTGCTTTTGCTTTAAGTCCATTTAAGCAATTTTTAATATTACAAATTAGTAAAGAATATTGAGTTTCATTAGTAAACGATCCTGCTGCCGAAACAATAGTGTATACCAATTTATATACTCCATCTGGTTGTTCCCATGTAGAGTTTTTTACAGCTAAAAAGCTACCAGGAGCAGGAGCACCTGTTACGCCAGAGTATACATCAATTGATACAGCGTCTTTTAAAACTATTGTAGTGTAAAGAGTGTTTTGTAAGTGATCGTAAATTTTAAGATCAGCAGTGGTTATTTCTGAAGTGTCTATATTTCCAGGAAGTGCTAAAGAAGACTTCCAACCTTCAGGATTATTAGTTAAACTATAAGGACCTGTCTCTTCGTAGACATCAATTTTATCACATTTACTTTGAATACAGATATTGATTTTAGGTACAAGAGCCATTTGTTGTAGTTTTATATTACTCTTTCAAAAGTAATAAATATTTAAGATAAAAAAAAGTAGCCTGCCTCGACAGCAAAATTTCGGCAGGCTACTAAGGGTTGAGGAGAAAAATTATTATGCGTCCAAATCTCCTGAAGGAACGCCTAGTGTGTCAGCTAATGCTTCTCCAGTAGTGTTTGTACTACTAAGATTACCTGAAGCATTAAGGTTTAAGTATATAATTACACTTCCTTTTCCTTTGCTAATTCCTACTAACTCGCTTGACTCAGAAGTCCATGCAAGAGTAACGCTAGAATATCGACATGTAGCCGCTGTTTGACCTCCTACTCCAGGAATCTTAACAGAAGCATCACGTAGTGATGGAGGTGTACCCAACATACCGTTTTCACCATCGAAACCAGCACTCATGTACTCATCCATAGCAACTTGTTGCCATACACCAGAACCTCCTCGTGCACCAGCAACTGAAGTAATAAGTGTAGAATCGTCACTGAATGTAGCAGTAAAACGATTTGCAAAATAGTTACGGAATTTATTTACGTCAAAAGCAGACTCAATACCTGTAAGTTTGATACCGTAAACAGCAGTGTTTGCAGTTGCAGCAACAATCTTTCTTGGGTTAGCAAATGAAGTAGTACCAAAACCAGTAGTAAGAACTAAAGGTCGATCAAAAGTAACTACAGCTCCAGCTAAAGCTTTTACTTCGTAAACTTGATTAGCAGTACCTGTACCTTCTACTCGAACTAAGTCACCTACAGCAAGAGTAGGAGTAGCGTTAAAGGTTCCTGTTTTAGATCCTTCAGCAACAGTAATACTTGCTATACCAGCAATTGCTGCATCAGCAGCTTCTGTTGTAACTTGAATAGCAACGTATCCATTAGTACCTGCAGCTTCTTTTGCCATGTTAGCAGTAAAGTTAACTGCAAGACCGAATGCAACTTCTCTTTGAGTAGCACCAGTTCCAGTTTTGTACTGACCGAACAAGCTAAAAGGCTGTGAACGATTTCCTTCATCGTTGTCGTTTTTACGCAACTTGATGTAGTAAGAAGTGTCGTCTGCAGATGGCAAATCTCCTGTTGTACCGTTAGATCCAATAGTAGTTATTTGCTGAATAGCAGCTAGGTGTTTTTGAAAAGACATAGTTTCTGTTCCTTTTTCAATAGCAGCAGATTTGTTAAGCGGCTTTGTCGCTCCACGTCCTTGTACAATGTGAAAAATATCACCAGTAGCTATACTAGCAAAAGTTCTACGTACATTTCCACCGTCTACTAAAACTACGGCACCTTCTTCTAAATTGTCATTTGTTACTACGGCACCAACAGCAGGAAGTGCAGAAGTAAGTTTCGTAACGTCACTTACGACTGTTCCGAAAACATTGTTTGCTTTTCTTAGCATTTTACTTTGTTTTTAATTAATAATTATTATTCTAAATCTTTTGGAGACATTACATTAGTTATCTCCTGTTCTTTTACTCTTTCTAATAATAAACTCTTAGCTATATCAATAATAACTAAATGAGTTGACTCATCAAGAATACAATTTCTTTGATTTGTCGGAACTTCTCTATCTACTACTATAGGTTCTGGGAACTTTAAGTAATTAATAGAGTAGCTTTCTACATCATAAGTTCCATCAGTTACTAGCTGATGTCTTTTTGCTGTAGCAGGAAGAGATGGATTATTACCATCTACTTCTCTAGAGAATACTAATCTCCATGTCATTGAGTCACCGTAAGAATAATAATAAGGTCTTTTATATTTATTCTTTTCTAAACGTGTTACCTCGTCATGTGATATAACTCTAAAAAACGTTGGTATACGAGTATTAGGGTCATCACATTTGTTTTTATTTATTGTACCTTCTTCGTGTATGGTGTACATAAAATCAGAAGGCAAGTCATAAAAAGTCCCGTTAGTGAATGTTCCTGTTTGACTAGAAGAAACCGAAAGACCAGCGCCTCTTTTAATAAGCGCACTGAGTCCTTGGTTTCTAACTTCAGTTTCTTCTAAACTTTCACCTTTACGGTTATTCTTTCTGTCAATGAACTGTTTGATGTACACATGCATAGCTTCTGTAAGTACAGAAGAGTAATCTTCATTCTCGTAACCAGGTGATCCAAAGCTCGATGCTCTGTCTACTTGCTGGTCTAGTTCGTCTGCCATGCTGTTAGCGTCCATCTATTTTTTAGTTTTCTTTTCTTTTTGCCATTTCTACTTGAGATTTTATTCTCAATTTTACTTCCTGATGTTCAGGATCGTTCAAGTACTGAATAGATTGCGGCAAATCTCCAATCTCAATACCGTTGTCTAGAACGTAACGTTTATCATTCATACGTTTGATAGCACCACATTCAACTGCTTTCTGAATAAAGATCTTAGCTTCATAAGAAGGATCTTCTACTATTCTAAGGAATCCAGCAGGATTTTCTTCTAGCACATCTAAAATTTCTGCTTCTAGCCAATCGTTTGTATAGTTAGCAGGAATCGCTCTTCCTAATGCTCTAACAAATCCTTTCATAGAATCCATATCAGATATAATTCTACCGTATGCAGCAAATGCTCTACTTTTAAGTTTACCAGCTTCTGCTTTTTTAGTAGTAAGTTTTCCTTGGTTAACTATCATAAATTCATAAGTAGCTCTTTTTCTTCTATCTTCATAGGAAGGAGAAATAAGATTCTTATTAGACAATAAAATCTTATATCTCAACATACCCATAGATGTGTTAAGGTTTAAAGTCATACCTTCTTTAGTAAGTGTAACTCTACTTTTTTTATTGTCTCTCCAGAAATTATTTCCTGGTTCGCCATAAGGATTTAGGTCTACACCTAACTCTTCTTCAAAGAACTCTTTTTCCGTCATACCCGTTGGGTATTTGGAATAGTATTTTTTAATAAATGTTCTTTCAACATCGTTAAATACTACTTTTACACCTCCTCCTCTAGAGGCACTCATTAACGGAACTTGGAAACTTTTCTTTACTTTGTTAAACATGTAAGGTTCTTTCTTCATGTCTTGTCCTGCAACTAAAAGTTTTCTCCACTTTCCAGAGGATTCAATTGGTTTTACGTCTACAATTTTACTTTGTAAATACGTTCCCCAAATAATGTCTGTTTTCTCTTCTGTTTTTGTTTTTGCCATTTTGCTGTCTTTTATTTTTCCTCAAAAATTTTAAAGAAGCTCCCCTGCAATTAAGCAAGGGAGCTAATTATTTAATTATAGTCTATCTTTCAACTAACAACTGTAGATCTACTACTTTTGTTGGATCTTCGATCATCATACCTCCCCATTTTTGGAAGTGTACTTCGTATCCATCAATTGCAGAAGCTACTGATTTAGGAGAACCTTTACCTCCAGCCGTGAAAGGATCACGCATTCCTGCGATGTACGCCCAGTTATAATCTGGAACTCCTTTTGGCTTAACTCGGTAAATTCCTGCATCTTCGCCATAGTCAAGAGCAATCATTCTGTGTGACTCTACTCCTCCTAGTCCATCTGGGTGACGTTGTGGGAAGTAAACATCATCATCAAGGAAGTCCAAGATTTCAATACGAAGCTCTACTCCATTGTACCATTGGTAAATGTTGTATTGTGGCTCCATAGAGTACTTAGTATTCTTACCTCCAAGGTTTCCTGGAGCTGTGCTTCCAGTAATATATTTATCAGAAACGATAGTTACTTGTGCAGCAGTTTTCTGAGCGATTTGCTTAGAAATCTCAATTGCTCCGAACTCACCAGTCATGATGTGAACGATACGTTTACCTCTTTCCAATTTCCCAACTCCCATATCAAGAAGCATCTCTAGGTGCCAATCAAGGTCGTAAGTGTTGTAGTAGTGAACGTTTGATGGAGCAATTTGCTCAAAGAAACCTGAACCTGACTCAATGCTATATTTAGTATTGTCGTCTTTGTTCAAATATTTGTGATCTGCAGTCCAATTTTTCTTTCCGTAAAGACACATTCTTGCAAACATTTCTTCACATTGGTGATGCGCTACCATATCTTGGTAGTTAATCCACATTGATTCTGTTTGTCCTTTGTAAGTGAATCCAAACTCTAAAGGTTCGTTTTTCCCTTTGTTGATAGTGTTACCAGCAACTTTGTACTGCATACGCATTGTAGTAGGACGGTTTTCCATTCTCCAAGGAGAAGTGAAGTAAGGCTCTGCACCTTTGTAAGACAATGTAGAAGGAACTGCATCGTAAAATTTAGAGAAACGAGTACCTACTGCGATTTCATCTGAAGGAACACTCATGTTCTCATCATCAGTAAACAACTCAACCTCTACTTTAAAACGAGATCCAGCATCGTGTACTTTCTTTACTAAGAAGTGGTACGTATCAGATTCTCCACGAATAACGTTTGTTTCTTCAAACAAAGGCTCATCGAAGATAAGGTAAAAACGTTGACCGTTTGCACCAATGTTTCCTGGGAATGTCCCAGCAGACAAAGTGTTACCTGCAAAATCCTCAGCATCTGAAACTGCTAGGTTTTTGTCGTGTTGACCCTGCAACATCCAGTTGTAGAATCCATTTTCTTGTTCAACTTCTTTTACTGGGAAACGATCTACGAATTCACGTAGTTTTCCTTGCAAATTAGTTTTGTAGATTGATTTGATAGTATCAGAGATCAATTCTGGTTTTTGTTGATACAAAGCATGGAAGTGATTATCGGTAACCAAACCGTTATAATCAACTGCAGCATACTTTTGTAACGGAAGTAATTGTGACATTTGTTTATTTATTTATTTATTCAACGAATATATTTATTTTATCTTTTTTTCTTTTGTCCTGCTTCTAGAATACTTAATATTCCAGAAGACTTTCCAGAAGGTCGGTTAGAATTTTGTCTTCCGACTCCTCTTTGTTCTTCTGTAGCTAATACTCTATCAAGCTCTGTTACCGCTTTTGTCTTAGCTACTTTTTTTATTTTTTCGATATTAGGAGAAAACTTTCCTTCTTTATCTACATCGAACAATCCTATAGTATCGTAGTAACTCATAAGAGCTTGGAATTCTCCAGGGCTTCTCATTTGTTTATACATTAAACTTGTTAGTTCTCGTCCGTCTTCAGTTTTGTAAACAGGGCTAGTCATATTAGACTTAATTTTATCTTTAACTGTCTTATTAATTTTAAGACCGTCTATAAAAAATTCTTTACTGTCCACTGTTTGCATTAAATTTTCAAACTGCTCTTGTTGTTGTTTAGAGTAGTTTTCTTGGGCTTTTATTTTTTCTGCTTCAGAGTTAGCTACAAATTGTGTAGCTTCTCTTTTTAAGGCAGGTAATGCAGAACTTGCTTTTTCGTATAGTTTATCTATTCCGTCAGCTTCTTCTACCATTTCTCTGGCCTCTTCTTCAGAAAAGTTTTTGCCTACTAAATACTCAAAGTACAGATTCTTTTGAAGATTAGTATCTTCTGAAAGATTCTGCTCTGTTAAATTATCAAAGAACTCAAGACGTTGTGCCATTTGGATAGCTGTATCCGTATCGCTAAACTTATCTTCGATTTCTAAAAATCGTTTTTTAGCTCCGTCAAAGTTATTTAACCAAGCATTTTGTTTAGCTTTAAGTTTTGTATCAACAGTAAGTTCCATTAATTTCTTAATAGTATCTGCCGACGCATCCTTTAGCATTTCTTCCATTTCTTCCTCAGTAGTACCTTCAAAGATTTCTTCGTTGGCCAAGTCTTTAATAAGAGCTTGGTAACGAGTAGTACCTTCTGCGGGTGCTTCGGATTCAATAGAATCGTCTTCTTCATTTTCAATTACAGGTGAACTCTCTCGTTCAACTGGAGCAATGGCGGATTCATCGCTATCTTCTGTTCCTGCTTCAGGAAGAGCTATCTCTTCTTCTACAGTTTCAGTAGTTTCTTCAGCAACAGGTTCCTCACTTCCTTTGTTATGCTGTGCTTCTACTTCACCAGGTGATAAAATTTGAATACCGTCAAATAATTCGTTTTCTTCACTCATGCTGTCTTTATTTAATTACAATATTAAAATTATTTTTATAGTTCATAAACTATATATATGTTATTTTTCTCTTAGTGCTATAGCCAAATATTAAAATTACTTTTTACCTCCTGCTACAACTTTAACAGGTTTTTGTCTTTTTATTTCTTCATTAGCCATATTACTTCTTTTAGTCTCTTCTAATTTTGCTTGTCCTAATGCTATAGACTCTTCTTTATAAGTTTCGTCAACTTCTGTTCTTCTAAGATCTATTTCATCGGCAATACCGTTTCCATCAGAATCTACCATTTTCATATTTTCACGAAGAAGAGAAACTTCTTCTTTCATAACCGCCTCTTCTCTTTTTTGTTCGATCTTAGCATATTCTATTTTACGATCTTCTTCTTTATTAAAATCATCTCTTTGCCACATCTTTTCTTGGAATTCTTGCTTCATCATCTGAAGTTTTTCTTGTGACGCTCTATCTGCTTCAGCTCTTTCGTTTTGTTCTTTTCTAATACGCTCTGCAGAATTTTTAAGTTTACGAGAAGTTTCTTGTACAGATTCTGACGTAGATATTGCAATTAGATCTTCTATTTTAGCCTGGCCATTTTGTATAGCAGCTTGAGATAAAGATTTAATTTGTTGATAAAGAGCAGTATCTTCTGTAGAGTTACCTACAAATATATCCATCTCGGAAGCAGCAAACTCGTCAAAGTAATCTATCATTACCATACCCATGTCGTCCATAAGATACTGGGCTCTTTTTGGATTCTTTTTATAAGCATATTTAGCGCAGTCTAAAAATTTAGTCATTGCTCGTTTACGGAAGTTGCTATCTACTGCAAACCATTTTTCTGTAATGTGAGAAGTTTGTGCAACTTCACGTTCTACATTTCCTACAGCCTCACGGTTTTGTATTTGTCCTTCTCTTGCGCCAGATACTCCTGCAAGTTTACCAAGTGTATTCTCAATATCTACTAGTATATTAGTATACATCTGAATTGCATTAGGATCTCCTATCTGTACATTAGTAGCAGTCAAAGTATTGTATGCTCCTGCAGATTTACCTTGAGAAGGGCCCTTTAGTATTTCGTTTGTAGGATCTAAGAATCCAAATTTGTTTACTGTAATATAACGTATCCATTCAGCAGGTTTCCATCCTGCAGGAATCATAGACGCATTAATTGCAGCAAAGTTTCCTTTATATGTAGCAATTTCTAACTCACGTTTATAATATGCAATATCATAAGAGTAAGTAAGAGGCTTCATTATATCTGACAAAGACTGTACACGTGAATCATTAGTACTATTTACAGAACCAATAAAAGGAGGTGTACCTTTAGATTTATTAACTAATGATTTTCCAGAGTAAGCAATAGGTTTCATTCCTACATAAATATCGTCTCCAATCTTAGTAGCTTCTAACCATTCGTTTACCCAAGTTTCTTCTAGTTCTTCTCCTAGATCTTTTTTTGCTTTGTAGTTTTCATCTACATAGTCATACTGAGCTTCTCCGTCTTCATCGTAATATTTACGTTTGTATATCTTACGTCTAGATCTCCAACAAGCTTTTATAACTCTTACATTACCACTAGTATCAAAAGAACCGCCAAATGTTTTAGTTCCTATTTCTGATGGATGGAAAATTTGCAATGCATCTACATCTCCAAAAATATCATTTATTGCATAGTCTCTATTAAGACCTATAGCAGTACTAGTTTCTGAATTTGTTTTATGACCTGTTTCTAAAAACTCAACATCTTTAGGTTCTAACTCATCCCAGTAATCATCAATAACTTGACCTACTGACATGTAATCATGCCATACAATAATATCAGAATCCTCAATATACATTGAGCTGCCTCCTAAAGTATAAAGGTTCATAGGGTTGACTCTTCTCATGACAGGCTCGCCTCCTAGAACACCACAGTATACAATCTCTTCTCCTGCTACCAACAAATCCTCAAAAGTTCGTAGGAATAAGAAATCTAAATTCTGCTCTTTATATTCTCGTTTTAAAATTTTATTAGCTGTAATTTCTGCAATGTCTTGAAAATCATATGCAGCATAATCCATTTGCTCTTTTAGCTTTTCTTGTATCTCTTCTTCTGAAATAGCGTCTCCTGTAATGATTCTTGTAAAGACATCATCCATTTGTTTTTTAAGTTCTATTTCTTTTCTAGAAATACCTTCTTTATCATTAGCAGATATATAAGCTCTGTATTCTTTTCTTCTCTTAGAATATTCTCCTAGTAATAAATTTATTTTAGAATTTTCTATTCCTATGTGTTGGAATTGTGCAGGAAGTTTGCTTAGATCTAAGTTATCAGGATTAATGTATCTCTGAAAATCTTTTGGATTAATAATATTAGAACGTAACTTGTAGTTAGTATCTTTCTTTTTAAAATGTGCTCTTAGATCGTAATCAGATGTTAGAAGGTTTTCTGCGTAATCTACGCACTCTTTATACCACTTATCTGTTTTCTTTTTGTCTGATAACTTTTGCCTAGGAAAGCTAATTAAGTTATTCATTTTTACACTTGAGGATTGTGCCATGTGAATTTTTATTTTAATAACAAAGTTAAAGATAAAAATTTAAACTTCATTATCAAGTTTAAATTCTTATCAGAAATCGTTAAATGAAGCTTTGTTTGCGTTTGTATCTCTAAGAACTCCAAACTCTTCCCAGTAAGGATCTTCTAAGAAAGTTTTTACTTTTTTAGTATTTTCTTGTATATTTATTTGTGTAGTAGCATCGTGCCACATAAGCATGCCTAAAGATGATACACGGTCAAAGTTGCCTCTCTTATTCCACATAATAAGTTCTTTTACCATTGCTGTAGAATAAATAAGTTCTAATACTCTTGTATCAGAATTATTAGAAACTGTTTCTAATAAAAAAGATTTAATAAAATCTCTGGCAGTCTGGTTTACTTTCTCAGACGCATTAATTCCTTTAGAAGTGTTACTACCCTGTTTAAAAGTATCAGAGTTACGTAATTGATAAGGAGTATCTGCTAATAAATACAAACATTTTTTACGTTCAAAGTATGTAAACAAACCAGGTAAGTTTTGCTCGTACATTCCTGTAGCATTATAATATAATAATAATTTTCTACAGATTTCGTAAAAATCATTTGGATCATCTGTACGTCCTGTGTACTCTGCAACTATCTGTCTAGTAAATCTATTCATTACTACTATAGAAGGAAGAGAAGTTGTAGTGGCCCTTGCTTTATCCACGACATCCATTCCTGCTATATAAGTATTTCTAGGTACAACACCCTCTTCGTTTTTTTGTGGCTTAACCCAAACTTCTACACATCCTGCTTTAGGATCTTCTTTTTTAAGAGGATAATTACGAATAGGTTTAGCATCTTGTATTGTAGAAAAATCTACTTCTCCGTTGTTGTCAAATATTAATGTGCCCTTAAAAGAACTTTCTAAATATTTTGTTAGTTTACCTCCTTCTAATTCTGACAAATGATTTTTTAAAAACAAAGTAGGAAAGTAAGAACCTTCTACAACTAAAAAAGCTTCTGACGGAACAATAGGTCCGTTAATTATTTCTCCTTGGTAAACAGAAGGGTCGTCAGATTTTTTAGCTTCTTTACGTCTGTGTTCTATATATAACATAGAACGCTGTTCATTAGTAATAAGATTACTGCCCTCTTTAAATTCGTTAAGAGTTTTCCAAAAAGGAACAAAGTATCCTATGTCTCCTCTGTTCTCAAAAATATCCTCAAAGACTAGACAATTATAATCACTAGGATTTCTAAATATACTTTCTGCATACAAAGCAGCTCTACCAGATACAAGACCCCCTGTACCTAGGGCCCACATAACTAAATTCTTTTTTTGCTTTGACTGTTGCGTTGCTTCAATCGCTGCCCAAGATTCTTTTATGTTACTCATAAAACCAACCTCATCTAATACAACTAAGTTAGGTCGAGTACCATTGGCTGCTAGCGGATTATCTTTAAAAGTTCTATGCCTTAACAAAGAACCAGTTTTAGACTGGTATTCTTTATTGGCAGCAAGTGACCCACTATGACTAACTAGTAACGGAGAAGGATGCGATTCTTCTGTAGATACTTTATATCCTCCAGGCAACATCTCAAGAGCATGGAGTACTTTTTTAACAAGTGGCCCAGTGTACTTAGTATCAATAGCGCCTATAATAGTATCAGATGCAATGTAGTTCTTAGCTTTTTTACGATCTAAATAAACGTCGTAATCTGTAGCTCCGTCAAATAAATAATTATGATTTAGAATACCAGAACTACCGTATGACTTACCGCCACCACGAGACTGTATACTAATTAAATGTTTTGCTTCGTTTTTATATAAAGGTTTTCCTAAGTCTGTTTTATGGTTCATACGCAAATAAGATCTTGCGTCCATATAAACTTTAGAATCAATTTCTTTTTGTGTAATACGACCTAAAAGAAGTGCTAAATCTTTTTCTGGTCCATATCTTCTATCACAAGTATATTTTTTATCCTTTGAAAATCCTGAGAAACCTCTGCACTCTTCGTAGATATAATACATTTCCCAATCCAAGTCACGTAGCCAAGGCAAACCAGATGCTTGCGACACAGAGCTATCGTCTTCAAAAAGTATATTATGGAAATTTACGTAATAGTATAATGGGCCTGGCATCCATTTGCCTTGTTGCCAATATCCTTCAATACATCTACGTTTTTGTGTTTGCCAATAAGAAATCCTTTCGTAGTATTCTAGTTCAGGGTGTAGATTAGGTATAGTGCCTACAAGAAAGTTAGAGTTGTTTACTATCATAAGGCATCTTCATCTGACAACGAAAAAGTTTGCTTTCCTTTTTTCTGAATCTTTTCTTCTTCAAACGTTGTCTTTATTTTATTATAATCGTCAAATAATTTAGGCGTAAGTGCTAACATCTTATCTACATCTGCTAAAGCTTTTGTATCTAAATCTCCTAAAGCATTAACAAGTAATTCTTCGTACATAGATTTTATAGCTTTATCTCTCATTTTAATAGTATCGTTCCAAGAAGTCAAAGCTCTTTCTGCATCTGTTAATGCAGAATTTTTATAAGACTCTACTACAGGATTAAGTTTTTTCCAGTTATGAGAAACATCTTTTAAAAAAGTAGCAGACATTTCTTTGTACTTTTCAGGACGATTATAAAACTTTGAGTTAGGAGTCTCGCACATTTGTATAGCCCACATAATTTTAGAAGATTCTGATTTACCCTTAGATTTATCTTCGTGATGTAGATTAGATATTTTTGGAGCTAACATTAATTCAGGGTGCGCTTTCCAAAAATTAGTTTCAAATATACTAGTGTCCATTCTTTTTCTTTTCTAATTGAATGTTAGCGTGATGTATTTTTCTTGAGTCTGGTACAAACTTTCCAAAATTGTCTATGTGTATAGTAGGAAAATTATCTATGTCGTACAAACCATCTACTAATTTATTAGGTTCTGACATAGTACTAGCAATCTTTTCTACAAACAAACTAAAAATTTCTTCAGCATGTCCAATAGATATATTATGGGCAGCGGCTAAGTCGTTTATTATTTTTTTTTGTTTTTTCATTCTGGCGCTCCTAGTATTACAATATCATCCATATCAATACTAGAACCAATTACAGTGTCTTTACCATTAGCAGGAGGAGCCAACTTACGAGGTGCTGTCTCCTCTGGCTCTTGTGCTGTCGTTTTCTCCTCCTTGCTTACGGCTTCCTTTGGTTTTTCCTCAACCTTTTCTTTAACAGGATCTCTATGTAATGGCTGTCTACTCATTATCATATTAATCTGTATCTGCAATCCTTTTTCATCTGGTTTAAATAACAACCCAGCATTGACCACTCCATCTTTGCTCAATACAGGCGTACCCAAATATTTTATTTTTTTTAATCTTAGTATCAAACCATTGTATTGCTTTTCTTCAATATCTAACTTGGCTCTTACTTCTTTACGCATATCAGTACTTAAAATAAACTTAGCTCTTTTATCTTCAGGCAAAGCTTCGTATTCATGGTTCAATACAATCAACTCAGCCAACACAGCTCGTTCCTGTTCAGTCGCTCCCATAAGAAAGTTCATAAACGACAGGATCTGTCTGTATATTTTACTATTATCTGTTGGTATGTTTATGATATGCTGTTTCATAACTATTTTTTCTCCAGTGCTATTTTTTGCATCTGTGAATCTGTATTCAAAATCTTACCTAACTCAAGCCAGTTCAAAACAGTATGCTCTGCTAAAATAGTAAATACTGCCATGATTACGTTTACTTCCATAGCAAATTTATCCATAGACTCAGGTTTTATAAAAGGTATAGTCTGGAGTTCTCTTTCTCCATGTCCCATCTCTCTTACTTTCATAGTAAATCTATACGGCACTCCTTTATCTTTTTTATCTTTAGGTACTTCTGCTTTTATAGAATATTCAAAAGAAAGTCCTGTGCCTTGACGTTGCATAGACATATTAACTCCTTCTATTACTGCATCTAGAATACTATATAACTGCTCTGATTGTTGTTTTGTTTTTAATTCCATATTTTAATTTTCAATGTAAACGAATCTTTTCCTATTAAAAATTCTGTTTCTATTTTTTTAGATTTTTCTAAACAGTAATCCTTTAAATAAAGACGGAGCCTTTCTTCTCTCTCAAACAAAGACTCCAAATCTTTACTATTATAAGTCTCCCTGTGGGCGGGCATCAATTAAAATAACTTGTGGAACTATTTCTCCAGGTCCAATAATCATCTTAGCAGATAGATCAACTCCGTACTCACGTAGCAAATCATTAATCTTAGCACCACACTCGTCTCTTTGTAGCTTACGATATGCTGCATACTCTGAAGGTGTTAAATCTGCTAAAGAATCTGAGGTCACCTCTTGCTCTAATTCTTGTACTTCTAAGTTTTCTTCTCCTTTTGCCTTAGTAGCCGTTTTTGCTTTTGCCATCTTATTTATATTTAATTATTAATTACGTTGAAAATACATGCATGTTTAATCTATACCGTCCTCTTACTGTAGTAGTAATAATAAGACCACGTTGTTTTAGGGAGCTAATGTGTTTATCCAATGTCACGGGGGATATTTCTAGCTTGTCCATAATTTTTTCTTTGTGTATCTTATCAGCATACCAAATATGTTTCTCCATATCAGTTTGATTTAAGATATAGTACAATACATGAAAGGTTTTGTCTTTCGACTTCAGTAAAATACTTTCTTTAGTGTCTAAATAAACTGTAATCACTTTTCTTTTTCTTCGTTTGAACATTACAAATATATCTTTTTCTATCAAATAATGATAGTACAAATATATAAAAGTTTAGTTACTATTACAAACATGATAGTAATAATATCAAATAATGATAGTAGACAGTATAATAATGGTATTATAGAAAAATAATTTATAAATAACTTGCAAGTTAAAATTGTTTTACAGGACGTACTATCATAAACGTAACAGTACTGACCATAGTTTTCTCTTAGGCCACTACTGTTATAAACGTAACAGTAATAGCCAACCAAACGTAACAGTACGATTTTTCAGAATATCTTTATTATCAGACAGTTAACTGTTTTTACTGTTACATTCATGATAGCAATTAGTATATAAGGTAAAACCTTTAGGTTATACCGTATACATTTTATGTGTATGTGGTATATCCGATATAATATATTTTTAAGGTCGAGAATACTAATGATAAACTAAACACAGATCTAACATACCCCCCCTCTAATAAATTTTTTTTTGAAAACATAAATGTCTTAATCGTGGAGACCAGCAAAGTCAACGACCCCTACTAAAATATGGCAGGGGAATAGTTCCCCCGCCAAATTAATTTTTTAATTTTAAAACTCTAATAACTATGGCAACAGCAATTTTTCATTCGAACCGTGGCGAGAAGTCGGCACTAATTTTAGTTAAGGCTAACGCCTTTGTATTCCAAGCAACTCCTTGCTACGTACCTCGAGAAGCAATTCCTGCAGGCACAGAAGAGGGAGCATCTATCAGCATCCCTGACGGATACTCTTTCGTAGATATGCTTGACGAAGACGGTACTGTCCGCACTTCTAGTGATGGCGTAGCCCTCAAGATTTTAAAATACTAACAGACGAGGAGCTTCGGCTCCTCTTCTTTTTTCTTTGTGCCTGAAAAGAATAAAGTATTGCACAGTCAGACGACACAGTAAAGTATTAAACTTTATAAACAAAGTAAGTAGCACAGTCCCACGACACCTACTAAATCTTGCAATAAAGTAGTAGACTTTACAAGAATTATGTAGAGTTTATAGAGTTTTTTAAAAAACTTTTAAAGTTTCTTAATTGTGTGTGATAGTTATTTAACACCCCTATTACAACATGTAGCTATACACCCATTAACAATCTTATTTAATTCTTTATAGCATTATAATAAATATAAACACTAACTAAAAAATAAGAGTTATGAAAACATTTAAAGATTTAGTATTTCATCCGAATCGCATTGGTAACATTAATAGTCGAACAGATTTTGATAATGGATTTTCAATCAGTGTACTTGCAGGAAGTTTTGCTTACAGTACACCACGTAAGAACATTCAAGATCCAGAACATTTCAGTGAGTTTGAGGTAGCGGTGTTTGCACCAGATGGTGATTTTACACGTGAGTTCTTCCCTAAAGACCATTCAGATGATGTAATAGGTTGGCAATCACGTGCTGACATTAATGATATTTTGTTACAAATTCAAAGTCACAATAAGTAAGAAAAAAAAATATTAACCCTTTAAACTATACATTATGTTTTTTGAAGATGCACAAGATATGGCTATGTTATATAGCATTAGTTCAGAATTAACTTGTCAGTGTGATGAAGTTCACATTTGCCAACAATGTTATGAAGAATGGCAAGAAGAAAAAAAAGAAAAGCTGTAGTTACAGTCAAAGCATTTAATATTCTCTTATCCTGTTAGCAGGAAATTCTAAAGTTAGTGTGGTACACTGATGTAGTAAAAGAGCGAGCATAGAAGATTAAGCTGATGATAGATATCAACCATATCTTAGGACTTCTTGAAATATCTACTAAACCTAATTGTGGGATCGGGTAGAGCTATATGAATTAAAGGTTCGCAACCTTGTAAGAGAACCAATTTATAGTGAACACCCGCTAAAAGTTAGACCTGTTCGGTGTATACTGTGACTCTGTAAAGAGATATCAGTTGTTCAGGTCTTTATATTATTTATTAATTAAAATCAAAAACCATGTTACTTAAAATTATTTTCGCCCATCTCATAGGTATGGGCATTGTTACACCTATGAATGAAACAAATGACGATAGAGATTTATATATTCTATATGTCATTAAAGAGAAAACTTCTGATGTGTTTATGTATGAACATTGTTATGAAGAAGAAATTCTTGAATACATCGAGACAAAAACATTTGAATACGATGAAGCTATTCGTTATGTTGATGGTAAATTTGTCTATCCTGAAGTACTAACTAAAAACAAATAGTATGAAAAATATATTGCTTATAGTAATGATGGGAGTGGGTCTAATGACTCATTCTCAATCTGAAGAAAGAGAATACATTAATAATGTTATGTCGAGTGCTGTGTGGCAAACAACACAAGATGTAACTTATGATGGTAGTTATCGCGTGATACAATATCCTATGGGAGATGTGCCGCCTCATATAGGTGTATGTACTGATGTAATAATTCGTGCTTATAGACAGGGAGGTATAGATTTACAAGTACTTGTGCATGAATCTGTAAAAAAACATCATAAGTATTACTATCCTAATCCTATTAAAGGGTATGGACTACATCCTGATAGTAATATAGATCATAGGCGTGTAAGGATATTAAAAAAATTCCTTAAATTACATTATCCTAAATCAGAATTAAGTTATACTGACAGTTATCTGCCAGGAGATTTGATTTTTTGGGATAATTGGCATGTTGGCATATTAATTGACAAAAAAATACCAGGAACTAATAGATATTATTGTGTACATAATATTGGATTAGGTCCTGTAATAGAAGATGTTTATTATGATGAATATGTACTAGAACACTTTAGATTTTAAACCTTAAATTATGAATGAAATCCATTATTTATACACTTATTATAAGAATAACATAGAGTATGTTACTTCTTGTAAAGATTTAGCTTATGTCAGAACCGACGAGCCTGACACAATTACTGCTCGTCCTATTTATTTACCTTAAATTTTAAACAATGAAAAATTTAACTATTAAAAATCCTGCTATTATAGTAGGTTTATGGTTTGCAATTATATTTGTAGTTGCAAGTTTATTAACATCTTGTGGAACAGGTTATGTTACTTGTGATGCATACGGAGACTCTGGAGAGAGTGTTACAGTGTTAGAAGACGATAAGATATAATTTCTTATCTTAGTACTTATAGTACCGAAAGACCTAGGTGTAAAATCCTAGGTCTTATTTAAAATTAATCATTATGACAGTATATCAATATAAAATTACAGCATTAGTAAATGATAGAACTACTATGATTATTAATCTGTTTACCCCAAAAGACATGGATGATGTTCTTGAAAAAGAACTATATGTAGATGAATTACTAGAACATGGTGTAATACCAGAAGACATAGTATTTGAAAAACTAAATGAATACGATTCTAATACTCCATTCTTTACTGCTGCATGCGAAGGTATAATGTATGCATTGGAAAATCCTAATTAAAATTTTAACCAAGCTAAGTAGTTTAAAATGGAAAAACATACTAAGGTTAGTATGATTTCCTGT
>WLWE01000070.1_pt1 | contig 77070 bp, 107 predicted proteins | sample 6718301 | NCBI WGS metagenome assembly WLWE01 (sample SAMN12718691, study PRJNA515312) | sponge metagenome | isolation source: marine sponge | host: Mycale hentscheli | place: New Zealand: South Island, Marlborough, Capsize Point | collected 2003-05-01
AAAGGCAAGTCATTGCCTGAACCAGCAAAACTTAATTTGGAATCGCTCGTGATGGTGACATAAGCACTCCCATCAAAATGCATCGACGGGCCGTTAACCGGCATTGGTTTGCCGACTGCTGCTGTCAACTGTCCGTCAACAGTTAGGTCATCGACAACCACACCCGCTGCGGACTGAAATGCGAGGTCGCCAAGCATTCCGTTGACGGGAACCTCGTTTGCTGCTGTGCCTACGTTGGGGATCTCTAACGCAGCTTTTGCAGGATCGACTGTGCTGATGCCATCGAGAATGTTTGCGACTGAATCAATCTTAAACCACGTTGCTCCGTTGTATTTTACAACGTCACCTACAGTGTATGTTATCGCTCCACTTCCTAGGTTAGCTGTCCCTGCTGTGGTTACGTCATAGTAGTCACCAGCCGTACCAGTCCCATCTGCCAGAGTGGGGCTGTTCGTGCTGGCGTTCCACTCCCCCTTTGGAGTGTCTCCAGATGTAGGCAGATAAGCTGCGTCAATTTTATTGACTCCGTTCAGAGGAGTCAGCTTGTAGGTTGACGGAGCTGCTACGTAAGCATCTGCAGTGTCTTGACGGAAGTTGTCACGGGCAATTTTCTGAGTCCCGTTTGAGGAGCCGTCTATAACTATGTTTGCGTCACTCGCAACAGTTGTTGCTGTTTTTGAGAGATCTTTAATTCTTGTGGTGGCCATATTTATTCAGGGTCAGGGGCTTCAAGCTGAAGCGTTAAAATGTATTCGTTATCGTCTGTGAACAAGAGGTTGCCGCTGTCATCAACAAGCAGTGTCGCTTCCGTGACGTTGTCTCCTCCAGCAGTAACAACTGTTGGCAAGCCTAGACCAAATCCAATCATTAGACATCGTAGGCTGTGATTTCTCCAGTTGTCACTGTGATCGACGTTGCTCTGCAGCATCGCCAGTAGGACCCAGCCTGCATGTTCACATTCGTGATTGTTCCTAGTCCTCCTGAGGTAACACTCCCGAGGACTGTCGCTGCGTGAGCGTAGATCCAGCTGAAGTTTCCAGCAATAGTTCCCGCTCCACTTTGGTAGGTTCCACTGTCAGACCCTAGGGTCCCGTCCTCGCCTACACGCACTGTCCGGTATTGATCGTTCTGGTCAACGCCCGTTATTAAAGATGCTCTGCTCATAATTTAATTAATATCCTGCTACCTCGATTTGAGTTGTCTGCCCCTGCTGCGTGTGCAGCTTAAGAAGCTCGTGATCTATTACGTCTCGTGCGTCTGCCTCTGCGACTCTCGCTCTGTCGAGCTCGCCGTTGTGTCTCAGGTAGTCGCTGTAAGTTCCCCTGACTAGGTAGTCAAAGAAGATCATAGGTATAGAGGTCAGGTCCCAGTAACTAGGTTGATCCGTGGGGCTGTTTGACCCTGCGGCCACAGACTGATTGGCAACGTAAAACTGCCCAGCAGTGTTATCGTAAACCTGATCTCCAGCAGCATAGACTGTGCTTGCGCTGTATAGATCTCCTGTGATGACTGGAACAGTTTTACGAAACCAAATGTAAGCGGTTGTATTGCTCTCAGCGATCTGGATCCCGTTCTCCGAAAGATACCAAGTAAGTGACACTTGATCCTTATTGGACTTAGGGCTCTTGTTCCAGACTGCGAACACTTCGCCTATCTCGGTTTTTGTTGGCTGGTTGAACTCAATGTAGTTACCCTCGTCGCCTCCTGACTGAGTCACTGTTCGAGCTTCAGTCACTGTGACCTCTGGCCACTTAGCGGCCTGCCACGCAAACTTCAACCTGCGGCTTGCAAGGTCTCGAAACAACTTCCACTCAATAGTGGGAAGAGTGTCTCTCTCCATTCCTGCTAGGTTTAAAACCTGAGTCAGGATCTGGTTGTAATTTGCAGGACTAAGAGCCATAGCCAACTTGTATTTTACCAGTGCCTCTACTGTTAACTTTCAGCTCTGGGTTTTTATCGGAAATGTATTTACGGAATTTAGGGTCCTTCCAGATCTCTTTGCCTTCCTTCTTGACCCATTCTTGGTAGACCTTGTTGTCTACTTCCATAGTGGCTCGCCCGATTCCGTTCATACTTTTACGGTCTCGGTTCTGACGAGCGATCTCTTTCTGTCGCTCAGTCGCACTCGCTAGTCGCTCTTCATGTGACCCGTTATATTTACGGGCCAGAGCCTCTTTCATTGCCTCGGTATAGTCTGACATAATTTGTAAAGTGTTCCTCGGTTGAGGGAGCCACATAAGCGGCCCCCTCGGTCCCGAGGTGTGCGAATTACTGGTGCGAGCCAGTAAAGGTTTATTTCAGCGTGTCGAGATCGACCAAGCTGAAGAAGTATCGGATTTTGCCTTGCGTAAAATCGGAGAGGTTGTCTCCGGTAGAAGTGAAGGCAATATCAAGGGTGTCCGCGCTAGGTCCAACATAGGCTTTACCTGTTCCGACTGCTGGAGCTCCAGAGCCCGGGGTAGGGGCTTTGTAGTCAACTTCAGTGGCAGCAACATCAATTTCGGTTGCTGTCATGAACAGGTCAGCATCTGATCCGTCACCAGCCGAGTAAGTCAAGCTGGATGATGCAGGACTATCGAAGTCCTGCTCAAGAATATGAGGCCCTCCTTTGACCCAGCTACCAACAGGAATGTTGATACCAGTAAGGATTTGCGTGGTGGCTGCTGCAGTAAGGTCTTCATAAGTGATGATCGCCTCGTGAGTAGCCCCAAGTAGGGCCTGAGTTTCAGTGGGTAATACGTTTACTTGCATTATAATTCCTTTTCAGATTAAGGGTTGAACTGTGCTAGTCCGATTGGGTTGCGAACCTGTAGTGCTGTTCGAGCTTCGATCATGAACCGCTCGCCGCCGCCTTGATCTTCAAAGCGTTCCACGGTTGGGTTCTTGTTCATTCGCATATCGATCTTATCCATATCGAGTAGGTAACCTCTTCCAGCAGTTTGACTTGTGCCAGCAGAATTGTAACCGATGAAGTTGTCAGCAATGACCTCAACCGTCCCGAAGTCTCCCTCGAAGATGGTGGTGCTGTTACTAACTTTCTTGGCGTCTCCCGCAAAATCAAAGTTGCGTGAGCTGTAGCCTGCGGTTGCGATTGTACGGGTGAAGTCCGTAAAGGCTCGTCGAAGAGTCGCGTCACAGAATAACTTGTAGTCGCCCATCATTCCGGTCGAAGACCAAATGCTCTGTAGGACTGACTGTATACTGGTCTCTGTAAGAGAGCCTGTGGCAGTTGCTATGTATTGACCTGCGGCAGGGCGGTAGTCAGCAGGAACCTGATGACTTGTCTGCACTCCAGTGATATTAGCAGTGTCGCGGATCCATACACCGAGACCTCGCAAGAGGTAAGGGTTGGTTCCGTCATCAGCCTGATGCTCCTGATCGCTCAGGCAAGTTGATTCGATGTTACGCAGCAATTCAACGCCAACTTTGGCGATAGCTTCTGCAATCTCGTCTGATACACCCGCAACGTCTGAAACGTCTTGAGCAAGCCTTGATACCTTAGCAGTTTTGCGGAAGGTCTGCAGGTAAGAGCTCAAGAGCGCCCTGTTTTCTGCTGGGTTGCCGTAGGTGCTAACGTCTGTTCCATCAACAACGCCACCTAACTGAGGTGCATCGTAGTTATCGACGGGCCACTCTATGTATGTGTTACGTGGAGTAGTTCCCTTGTTTACGAGGCTCATGAAAGGCGTTGCCTTCTCATCGACTCGTGTCAGCAAATCGAGTAAATCTTCTCGCTTTGCAACCTGATTAATTTCAAATAATCCAGCCATATCTATATCCTAGTTTGTTGTCATAGCAGCTTTAATAAAGTCTTTAAGACCATCCCTCGATCCGGTTTTAAATACCTGAGACTTTGCGGATTCAGCTCTTTTGACAGCGTCAGAGACCGAGGCCTTCTGTGCTGCTGGTGCGCCGGGTTGTGGTGTAGGGTCAGGAGTCTTAGCCTTTGCAGGCTGTTTTTTCTGTGCCTGCTCCTGCTCAATGTAAAAACCAACCAATGCTCTCGCCAGATACAGGTCTACGTCTGGTAGATTCTGTATCCCCGGGTTAGCTTCCTTTACCTGTTCAACCCACGCCCGTGCAGGGCTTTTATCCTCCCTCAGCCACGGATATTTCTGTGCAGCAAATTCAAAGCTTTGAGCGTTCTGCAGGATCTGTTTTCGCCGTTTCGGGATGTCTGACTCCCTACTCCACTCGGCATTAAGCGCGAGGTCCTCGAGCCACGCTTCAGGGTCTTCTGGGACACTCTGTATGCGGTTCTCAATCTCTCTCTCGACTTGATCTGGATCTCGCCTGTATCTGGCGAGTGCTCGTTTAGCCCAACGCTCTGCGGCCAGTGCTTCATCCTCGAGATTCTCGAGGTCTGCCTCTGACTGAGCTTTAAGGACTAGCTCCGATATATTGCTATCGCTGTCCGTTTGCTGAGTTTTCTTTGTTTCCAGTTTCAGCTTGCTCGTAGTTTCCTCGAGCTCTTGCATTCGTTCTTCCAGCTCCTTCTTTTGGGCTGTCAAACGGTTTATGCGTTTCTGGAATCCAATGTGCTCAGGAGGCTCCGTATCGTCCTGTGTCTGCTCTGGATCAGGCTGCTGCTCTGGCTCAGGTTCAGGCTCAGGAACGGGTGGTTCCTCATTTACAGGTGCAGTCTCCGTCTGGGGACTCAAGCTGTCCTTGAGTGCATCACGCAGTGCTTCCATACCGCCAACTTCTATTGCTTCCTCCGAGGGCTGGCTGGCCTCGGCTGTAGTTTCGGATTTAGACATGCTGTTTTTGACGGCTGCAAGTGGCCGTAATCAGGGCTGTAGTAATCCCGCCCAGTAGGATTTCATTAAAGTTAGACTCGTCTAACATTCTCTGTCAACCCTAACAAAAATAAGCCTAGGCCACAAAAAGTGACAGCGGCTTATTTTGTGGACCCCTTAGGTATCTGAGGGGGCTACACGAATTGTATTGACAGTTAAGCAGTCGCCTTAGCTGTTAAGTGGAGGTGGGAGAAAATAATTGAAAATAACTGTTGCAATGATACGCAGCGTAGCGTATAAGTATAAGTGTCAGGCGGGAATCAACCCCCTGATTGAAGAATAGAAAGAAAAAGACATGATTTTTACACCAGAGCAACTACCACAAGGCGTTGAAATTAAAGGCGGTCAGAGGACCATTTTATTTAGCAACGGAGACAGCCGGGTCAACCTTTTTTGCAGAGCTACAATTAAGGGGAATCTTAAAATTAAAGCGGCAGAAAGGTACGATTTCAACGAGGACACAGATCAGTGGGACATAACACATGAGCTAGGCACCCTTGAAGGCATTCAGGAATTCGGTCACAAAAAAGTTTTGAATCCGTTGACTGGAAAAGCGGGTAATTTGATTTGAATAAATATGGGGGCTTCGGCCCCTCCAACCTTAAAAACAAAATAACTATGAAAAATAAGAAAAACAAACCACTGAAATTCAAGCAGGTAAGAATCAACTACGGCGACTACACGAAGCTCGTCCTAGTAGCAGACAAGGAGGAGAAATGAGAATCGTCAAGATCAGGCCTGTAAAGCAGACTACGGGAGACTACAACTCCTATTGCGGACCTTCGGCAATTTCTGCCGTCACGGGCATGTCAGGGGGAGAGGCTGCGCGGATTATTCGGCATCTGACTGAGTCAAGGTGCGTCAAGGGTGTCTACGTGTCAGACATGAGGATGGCTCTTGAATACTGCGGCATCTTCGCCGCTCCAACGAGGCTGCCTAAAGAAAAGCCCACGCTGACGCAGTGGCTGAAGTTCAGCCGTCCTTACCGAGACTCAAAGAAGGTGTGGCTCGTTGTGGCTGGCAATCACTACCAAGTGATTCAGGGCCGCAGGTATGTGTGTGGTCTCACTAGAGAGATCGTTTCTATCAAGGACCCCAAGGTCAAGCGCAGGGCGAGAGTCGCGCACGTATACGAACTCAGGACGTTTGATGAAAAAGGAGTCAGGACTCCGTGGTTCGCTAAGAAGCCGCCGACAAGGGACACGTTCAGGAAGTCTAGGGTCGCCTGCACTAATAAGTTCTCGGAGCTTGAGAAGCTAGGCGTCAAGCTTGTCAAATGGGACAAATCGTGGGAGCAGCCCGGTTACCTCGAAGTGGATACCACCGGGGATGTTTCCGAGGTAAGGGGCTGTGTCGCAGACTACATTGACAATGAAATGGTGGAGGGATTCTGGAACTGGGACGAAGCAAATCGAGAAGTTGACCGCTTCTTGAGTCATGTGAAAGAAAAGATTAAATAATGCTTGCACTATACTCAAAGTAGAGTATTCTACTTGTGTCAGGGGGGAATAAACTCCCCTGACTAAAGAATAGAAAGAAAAATACAATGCATAAATTCGAGAAATCCGGTTTTGTAGGTCCATTTAAACTAGAAGCAATCGTGTCCTTACCTTCCCCCTCAATCGGCGAGACTAATCCCGGGGCGTTCCAGTCTGAGTTGAAAAGTTCTTTCGAGATTGCTGGTAAATTTGGGGTAGGGCTCGGAGCGTGCGATGTGTGCGGTCAACCGCTCTGCCATAACGCAATCGTAAGTTGCACGGGCGGCACTTTCACGGTTGGTCTGGACTGCGCTCAACACATTGGAGATCCTTGTTTGGCTGATGTCGCAAAAGTTGAGCAAGCAAACATTGTCCGCGAGCAAGGCCGAATTCGCCGCGAGGCAAAGCGAGAGGCAAAGCGTCAAGTGTGGCTGAATTCAAAAACCTCGACCGGTGAAACTAACCAAGAAAAACTTGACCGGGAAGCAGCCGAGCGAAAAGCAGAACGCGAGGCAATCGAAAAACGCAAGGAAGCAAGAAAGGAAATTCTTGAGCCCATTGCAAAAGTTCTTGAAGACGGTAAAAACGGTTTTAGGGATTCAGTGGCAGAGGGCCTTCGCAGGGGAGTTGCCCCATTTGGAAATGGACTGTTCATTGCTTGCGAGGTTTTTGCAAAAGCCTCTGGTCGCCGTGGCAGCGCCAAATTCAACGAGGCATTTGCTCAGGCAGAAAAGGTTTTTGCAGAAGCAGAAAACATCTAACTACAATCGGGGGCTTCGGCCCCCATACATTATACTATTATGTTTTACGCTAACAATTGGCACTACAGGGAGCTGGCAGACTTCTACCCGCAGGGCTGGCTGGATGATTGCATTGAGAAGAGGGATATACCTAAAGTAATCTATCCAGAATCTACCGAAACAGTATCTGATTTCATAGAGCAATTTCTGGATACCCCTCCAGATATTAAGGTCAATGATCTAAGTGGGTGGAATGAGGATATGGTTAAATTTGCTTTATGCGCTCGCAGAATGTTTAGAAAGAAGAAAATCTGGTGATTAAATATATCCTAATGCTATGCGCCTCTCTCCAGCTTAATGCTGGGGTAGTAGCTCTCACCCTGCTCGCAGAGGCCCGTGGAGAGGGTAGGGATGGCTTAGGGGCTGTCGCTGCCGTAATCTCCCAGAGAGCCATCAATCGAGGTCTGACAGCTCGTGAGGTGTGCTTACAGCCTTATCAGTTCTCTTGCTGGAATGGCAAGACTGAGCAGGAACTGCAGCACCTCTACAGGTCTCCTATGGCGGCCTTCGCACTTTACCTTGAAGAAAACATTGACCGCATCGACAGGTCTAAGATTAACTACGCAGACCACTACTACGCAGACTACATCAAGTCCCCTTACTGGGCTAAGGGCCACAAGCCTGTAGCACAAATCGGAAGACACATTTTTTACACGTTATGGAAAACGAAAAAGAAACAATAATAACCGAGGAGAACCCTCGAGGACACATGTGCTCCTCAAAAATAGGAACGCACGAGGAATGGGGCAATGCCTTCGACGCCTTCTGGCGTAAGAGGGGGATGGAAACCAGTTACGATAGCCGATCAGGGCTTAGAAAGATAAAAAACGATGAATAAGACCGCGCAAGACATACTAAGAGTAGCAGAGGATCTGCTTAAACTGCCTGAACAAGTAGCCGAGAGAAACCGTGAGCACCACAAGCTCAAGGCTGACCTAGACAGCTTGAAAGTTGATGTGGCTACTGCAGCCATAGACAAGCGGCTCACTCTGCCTCGCTACCACTACGAGCTCAACCCTCTGGACCCAGACGCAAGTTGGGATCGCATCATTCAAGAGGGTCAAGCTATACAGCACTCATACTACACTCAGGGTGAAGAGAAGTGGCAGTCTGAGCTCGGTAACAGTCCCTCTGGAAGAGGCTGGTATGGCTCAGTGTCAATGCCTGTCATCACAATTGTCGCCACTGCTCCCGAGTATAATTTCAGGAGCACCAAAAGGCTCCCGGGCAGGTTTCGGCTTTGGTCCCCTGCTCGTTGGGGTAGCGCACTGAGGTTCCACTGCGACAACGGGCCTACCTTCCACGATAACTGGACAACGGATTCTGGTATTCCTTACGGCTTCAAGACTGATGCGCCTATCGGTATCTACGTAGAGCCCACCGTGGACGTTGACAGTAACTTTCGGGTGAGACCGTTTGAGCAGTCAATCGAGAACTGCTTGATCGTTGCTCACAACGGGACGCTGCCAATCTACCTAGCGCAGAATCAGGACAGGTTCTGGATCCGCGATTGCAACATCATGAATCATCAAGGTGCTCAGGTTGGAATCAAACACGGGCCTCCAGTGAAAACTGATGTCATTGATCAGCCTGAGTGGGGTAACTGCTACCTTGCGGATCCTAGGTTTATCGACCTGCAGATGGAGGGGCCTCACAACGCTATGTCTCCTCAGGCGGCCATCTTCGCCTCAGGAAATAACATACACATAAGAGGGCTTAACATGTATGGCTACATGCAGGGAGTCTACCTGCACGGCGGGGCCAATCGTTATGTTCAAGGACAGATTCACACCAGCCACACAGCGGACGGCAGGAAGCCATTCCCGAGTCATCTCTGCCTAGGAGCCCTGATCAATCAGTTCAAGGAAGGCACAGAGCATGCGGAAATATGGGGAGCTCCTGTCCACACTTACCCACGATCTGCAACGGTAGCTACAGAGACTATGGGGACCCACAAAGCAGGGGAGGGATTGTATGGAGGATAGCGTCAAGCAGCTTATTAAAATTGCACGTAGAGTGCTATGCTATGTCCCGAGGGCTTATGAGAATGAGGGACCACACGGAGAGCTTGAAGATGCCATCAAAGATGTGGAAAGTTTTCTTGATAATAAAATAAAACCTGAAGACCCAATTAAAAGTGCCTAAAAAAACATGCGGCCTGTGCGGCAAGCTCAGGCAAACCCGAAGCTTTCACAAGCGGACATTAAGCAAAGACGGGCTGCAGCCATACTGCAAGTCCTGTCGTAAAGAAGATAACTACGGTAAACATATTAAACACAAATGATAAAAGCATACCCGAGAGGGGCATCCAAAAGACTTCCCGTCATAGAGACTAATCAGCAACGATCAGATGAAATGACGTTTGAATACTCCAATAGCAAGAAACGTAAACGAGGAAGCAATTACACAAGGCCTAAGCGCCGCTAAACTTTCAACCCGCGAGTGCGGGACTTGAAAACCAAAAGTAGAAGATCCGTCAAATCTCTGAGATATGTCGGGGAGGGGCTGACGGTCCTCCCCACTCTTTTTTAAAAGCTATGAACGATAAAATAAAACACGAAGACCTCTTGATACTAGGCAAGGGATACGCATCTGCAAACTTCAGTCATCCTGACTGGCCAACTCAAGCTATAGTTATATTTCGGAGGCTCGACACAGCAAGCAAACGCTTAAATTATGCGCTAGAATCGATGAACGGCCCGTGGACGGAAGACCGCGAAACATACGCAAGCGATAAGAGCGATATGGCTGCAGTGTCTGTAGAATTGATGGAATTCTTGAGCGTTGTTTTTGAGCCAAAGAATTTAGAGAAGTTCTGGAAAGGCCGCGTATGGTATCGATAAAAACCATCGAGAAAGATTGGGACATTGGAGGCACTATCCCCAGTGACGCAAACCCGAGTGAAGAGTTTGAATTGTGGAAAGAGTTCGCGGAGTCTCACCCAAAGTGGTGGAACGGGACTGAGTTCACTCTGGAAGACTTCGAGAAATACGTGAGTGAAGTGGTGGAGTTTGGAATTTATGATTACTGACAAGCTAAAAGCAATCGGAGTTGATTTACTCGACTGCGATGAAGACAGGGATCGCATAGCATTTACCTACGATCTAGATGAGGTGTCTACAATGTATATCGTGTCCCTAATTTGCGACACGTTAAACCTGACAACAAAGGAGTTTGCCGAGAAGGTCAATGTATCAAAGCGAACAGCAGAGGGCTGGCGCTCAGGCAAGTCATCCTCTGCTGTTTGCAAGTTGAAGGTATACAAGTTTCTCAGATCTCTGGATCCGAGTCGGGAGACCTCTCCTTCAGCGCATCTGCATACAGGTTCTGCATAGCGAAATACATGTCCTGCAGAGCAGATAGTCTGCCTGCAAAGTAATGCCGCTCCTCGGAGCTCAGGCCGGGTCCAGACACGTTGCTGGATTCGGCTTTTATTAGTTCATTGAGTATTTCATCAAGTCCCTTCCTGACTGGGTGCTCCTCGGCCAGACTAAAAGCGTCCAGCATCCACTGCTCGTATCCTGAGAATTTGTATTCGTTAGGCATTCGGGTTAACTCCTATTCTTCCAATCTGTGCGTTCTGTTGTTGTGTGATTGACATCTGCAGGTTCTGCGCGAACTGCTGAACCAGTTGTGCGAACTGTTCGTCTTCCTGCATTTGTTTTTGATACTTCGGATTGTTCTGAATTATCTGCTGCACAAACTGCATCTTAATTCCTGCCGAAGGATCGCTCTCTACGAAGTTAGGCTGGTTGCCCAGTGACATCAGGGCCACTTGACTGTTCATCTCATCGAACATCTGCTGTGAGGCTTCAGCCTGTTCTATAACCAGCTCGTCTGCCAGTGTAGGATCGATTACCTGCAGTTTTTTCCTGATCAACTTAGTCCTGTCAACAATACCCATCGTGTCTTCTGGCAAGACAAACTGGGAAATTGCCTGTAGCTTTTTCTCGACGAACTCATTGTCGAGCTCTCTGACATCGAAGTGTAGCGTGAAGTTGTATTTCTTTGGGTCTCTAGGCAGCGGCATGTCAGTGCCTGTTACCATTGCGAATCGCTCGTCCGTATCGAATACCTGTGTCAGGTCCCAGATCCTGCCAATGACACTGCTCATGTGGCGCAGCCAGCGATGCACGTATGCCTGCTGTCTGAGCTGAGTCTCTACTGGAGGTATGCCTGCGTTAGGCCTGCCAAAGTAGCGGTCAGTCCGAAGCTGAATATGATCCATAAGCGTGAACGCAAGTTCAGCTCCTCGTCTGGGTGACTCCATCCAGCCAATGTCGCCGGGTCTCTGCTCAGAAACCTGCACGCCGGGGCCAACCTTAATTCTCTGGCCATACCTGAGAGGAACCTTAAGCGGAGGTAGTGTATCAAAGGATGACCTGTCAAAGACCATATCCGATTGGGCCTTGTATTCTGCCTGCCACGTTTTGACAATCTCGGAGACTCCGCGAGATTCAATGGGGCTCCTTCTTACTTTCTCTCGAGTGAATGTCTCGAACGGATAAGTGTCGCCTGCCTCTGTGACCAGCTTGTGTTCTGCGTAGATCTCGTTGCCTCTAGGATCTTTCTCTAGGTAAGGCGAGAATACAGTCATGTATATGCCCGGGTTGCCGCTGTCAGTTACCCTGCGGCTGTAGGCGTGTATGACTTCTATCAGATTAGTCTTCTCGTCAATTCTTTCAGAGCTTCCCAAGACTGGACTAAGTCCCTGATCCCATACCTGAGAGCTGTGGCCAGCAGTCTTCTTAACCTCGTCTACCCAGTCCTTGTCCCACTCTCCGTTGGTTGCTTTCTCTTCGATTTCTGCAACCGTGTAATACTCTCGACGGAAGATTGCTCTGGCCCTCTGCAGATCATTCGTCTCAGGTGGGAACAGGATCTCGTGGTAAGGTCTGAGCGCCACAATCTTTGCCTGATTACGTGCCATATCTGGCAGCTCGAACGTGGTTTCACCGTCCTTGACTATCTCCCTGATATGTTTCAGTGCTTTAGTTCTTGTCAGTCCGTCATTACTGGCTACCAGAAGGTCAGCAATGTATTCTTCTTCATCCTCAAGCGCAGCGGTTAGAGCATCGAGCTGTTGGGGGGCGTTGACTCCTAAGAAGCCAGAGAGGGATTGGAGGTTTATAGTTCGTGGGGTCTGCGCGTAGCAACGATCCCAGATTACGTGAAGGACGCTCCAACCATACTGCGCTGCATATTCTGCGTGCAACTCCAGCTCCTCTTCCCAGCCCGGTTGCATTAAAGTTGATAGCTGCCATCTCAGGTAGAGGGCCACGGCAGATGCTGCCTTATGGTCTGATGCCTCTACTCCCGCTACATTAAGTGCGGCCCTGCCAATGGCAGAGGTTGACAGGTTTACCATAAAGCTGCAGACCTCGTCTGCCAGCCGTATTCTGGTGTCACTTGCTCCCTCCCACGGGAACGGCTGCCTGCCCAGATCTTTTGCGTGCTTCTTGCCGTCTCGGCTCTGGCCGTTCCACGTGGCAAACCGGGTCTCATCAGACTCCCTGACCCTGTAGGTCATGCGTTCATCCGAGTAGGCCCTGCGGTATTCAGTGCAGAGCTGGTTTATGTTAGGGTCAGTATTGACCTGTAATTGGTCATCGATGGTGTTCATTAATAGCTTAAACTTTCAGTTGAATATTCAGTCTGCCTCGAAACATAAATCGGATCCATTAATATCAGATACCTTAAAGCATCCACTGGATCCTTGCTCGCTCCTTTATCGCCATCGCTCCCGGTCCACGTTTTTAGACTGTAAATTAAATTCTGGCACTCCTCTGATACATACAGTTTAGGTTCGTTCAGAATGCTTACCTCTCGGCTCATGTCGTAGGCAAACAAATTGTTCACCAACGCACAGCTCTCATCAATATGTGCCATCGCGCTAGGCACGAACAGGAGCCCTTCCTTTGTGATCTCTCCACCAGCTCCCCTGTCAGGGTTTGCAAGTAGATCAATGAGACTCTGGTTATGGTCTCTCTGGCTTACAATAGCTGTTCTTCCTGCTCTAGGATCTATATACCGTTCGTGTATACCACCGTCAGTGGCTTCCAGCTCTCTTATGAGCTGCTTATACTGGATGATATTCCTGCCGCAGTCAGCAGTCTGTGCGGGGCCTTTCTTGCCGTCAAGCTTCTCACTTGCTACCGCCCATTCTCCGTAGTTTGCCATATCGGGCCAGTCTCTATAGACAAAGATCCTGCCTAGATCATCCACTTTTGCCCAGAGCATATACCAGTTCCTGTCCCCGGGAGTAGGATCCACCACCATATAATTAGTGCCGTCCTTCGGGATCTGGTCTTTCCTGCAAATATTCCTGTCAGTAAACCTCGGAAACTTACCTACTACAGGGTTACTGACATACCCGTAGGCCCTTATCTCTCGCTCCTCCCTAGTCCTGCCTTGCAGCGTCTGCTCCATTCGCTCAAACGGGCTGTAGGGATTCCATTCCGAGAAGAACCAGAAAATCTTTCCTGATCCGCTTCGAGTCCTCGCAGTGTATGGCATATGCCCTCGAGGCACTCCGTCAATGGGACTGTCATCGTCGCCAATAAGCTTTGCGTCCCTAGTTTGCTCGATGATGGCACCGTCCATCGCATCCTTTACAGTGCTCGTGAATCCCTCGATTGGTGTAAAAGTTACGACTAGCTTGCCTTTGCGCGAAATTAGACGGTATTTGAGAGTCTGGATCCACGCCATCGGGACTAGCTCATCGCACCAAATCAAATCGAGCTCAGTTCCCTCCATCGAGCTCAGTTCCTGAGAGTAATTCTTGAACCAGCACTGGCTCCCGTTCGGGGCCACGAAAGTCTTATTACTGAAACCGTTCTTCTGGGAGAATCCTATGTTCACCACAGCTCTCTGCGCTTTTCGCTGCTCTTTCCACGGCACAGGTAAATACTCATGCACGTAAGGCTGCTGAACCTGCACAGAAGAGTCATGCGTGGAGTGACAGCACCACACAGCAGACCTAGCCTTGTTGGCCAAAGTCCTGACTACTCTCGAGGCCATATACCTGCTCTTACCTCCCCTGTTACCTCCAAAGATATATACTATGTCTATCTTCGGGTCTTCCAGAGCCTTGTCAGCATCTTTCCAGTGGGTGAACAGGCCGTTTGTATTGTGCCAGTCAGAGCCGTAGTTGAAGGGATCGTTCTTCTCAAGATTGATCAGCTCCTCCCTCTTCAGGTAGAAGTCCTCGAGGGCTCCCTCGGCAGCCATAGCCTGAGCTTCTTCCCTGTTGGGAATAGGGTATACAGGATGTGGCGTCCAGTTCATGCTAGTATCTATCCAGTTGCTTCGGGCGACCCTTACAGAATAGCTTCCCTGAGTCCTGCTCTACCCAGACAGGGATCTTCAACCCCTTCTGGAACGGGCTGCTGTCAGTCACCCTGACAATGCCCAGATCAGTGCTCAGTAGCCTAGGGTTCATAGGGCGGCCTGTAACAGTGGCTTCTCGAGGTTCCTTGCCAGCCTTCCAGCGGAGGTCCTCCGTGTCCAGCATAGTTCTCCTGCGGGCCTTCTTGCCTCTGGTGCGTCTGTGTGGAGTATCTGTTTTGCTCATTTATTTTGCGAGGGGGGATCCGCAACGATTGCCGTTAAAAACCAAAACCGTTGACCCCCTCCCCCCATCTTGTGCTGTTTCTTCGCACAATATACCTTGTGTTTAATAGAGAGTATACACTTACTTACTCTCAACTACCTCTGCTTCAATGACTTCCTTAGGCTTGCACTGTTTGATCAGCTCTTCCAGTGCTGGTCCTGACAGGTTTACGGTCTCATGTCTAATAGTTGTGGAAGGTTTACCGAGTAGCTGTTCGACTTTGTCGATTAATATGCCAGTAGTGACGGGCAACTGCTGTGGCTTCATCTCACCACTCTCCAGCGCACTACTGAGCCTCTCCAGAGCTAGGTCCCTTGTCTTCACAAGCTTCTCGAGGAAAGCCTCTTGTGCTTGGGGATCTCTGTCAGCCTGTTCGATCATCTTCAGGCCAAGTTCACGAGATACACCGAAGACCTCCATCAGTGTATCTACACCGAAACCATTCTTTGCAGCCTTCAAGATACTCTCGTATCTCTCAGGATCTACGCGCTTGAGTCCTTTACCCGTGTAGCGAGCTATACCTGCTGCCTCTAGGTCAGGGTTCCACTTAGTCTTAACTCCCATAATTTACTCTGTAATCTGCCAGCCGCCCATCCGAGTATATGTCTATTTCTCGTTTACGCAATCATACAGCGTAAATGCTGAGATGGGGATGTGAGTGACTAGGCCTATATCCTGATCATCTCCTCTGTCTGTCCTGCCTCCCATTCTCCAGTCAGGGTAGGGGACAGTCATGTCCAGAGAGCCTAGGGCGTCTGTCCACTGCACCCAGAGGCTTACCTTGATGTCTGGGTTAATCAGGGTATACCAACCTGCTGCAGTGAATTTGGAGGTGCAGAGCATGAAGGTGTCATGCTGCTGGTGTGGTATGTTTCTGCACTTGACCTCTATGAGCTCTGTGACTGCGCCTGCGGTGGTTGCGGCATAGTCGAAGTGGTGTCTGGGTGGTAGAGGCATGAGGACCTGCGTAAGGATCCTCTCTACCTTCACCTTGACAAGCGTCTGCCTGTCCCTGTCTGCGTCAGACTCGTATACTGGTCTCATAATCTTTGAATGCAGACATGACGCTCTCTGATAGCTCCATACTGGAGCAGTCATTGTCTACGATGTAGTCGGGCTTGATGTCATCGATGCTGGTCTCAGATACGTGAGTGTCATCTGATGACTCGGAGGCTCTGCGTATCATGATGACTCTACCACCTAGACTGTGGATCCACTCGACCTCGAACGGGAAGCGGATGTCATCACATATCATTATATCATGATTCTTCTGAAGCATGCTCCATCTGGCCGTGGCTTTCTTAACCCAGTAGTCAAACCCGTAGAGCTGCTTCATAGCCTCTCCGTATGTCTGCAGAACTGGCCGCAGTATCGACTTGTTGTGAGAGGTCACAGGCTGCGCTATGAGGGCCACAGCATCCTTTATGGGGTCTGCTAGGCTGATTCTTACAGCCCTTGAAGGAAACGCTCTTAGAATAGCCTTTGAGGCCTCTGTCTTGCCTGACCTCTTCTTACCGCTGAAACCTATGACTAGCTTAGTTTGATTCATTCTCACTCCCGTCCTCAAAGTGTGCGTCATCGTCTGCCATTGCAGAGAGGGCCTTGACCAGAGCCCCTAAGTCAGCGTTGTTCTTAATCTGCATCTCCAGTGATGCCGTAGCCTCGGAGCAGGCTGAACTATACATTATATTGATTATCATATCGGTGATTTATCCCCCTCTTCATGTGATTTATCTATGCCCCTGAATCTACCGTTCCAGCGGGTCCACTCAAGCTCTGCCTTGCCTGTCTTACCGTGCCTGTTCTTCCTGACTATGAAGTTGACCCTTGTCTGATCGTCCCTGTCTGGCTGGTGCAGGAAGCTGACAGAGTCTGAGTCCTGTTCAATTGCTCCTGACTCGCGAATGTCTGAGAGGGAGGGCTCCCTGTCTGACATGTCGATGCTCCGGTTCATCTGTGACAGTGTCACGAATGGGACTCCTGTCTCCATAGCTGCCATCTTCAGCGTCCTGCTGATCTCGCTCACCTCAACTACCTTATTCTGATTGCGGTAGGCTGGAGGGACGATCTGCAGGTAATCAACGATGAACAGCTTGACGTTCTTCTGCTTAGTCAGCCGCCTAGCCATAGAGCGGATCCTGTTTACGTTGATAGAGGGCTGGTCCTCGATTGTGATGGGCAGTCTGGTGAGAGTGGAAGCCCCTGTGGCAATCTTCCTGATGTCTCCCTTCCCTGACTCCTTATACCAGCCTATGTCCTCGCCTGTGAGGTTGCCTAGCAGTCTCTCCCCGATCTGCGCGAATGGCATCTCGTAGGTGAAATACACTACGTGTTCATCCCTCTGAGCGGCCTCGAGCATGAGCTGAACGGCTAGGGCTGACTTACCGCAACCGGGCCTCGCTGCAATGGTATTCATAGAACCGGGCTTAAATCCCCTCAGGATTGCGTCTATGGCTCCTATGCCAGTCTTACACCCGTTGCTGGGTAAACCACCCTTAGAGGCCTCCTCAAGCACCTCTACGAGGCTTCTCCAGCCTGTCTTCTGGTCCCTGACTCCAGCGGAGCTCTTTGTGACCTCGTAGAAGTCGCTCTCGAGACGGTTCAGAAGTTCCTTTGACGGTATGTCCTCCTTAAAGTTCTCGAGAGCATTCCAGTATCGCTCGAACACAGACCTCTTGACCCTGACTTCCTCAAGCTTCGGGTAGTAGTAGGACAGCATCGAGCTGGGGTATCCCTCAGAGCACAGATTATTGAGCAGCATACCTGCTCCCTGTGACTGGTCTCGGACTGTCAGGTAGTTGACCTCGTTGTTCTGCTCGGAGAGCTTTACAGCGGCGTCCCAAACTTTCTTATGAAGAGCCCCGTGAAAGTGATCGCTCTGGACTCCCAGCTCAACTGCCTCCTCAAAGCCTCCCTCAAGAGCTGCGCCAAGGACTGCGTTCTCATACTGTAAGCTGTGAGGTATCTTCCAATCAGTCTTCATTGCGACCTCCTCTCAGGCTCTGTCCAACGAGGTAAGAAGCAACGAAGGCTGCGTGTCTTCCTGAGTCAGAAATTTTTTCTTCTATAGTAGTACTGTTAGTTACTGTCCCTGATTTGGGACACGTAGTCTGTTTTTTGATCGTTTCGGGCCTGTTTTTTCCTGAACGTGTCCCTGATTTGATACACGTATTTTCATTACGTGTCCCTGATTTGGGACTCATACGTGTCCCTGTTTTGAGACACGTTGCCTTCAGGCATGTCTTCTTGCCATCGGTCTCTGCCTCGATCCAGCCTCCCTCAAGGAGCTGCTTCTGGGTCTTAAAAAATGTATTCTTACTCATATGAAGTGCCTTCGAGATATTGCGCTTGTCTTCAAAGCAAGAGCCTCTCATAAGGACGTATGAGTATACAGATAGCTGGTGTGGATTAAAGTTCTGTTGGAATAGCCATTCCGGGATGAAAGGTTTCTGTCTCATTTGGTTATTGTCTTAATTGTATTGGTTAATTCCTTGCCTTCTGGGCCGCAAGTCCTGAGCCCTTGAATGAATGATCGAGCATTTAATTTGGTGACCTTTCCGTTGTCGAGCATTTCATTCACATATTTTAAATAGTCAGGTCGATCATCCACATAGGGCTCTCCCCAAGAGATGAGAGGAGGCAATTGAAAGTCTTCTGGCCAATGAACTTTTTTGGCAGTGAATTTCTCAATTGCCTCCTGCATTAGCTGCGGGAGAGTGTGGTATTTATCTCTCGGCAGCTTTGGCATTACATGACTCCATACATGCTGACAGTCACTGGCTCGTCAGGTGTGTAGTCAGGCCACGAATTGTGCTTGATGCCGTTCTTGAGCGTGTCATAGGCCTCATCAAGCTCCTTCCTTACAGTGTCAAGGTCACGCGGAGTGAACTCGATCAGGCTGCTCTTGTAAGGCCACCTAGTCTCTACCACAGCCCAATACCACTTCTCGATCTCTACACCTGCAGCCTTGCACATGTCAGTGTAATTGACCTGCTGCCACAGATACTTCAGGTCTCTCGCCTTGTAGACAAACTTACGAGGGTGAGCGCCTCCAGCGGCCGTGGTCTTCAGGTCAATGACTATAGGGCCTGACTTCATGTCAATGCGGCACTTCACATCGCAGATGCCTCGGTAGTTTCTGACAAAGACAGATGACTCTGTCCTATACTCCTTGAGATCCCTCACTATAGGGAGCCTCCAGAACTGTCTCGCCATAGCCTTCGCGTCATCCACCTCGACTTGCTTGACAATCTCCTTGCCTGACTGCTCTTGTTCTTTCCACCAGTCCCTGTTCTTAACCAGCCTGCGATTCTCGCGGTCCTCAGGACAAACAGAGTAGATGTTCTTGAATTGGTCAGGCTCAAGAATCAGGCTGTGGACTAGCCTGCCAAACCGCATTGCTGGCGAGTCAATAGCAGGTGCGTTTCCCTTGATTTTCTGATGAAACTCATACGGATTTTCAATGAGCTTCAGATCAGAGGTAGAGAGGGCGGGGTCAGCCCGGTAGACTGACTCCGCTAGATTGTAGTAACACCCCGTCTCAAACTTAGAAGGGGCTAGTAGTTGCTTCTGATTCGACAGCTTCATCTGGTCCTCCAAAGATTGAAATGTATTCAGGGCTCTCCTTGATTTTATTCTTCATCCACTCTGGGACTCGGTCCCATCCAGCATTGGATTCGCAGATGTCGTAATTATAAGGCTCGTTGGTGAGCTCCTTTGCTTCCATTCCTTTGGGCAAAGCTGTTACCGAATCGATGTTGTCATACATCTGACCGTCTTTACCTTTACGATGAACAACGCTCACAAGGCAGGGCTTACCTAACTGGTCTTCTAAAGTAATACCAGCGGCCAGTTCCTTGTCTGTGAATGCTTTCCCATTTAGCGCCTTGAGCTGCTTCAGTAGATTTGATTTCTCGTTAAGAGAAGCTGTCTCTATTTTGCATCTGCCCATCGGCTGTGGTCCGTCTTCCTCTCGGAATACGTGTGTCTCATCAGGTAGCTCATACATCAGAGCAACCTGCTTTTTAGGACCATAAAAAGTGTCCTGTGTTCCTAGGTCTACGATTCCGTAGAGTCTCGCAACCTGACTACCTTCGGGGACCATTTTTCGCTCTCTTCTTCCAGTATTGTATTCTAGCTTCATATACTTTTATTGTTTGTTTGTATTTGTTCCTCCAGTGCTTTGATGTCGCAGCATTGGAAAATTGTTAACAAGTGTTCTGCCTGTAAAATCGCTATCCACTTACCGTGGTTTTTCTTCCACACTACGCAAGGAATCTCGTAGTCCTTTGCGTCTCCCTCTGATTGGGCTAACCAATCCCTGAGCAGTGCTTTCTCGGTGTTCTTAACTTCCCAATGAACAGGCAAATCGTGGCAAGTTACATCCGGTGCATCGTGGCCCTGCTGGCTCTGGTGGAAGCCTGTGCGCTTCGCTGTGTAGCCGAAGAACTGAAGGACCTTGACCCACATTCTCTCACCTCGCTTGCCTTTATCCTTGCTGTTCATCAATACTTTTTGTGGTTGTTTTGATCTATATACTGCGAGCACAGATCGAATACGGGAGCCCACTTGTCTTTGCGTCCCGAAAGGTGCTGTAGCAGGCCTATAAATTCAGCATCATCACGGGCGTAATATTGTCTGCCGTCAACGTCACAAACAGATGATGCTTCCTTGCTATAAGTCCATTGTCTGTCGCACTCGAGGTTTTCTATATCTTCTATCGTGGTTAATTTAATATTGCTTGTTTTCATATTATTGATCGATTGAATATGCACCCTGTGACTGAGTGTCTGCCTTGTTGTTTTGCGCGATCGCCACATATCCCATTGACATGCAGGCCCTGTGCGGTAGCCCTGTTGTTTCCTGCATCCGGTCTGCCTCAAAAATTACCCACTCTCGGTTGGTGACCCTTCCAAATTCAGAAATAAACCTGTCATCATTATCAGGAAGCCAATCGGTCATGACATACGGCAAGTCAGGGGGACAGGTTCTGTTTGGTAACTCCGTGACAGTGCAGGGCCTTGAAGTGAATCCAATGGCGTATTCTTCGACAGCCTGTATCCAGTTCCAGATCTCTTGATTGCGGTAGCTCGCAATCGCAAGCCAGTCGCCTCGCGCTATGTGGTAACCGTTGCCAGTGGCCTTACCAACATCAGTAAAGCTTTTGCCAGTGACCTGCCGCAGCACGTAGTGACACAGCTTGCGGGTGAGAGTGCTCTCAAGCAAATTACCGTGACCTGTCACCTCTTTAATTCTTTCAACTCCGTGCTTCACGGTGACCAACGTAGCAAACGTCTTTGGCTTGACAAGTTTTTTGTTTAAATAAAAACAGATGCGGAGTAGAGTTGCGTTGCGATGAACATACTATATCTGTCCTGTCATGAGGTCCTTGAATTTGATGAGCTACGAATGTTTCTAACGATTCCCGGCGTTAAGGTAATGCCTATGGGAGCTTACTTTGAGAGCGGTAAACCAACAACAACGAGGCCCGGTATCAAGCTTGATTATAAGCCAGAGTGGGTTAAAGCGTTCCACCGGATTCTGGAAAACAGGAAAGGAATAGATCACAGGGAGCATTTAAGTGAAGAGCTTCTAGACTGCTTCGATACAATAATCGTCATGCATAATTTTGACTGGATTATTAAGAATCAGGAAGTGCTCAAGGGGAGGAATGTTATTTGGAGAGACATTGGCCAAATCAACGAAAAGAACGATGAACACTTGCACCGCATAAAAGAGCTCGGAGTAAAATTAATCCGGTATAGCAAGGTGAACAATTATGATTGTAAAATAAAAGAAGACGCACTGATTCCTTTCTGCAAATTCAGGGAAGACTTCCCGAAGTGGGCTGGAGGTCTTAAGGAGCTCATGACAACCGTGCAGTCTATTAAATTCAGAGACAAGAACTGCAATTACCTCAGGTGGCATCATATGCAGAGGAGCATTCCTGTAAGGCTTTACGGCACAGGAAACGAAGGAACCGAGAACTCTCGAGGTATACCTAGCTACGCTGAGATGTTGACTCACATGAGTAACCATAATGCTTGCTGGTATGGGGGGACTTATCCTGCGCCTTACACTCTTTCACTGATGGAAGCAATGTTCACAGGATTGCCTGTAGTCTCTTATAAAGACCTAGGCTGGCCCAGCGAAATAAATGATCTTTTGCTTCCTGAGCAGTTAGCAGAAAATGATGATGACATGATAGATAAAGCTTCAGCATTTCTAGATTCACCACCTCAAAAAATGAGGGACATAAGCGAGTGCCAGAGAGCAATGGCTTATCGCAATTGGGACTCTGTTCGAGTAACTGAAAAATGGAGGCAATTCCTTAACATATGAAAATACTAGTAGACACACACCATAGAGACTTACTTTATTCGCTGCACTGCCTGTTTGAGAAGAGACTGGGCTGGCAGCTTTACACGCCGCTAGGGATGAAGTGGGCAGAGAAAGGTTACTGGACAATGAACAAGGCTCACGGTTGCGATTCATTGTTTAAGCAATACCTAGAACCGAATTCTGGAGACCACCCGTTCTGCGAAAAATATAAGATGGAAGACGGAGTACACCACATATGGAATAAGTGTCATAAATACTATCAGAAGGCAGTGGAATTTGATGTGTTTGAAGGCATGAAGTTCGATGTTGTGATGCCTACTCACTGGTGTCATTACGATGCGTGGAAGGATCTGGTTTCTCAGGTTAAACCGAAGTCAACTCTAGTATGTCATGTAGGAAATATTGATCGAAGAGAGGTCCTAGGGAACGTCATAAGATCAGTCCCCCATCCCGGCGGCAGTGATATTGATGTGCTGGTGAATCAAGAGATTAACACGAGCATATATAAGCACGAAGATATTCCTGACAACTCTAAGAATATACACAGTGTAACCAGCGGATACATGTTCCCTGAGCTGTATCATAAATATAAGAAACTCCTTCCTGAATTTGACTTTAAATATTACGGAGTCGATTGCCCTGACGGATTGCTGCACGGGACTGATGGGGTCTACGAGAAAATGAGGCAGTCAACTCTGGGCTGGACTACTAAAGTTTTTGGCGGCCTAGGACATTCCAATATGGGCTGGATGTATTCAGGCAGGGCAGTGATAACTAACATGACAGAGCATCACAAATGGGGGGAACTCGCAGACAAGTTATTTGAACCCGGCCACAACTGCATCGACATAGACTCAGGCACGGACAGCGAGAATTGCGAAGCAATACGGAAGTGGATGAACCCTGAGGTAGCTACTGCTATGGGGACTAACAGTCGTAAAAGATTTCTTGATTTGATCTCTTACGAGAAAGAAGCGGAAGATGCTAAGAAGTTCCTGTCTCAGATACTTCCTTAAGTGCTAAAATAAAAGTTTTGACATCTTAAAGCAAAGCTACTAAAAGAAGAGCTGTGTCGCGTTTTTTGGTTATTTGTCGCGGTGCAACTTCGTTAGTGGATTATGTCTTCCCGCAGGGTGTATTGGCCCTGCGGGTTTTTTTGTGTTACTTGCTTAGATACCGCTCGGCTGCTTCAACGGATCCAAACACAGGGCCTATACGGCGTCCTGTTGGGCCATAGACCCTCACTCCTGCGCGGCTGGATGTTTGCACAGCCCTGTGGCCTTCTGGAGTGTTATAAACTGCTCCTCCTCGGTTGTTGAGAGATCTTGCCGGAGAGAACTTAGCGCCTTCGCTCCCTGTTCCTGACTTCGTCACAACCACGTAGGATCCCGCAAGCCCCTTCCCACTCTCGACAGTGAATCCGTCTCCGAGTGTATTCTGGATTTCTGACTTCAATCCTCCCTGAGTGAAGCCTACCTGATACGCGAAGTCACCGGACTTCTGCTTTACTAGGTAAGCGTTCTTCTCTCCTGCAGATTTCTTAGACTTAGCTGCTCGCACATCTCCCGGTGTTCTTGACTTGATGTGAGCCTTGCCGCCGGGTTTCAGGGCTCTGCCAATTCCCTGTATGAGATCAGTCCTTTGCTCTGGCTTCAATACGTTAACAACAGAGAAAGATGATATGACATCATAGTTGTCTGAGGGGACTTCATCCATAGCCAGATAAGTAGGAGACTGGTCATCCTTCCAGTTAGCCCTGTTGTCTCCTGAGGACCCGTAAGGGAACGGTTCTAACGTGTCTACTGTCCTGTTACCTTTTCTCATGATCCTCGATCCTGCGCCCTCTCCAGCGCCTGCGTCGAGCACAGTGACTTCATCGTCGATCATGCCACTGAACTTCTCGTAGCTTCGAGAAGTAACATCAGACCTTTGGGTCTCTGCGCTTGCAGGCAGAGGGTCCATCGCGGGGGAGAACTTGTTGGCGTCCTTTCGGGCTTTCTCCATTGCTTTCACTCTAGCCACTCCACCTTTGAACTTTTGTTTTACAGGGCTTTTATACGTGCGAGGGTCAAGAGTTTTGGGACCAATCTTCGGTTGAAAATCTGGATCAGTTAAGCTTCTCATGCTCAACGTCCTGAAAGATGATTTTCCCACATCCCCTTCTTTAGAAATTCTTTGATCTAACTTTGGTTCTCCTGTTACTGGGTCAACCCTACTTTCAAATTGTTTTCGCAGAATATCAAAAACGCTCAACCTACCTCTAATGTTAGAAATTGATTTCCCAAGAACGCCAAACCTGTAAGAAGGATGAATAGGTAACCCTAAATCACGAGGATCAACTATCGATGATGGCCCCGATTGATCGAACTGAATTGCCTTCACAACGTCACCAGTTCTGTAACCGTCTTTCTCCCTGTAAGCGGACATGCCTTCGGCAACATCCTTCCAGAAAATGCCTCCGTATTTGTCTTTGTATTTCTTAGACGCGAACTTCTGCCACATAGTCTTCCTGACCTCGAAAGGCATTTCTGGGAAAACGCTCTCAAGGTCTTTGAGGCTTTTGATTTCTATCTTCTCCCATTTCTTAGGCTTCGATGGAGTAAAGTTTTTGCCTGCTTTTTCTGCTGTTGCTTTGTCTCTAGAGTCTTTACTGAGTCTGTTTTTCTTGATTGTTTGACGGATTGCGGCAGACATGTCTTCAAGCAGCTCTTTCAGGTCTCTTTTGACTGCCGGGTTGTTCTCCATATCAAACTTCAACTCTTCCATCATAACCTCCGAGTAGTCTTTGTTTGAAGCGACTGCCAGCTCATCTTGAAGGACAACAATTCCGATACCGTCAGTCATCCTGATAGCCCTGTCGAGTCTTGGTCCTACAGCCCCTCCTTCGACAGCCCACGCAAGCTTGCCTTGATTGTCTGCAAGGTCTGGGTGATCAGGCCCTCCTCTCAGTTTAAATACTCTACCTGACCGAGTGACGTAGTCGCCAACCAGCATGCGGTCAGCAAACATGAAGAAAACTTTCTTGCCGTTTAACTGCTCAAGGTTGACGCCGGGATCATTTACTGCGGGACTGAATCTGGCTATGACATCGGGTGTAAGCGTGAACACTCCATTCATAGGAGTGCCAGACTCAACGGGCTCCTGCATCTGTTTCCTGACCTCTGCGGGGCTGTCAGGCTCAGGAGAGAACCTGATGTCTGCAGTAGTGTCCTTGAATCTTTCAGACGGCGGGATGATGCTGCCGTCATCATTGTAGGTTATAGGGTCAGCAGACTTAATGCGCTCAGGATCCCTGACTGCTATGGTGTTTGACGGGCCGCCGGGTTCTTCTGCAAGCCTGATAGCGTCATACTTCTTGAACACTTCATCAATAATTCTGGAAGCCTCCCACACTATATAGTTCCCTTCATTTAGCATTCTCAGATTCCGAGGGTCTAGCTCGTTGATGCTAGAGACTCCGAAGTGATTCGAGATTGTGTCTGAAAACTCACTCCACCCGTCTTTTGGGTCGAAAACTTTATCTGCTTTAAGGAATGAGTTAATGACTCTTATCCCCATTTCAGACAGAGCTTGAGTTGCTGTCATTCCGTCGAGCATTGACCTTTCAAGGTCACTCGATTTATTTCTAACAGATTGTAGGCTGGGCTCAGGGATAGCGTGATGACCTCCGTATTTTTCAGCCAATGCATCAATCTCTGATACCAAAAGCTTTATTGAAGCATCATCGGCTTCATTGATTCTTTTTACCACAGCGGGATCCGGTTTTCTGTGGCCGCCAAACCCTCGCGGATACTCTTTTGAGAACTGCTTATCGAAAGAAAGATATATTAACTTGTTGGGGTCCCGCTCTGATTTGAATTCATTGAATTGACGCTTGGTGCCGTGGTATACAGGGCCAATAGTGTAGCCTGCATCAGTGGCCGCTTGCTTTACTATTTTATCTAGCTTGTCGTAATCCTTTACCTTTGCCCTTGCAGACTTCAGGTATTCCTGATCAGTCTTGCTGCGGCCAGTGCCGGGTGAGAACCTTGCATCTCCCGGGGCCTTAGGATTCCACCCAAACTCAAAGATACTGTTGCCCTCTGAGTAGACCTCCTTAGCCTTAACTTTCTTCTCAAGAATGACAGCGCCTGTTTCGTCAAAATAATTTGCATGAAGCTCTGCATACTGCTTTGACGGTGTCACCCAGTCTCCCGGGTTTATAACTTCGGACACTCCTTTGGGAACTGCCCTGTAAATCGTAAGCTCGGCTTCAGGTTTTCCACGTAGACTTCTGAAAAGTTGTATTATCTTCCTGCTCTCAAAGTCATCTTGCCCGTAATACCTAGCACCGTTTGCGCTGTATATATCTTTAGGGTAAACAGTGTCCATCTTGTCGATGGAGCCCTCGTCATACGTCCCGTCAGGAGCCCTGTGAGCCATCCTGTATCCATTCGGGTCTACATCAGGCATGAAGTGTGTCTGACCTCTCTGGTAGGCAGCCTCAGAGAATGACATGACTGGCCTTCCCTCTTTCTGTTGCATAGCAACAATACGATCAAGACGGAACGATCTCCACGGGTGATCCTGTTTGCCTTCCTGCAGTCTTCTCTGTCTGGGTGTAAGCTCTACCTGCGGTATCTCAGGGTTACCCTTGACGTTTCTGATAGCTAGAATCTTGTTAAGGAAGTCACTCTTGCGTTGGCTGCCTAGAACCTCTGCTGTGCGTTTCTCACCAGCAGTCAGGGCGTTGATGTATGTGTGCAGGTCTGCAAACATGTTAGCCTCGGATCCGAAGACCTTCTGCATCTCTGCGCTCTCCCTGTAGAGTCTACTAGCTCTCGTCTCAGTAGTGCTCATGTCAAGAATCCTGCCAGCAATAGTTCCTGTCTTGGGGCTGATGACAATGTCATACATCAGGCCGTTACGGTTGCTGATAGGCAAGTTCCTTGCGCGGGTCTTGCCTAGCTTAGTCTTCATCGTAGAAGCGCCGTAAGTAAAGTTAGCGTATTGATCTGATCGGGAAATTTTATCAAGCTGCTTCAACGCTTCCTTGATAGTGTCATTGATCAGCGGGGAATCGAGCAATGCCTTGAGCTGTCCCGCACTAAACCTAGTCCCCTTGTAGCTGCCGTCTGGCTGCTTGACGAGACCGCCTTCAGGCTCGATTCCCTGAGATCTGTCTTTCTCTTTGCTTTTGCTCTTGCCTCTCCCTCTCCGCTTACCTTTTCTTTTGCCTGTTCCCCGGCCTTTGGCCCCGCTTCTCCCGCTGTCTTTTTCTTTTGAGCTGTCTTTTTCTACAGGGATATCTTTAGGCTCACTGACGTTGTCTAGGATACCGCCGATAGTTGTAGCTCTTTCTTTGGCCACACGCTTCTGCTCGGCATCTTTCATGATGATCCTCTTGCCTTTGGCGTCAGTCTTTGCGACTCCCATTGCCTCGAGCTCTGCGAAGATAGCGTCATCTGCAAGATCGGTGTCCGAGTAAACCTTGACGGGCTCATTCAGCGATGTCTCAACGTCTCTGCCTGCTTTCTTGCGAGCCTTGACCAGATCCTTCATAGCTCTGTCGAGCTGTCGAGACTGCTTGATCTGTTGATCGAAGATAGGGCTCTGGAATGCGTCATAGACTCGGTCAAGTTTACCTTTGGTGAACCGAGAGAAAGCGCCTTTCAGTGACTCTGAAAAGTTGTTACCTGAAAAGATGTAGTTGCTGTTCTTGCCTGTGATGTAGTTTGCAAAATATTCTGCGGCCAGCTCCTCAAGGATGTAGTCTACCTTTGCGTCAGTGGATCCTGCGTCCTTTAGTTTCTGAGCTCTTTGAGGATCGACACCAATCTCTGAATCCAGTCGCTTCTCGTATTGCTGAATGAAGTTGTTCATTTCTTCAGCAGAATACATTCTTTGAAAAGTGTTCTTCACGTTCGAGACTAGCGTGTCAAATCCGTCGAGCCTGCCTAGAGCGTGCAGAGTCTCATGAAGCATTGTGCGTGTGCCTGCGTTCGTGTTCAGGAACACAACTGGCTTGCCTGCCTCGATACGCATCATGCCGCTCGCCTCGCCCATCTTGGTGCCTTTTTCATCCACAACAAAGTCAGGATCCACATGCCTGACTTCGACAGATGACTGCAACAAGATCTGCTCTGCGTCCATTCGAGCAATCTTGTCTTCTCTGGAAAGCTTCTCCAACCTCACCCTGTCTTCTGGGGTTTTGGTCTCGATCCACTGATTAAAATCATTGTCTTGAGCTCTGCGGAGTGCTGACCCTGTCAGGCCCTCTGCGGCCCTCCCTATGCCACCACCAAAGCCACCTAGAACGCCGCCAGACCCAATACCCTGTGCGAGCCCTTCGAGGCCTCCTGAGGCTAATCCTATAGCGCCGCCAATTCCTGCACCTACTGCAGCACCAGCGGTAGCTCTCCCTGCATACTCAACAGGTTTATCCAGCCACTTCAGTCTTCCTGCAAGTTTACCTGCGACTGTGTCAGGTTGATGTAAAGCTAGTCTTCCCAGACCGCCTGTCCTTGTAGGGCTGCTGGACATTGCCTCTCCGAAGCCGCGCAGAAGGCCTCCTGAGACATCCAGAATAGTAGGAGCTGCCAGCACTGTGCCAAAAGTCTTAGCTGTGCCTGCTCCAACAATGCCACTAGCTACCGCTGCACCTATGCCTCCGGGAACTGCCACGTTAGCTAGGCCTCCCGTTGCTTCATCAATTGTTTCTGAAGCTCCTTTGACAATGTTCTTGCCTCGCTCAATTGCGTCTCTGCTCAGGTCTGCCGCCCTTGACAGCCCTTTACCCACTGCAATTGTTGGGGCAGATAGCCCCTTAGTAATACCTTTAGCGGCTATTGACCCCACCTTGCCTGCAGGGATTAAAAGACTAGGGTCAATAAATTCACCCGTGAGCTCTGCTGCCTTGGTATCTACTTTCTCGAGGTCAATCTTTGCTGCATCCATACCAGCAAACTCTGCGTATTCATTCCACGCAGACTCCTCACCTCGCTCGATACCACCTCTGACATTCTGGAGCTCTTTGAGTTTAAGAAAGTTGTTGAACTGATCAGTGGTCTCGTCCTCGCTTGTTCCCCCGAATGCATCCAGCTTCGATCCCAGATAGTCATTAGCCATCCTGCCGAGGATCTCTGTGTCATAGGCTCCTCTGGCAGCTCCCTCCATAAAGGTGCGAGCAGAAGTGCCGGGATCAAATATGTTCATGTATGTGCCTATGGCCGCAGGGAGATTCTCCGCGATCCTCTGAACAGTTACGCCAGCGGCTTGAGCTACAAGGCCGGGAAACTCTGACCACTGCATCTCAGGCTTTGCAGCCCTATAACGGACAAAGTCCTCCCGGGTAAGAGAGGACGATGGCGTGTCTGGATTCTCGAATCGAGCTACCAGTTTCTCGTCTGTTTCTGGAAACTTTTTCCTGAGCGATGACTCAATGGTTGCATTGGAAGTTTCGTCAGGGAACTCGACAACAGTGTTATAGTCCTCTACGAATATTTCTTTCATTCAATTAAACCAGTGGAAGGGTTGAAAGACATGCGGCTTACGTCTGATGCTTGCTGACCGGAAGCAGTTCCTTCTTGATAGGGATCCAGTCCAATTAATTTGGCGTAAGAGTCTCTGTCAGCCCTCATTCTTGTTGATAGAGTGTTTAGTGATGTTCTTGTATTACTATCAATGCTGAATAGCTTTGTTGGGTTTGCTATAATCTTCTCGATCATTTCCTTTTCGGACTCAGAGAATGCGCCGGGGCCAACAATAGGAACACGTAGAGCTCCCGTGAGAAGACCCACGATAGTGTTAGCCTCTTTTTTGAGATTGAAGTCAAGCCTTTTGCCGGGAGTGTCAAGAATCTCAAGGAGCCTTCCAATACCTGTTTGAATCTGATCATCTGCTAACTGCAGAGTCCTCATTTCTTTTGCTGTCTCTACAGACGGAGCAGTTCCTAGCCCGGGGATAAACCTAGACTTGACTGAGTCTTGATACTTAAGAAGAGATAGCTTGTTCTCAAACGTCAGCTTGTTGTCCTGATCATACAACAGTTCGTAAGCCTGCTTTGCCATCAACGGATTGTCTTTGACAAGATTCGGTATATCCTTGATTAACCTTTCTCTGACTTCAGTAGCTGTCTCCGATCTTGTCTCACCTTTCTGCTCTGCTACTTTTAGCAGTTCAAGATCCTTAGCTGCTTTCACTACAGTCTCAGAAGGACCGGACATAGCTTCAGGTCCTAAGGGGCCTTGAGCTCGACTGGGAGCTGGCTGATATGTTTGCACAGGGGCAGCATACCTTCTCATAGCCTGCATCTCTTCTCGAGCTACGATTTCTGGTGATCTTGCGGTTCCCGCGAGTGGCGCTTGAGTCTGCCTAGGCATCGCCCCTGCTCCGTAAGGAGCGAACGCATTGACGGCTGATGACGGGAGACTGAATCTTTCAAGAGCCCTAGCTTCAGACTCTGCTAAAGATCTGCCAGCTTCTGAGTCACTGACAGAGTCAGTAAACTTATCGGCTGTAAACTTGAACTCAGGCCTAAAAATAGACTCCTCTTGAGCTCTTTGTAGCTGTGCTTCCGCTGCATCAATTTGAGGTGCAAAGTCAACAGGAACATCTCGTTTCTGCCTTGCTTCTGTAAGTTCTGAGTAGAACTTACCTTCTTGTCGCTTCGCTTCAACCTTGTCTTTAGCTTCTTGCAGTTGGATTTGCTGGAGTTCCATTGCTCCTCTTTCAAGAATACCGCGCTTCATCCCCCGCAGGTCAGATAGGCTGCCTGCTTCAACCTGAGAATCAAACTCGTCTTGCTGCTCTTTGGGGATAAAGCTTCTCAGCCTCTTAAGGTTTGATCTCAGTTCCTTTGCTTCTTCTTTGTTTTGCTGAAACTTCTTGATGCCCTCACCAACTCCTGCCCCCAGACCTGCAAGTCCTGCGCCTAAAAGTTCTCCTACTCTGGATCTCTCAGTAGGCTGAACGATCCCCTGTCCTGTGTATGATTGCTGTGAAAATGCCATAGTATTTTTCTTTTATGCTGCGAAGTTTGTGCCACCTAAAGCGCTTCCGATACCCTGCATTGCTCCTGCAGCAACTCCTGCCCTAGCATTAGCTGAAGCGATGTTTGCGTTTAGCTGTGCGTTGTAGTTTCCAGCGGCAAGACTTCCCGCGTATGCTGACTCAGGATTGAACATTTGCTGTGGGGCCATACCTTGACCCTGCGCTGCAAACCCTTGAGCTGCTCCCATACCCACACCGGGCTTACCGAGGATAGCCATAAACGGATCCGCTGAAGTAGCAGCATTAAGGCCTACCACCTGACTAGCAAAAGCCTGCCTTCTTCTCTGTAGTTGCTCTGCTTGCAAACCTTTGACAAGAGACTCTTGACCCACGTCTGCCATACCGTAGCCCATACCTCGAGCTGCCTGAGCTCCTCTAACCTGTTGCTCGAGCTCTCGTGACAATGCTGGTGGCAACGCAGCTCCTGCAGCCAGCTCAGATTGAGCCTGCCTGTTGAGCTCTGCCATTAATGCGGCCTGCTCTGGGTTGGCTTGCCTGAAGGCCTCAGTGGCTCTGGGGCCTAGTCTTTCGACTGCGGCTATGTCGCCTTCCCTTGTGACATCAAGGCCAGCCACATCGGCTCTGGCGAGCCCGGGCATTATGTCCTGCTCATAGAGCTCAAGAAGACCGGGAGTTCCCTCGCTGCCTCTCATGACATCTCGAAGGATCTCAAGGTTCAGCCTCGCCTCTGCTGGCCTGCCGTATTCTTGACTAGCCTCTGCAGCGTAGAGCTCTGGTGCGAGGTCTATCTGCGCCTGCAAAGTGTCTCTTGTTTCTTTCGCGTAATCCCGTGGGGGAGGAGCGTCTGCGCTATACATTCCCATAATTGTCTGTCTGGTATTGCCTGTGTAGTTTTGTGAATTCTCTCATCGCATTCCAGCCGCCGCACAGGTAAACGGTTGCAAATATAACCTCGTGATATTGACTCTTAAGCACGTCAGAGTGTGCTCTCTTTACTTCTACGCCTGACTCCTCCCATTTATTTGCGTCAAGCCACGCATTGCAGCTCATGATAATTAGAGGGAGAAGGAAGCTGCTGTTTGCTATGTAGAATTGATTGCTTGTGAGTGTGACCATCCAGTCCATTTCAGCCTTGATCACATCCTCGTCATTGATCTTCTTATCGCCATCAATGAAGTCATCAATGTCATGAGACCTTGTAGCGAATGTCTCCACGAACAACCACGCCTGCTCATTGTTATGAGTCAGACGCATGAAGTCTTCTTTTATGGAGTGGTCAAAGTGCATTAAGAAAGCTTTATGATCTGGATGTGACTGTAGATCTCTGCTCTGCCGAGTGACGCAGCTCTGCCTAGGCCGAAGTCTGCTTCCCCTTCATCAGCTCTAAATCTTAATTCAAAAGTTTTTTGGCCGCTTATCTGGAATACTCCTGCAACATTTGACCAGTAGGTCTCAGTGTCAGAGCTGCCGAAGTAAACGGATGATCCGTTAATTTGGGTCTGACCGTCAGTTACGTTGTAGAGCCAACCTGCTATGTTGCCCGTATCGTTGCCGGGGACTTTTGCCTGCACTGCGTAGGTTCCTGCCTCAAGTATAAATTGATTTGAACTTAAGCTCGTGACGATGCTGTTAGGATCAGACAGAGTGTTAAGCACTCTGGTAGTGTCAGTGTTCGCAACAGATGTTCCCGCATGAACCGAGTTAAGTTGCTGTTCCCATATTTGAGCTGCAGCTATGGAAAGCGATGATTTAGCTTCCCACTGAATAGCACCAGTAGAGTCTGTGCTTATAAACTTGTCAGCACCGTCTGTGTTTATCTGGCTGATGTTAATCGTGTCAGTGCCGTCTTGCGCTGCCCACTCTGGGTTAGCTCCTGCTCCTTTGGTTTTCAGGAATTGACCGTCACTGCCCGGGGATAACTTAACAAGGTCGCCGTTAGTGTCGTAGTACAGTAGCTGCCCCTGAGTCCCAGCCTCTAACTTAGTCAGGTTTAGATTGTGATCAATGATCTTACTGTTAATGTCGATGCCCTGCTCCAGCTTTGACGTAAGCACAGCCCCGTCTGTGATCTGATTAGAATCAATCGATCCTGTGAATGTTATTGAGGGAGCCCCAAGCGCGTTGAGCTTAGTGTAGGTGACTTTTTCCCCGGCTGAGAAATTATATCCCACGCCTACGTTAACTGATAGTGGCATAATATTAAGCTGTTATTATTTTGTGACCAGTTGCGGCCATATAAAACTTAGAGGGAGTAAAAGTGTTTGAGGTTGTTGTGTTAGTTTCTCTTATTCCAACAAAAACGTAATCGTCCTGATGCAATTCTACATGTGATACAATGCTTATATTTCTAATATCTGAATTACCTACCAAGCGAATCGTTTGCTCAGGCTGAGGAATGTAAGTGGTCGTATTAGCTGATGCATCTTTCTTTGCTATTGTGAACGTAAGCTCCGTGTCTGAATTTGCTGAGACTTTCCCTGAGATACTAATTTTTACTTCTGCATTGATAGGGGTTAAACCTGTGTATTTTAATTGACCATTGGATGCTTGCTCGAAATCGATCATGTTAGAATCAGTCGATGTGGTCACGCTTAAGTTAGTGTAACCCGCCCCAACGGAAGTGGCAGAAGCTGAAGTTCTGTAAATTGCTCCGAAAGGGTTTACCTCAGATAACGCATTCTGTGGATACCATTTCTGGGCGACATTACTAATTACTGTCAGAGTTTCGCCGGGGCTAATGCTGACAGTGCTGATCCCTGCTGGACCCCAGTCACCACTGCTTATCACTACTACAGCCGCAGATGCGTTTACTATGTTCTTAACAGTAACGTATCCTGATGCGGGCTGCGTAAGCGTGTAAGCAGTTCCTGTGCTTATTATGTTATACAGCTTAGTGTCACTGACAGTATTGCTGCTGGTGTCATTGTAGGTCTGCCTGAAAGTGTGAGGGGCGTTGAGCGATACCTCAGGGTTTCCGCTTCCGTCTCCGTTTGCGACTGTGAGCCCTGTAGCTCCTGTAATACTCCTGACGTTAGCGGCCCCGCTGCCGTCAATTGATACAAGTCCTGCAGTCCCGCTCAGGTTATCGATTGAACGAATGTTACCATTCGCATAGTTAAGCTGCTCAAGAGCAGTGATGAATTCTGCGCGAGTAACTGAGTCCGAAGGTATCGGCCCGTTAACTGCGTCCACTACAAAGTTTGATGTGCTATCTGGCATAATCTTTTACCAAAGTCCTGCGTGTGTTCCTTCTCGCCTCTGTCCCGGCGTTGCTCCTGATGTCACGCTGTGAAGCCTGACTCTCCCGTTGATTCCTTCGATCTTGACTTGAAAGTAAGCGCCTCTCCTGTCAACTCGCATTTTGTGAGTCCAGTATTGGTAAAGGTCAAGCTGAGTGCCTGCTGTTCCCAGCACTGTCCCCGGGTCTGCGTTCTCTGTATCGAGGATGACGGAGTAGTCCTCCTTGCCCGGGGCTTCGTGAGAGTCATCCAGATTCTGGATGTCCCAATCACTCATCGCAAAAGTCATGTATTTAGTTCTGGTGTAGCTGGCATTGTTGACTATGACAGACTCCTCTTTTACACCGTCCACAATTCCCGTGACCTTGTATTCTGGATCCCACGTTGAGATGAACACTTGCGCCTGCTGAAAGCGCCTTCTGTTGCCTGCCTCAAAACCGTAGCCTCTGGTTTTAATCATGAAAGCTATCGGCCTGTCCTCGATCTTGATCGTGTCAGAGCATATAGCCTGCAGATAGGGATCCACATTACCAAAGGGATCCTTGATGCTTACAAGGATTGGTGAAGTGCTCTCGAAATGAACGCCACAGCCATTGTCTGTGTCTGTTGTGTTCCCTGAATACCAGCCGTCCTGCGTGAATCCTGTGAACAGGTTTGCCCCAGCGATCTCGCAATGATCTGCTTGTTGCTCGTCGCCAACTCCCCACAGCCAACCGTCCTCAGGATCATTTGTGTTAACTGTGAGTGGCTCGATAATATCCAGCCCGCCGTCATCAGTTATTTCTGCATCAGCGTCATCAACTACTTCTCGCTTACGAGTAGCACGAATTGTTGTGCCGTTATTGACTGTGACTTGAGTTCCGTCCTGAACATGACCCTTGACTACAAGGTCACATGTGTAAGTGCCTTGAACGATCGGCCTGCTCTCCTGTTCTGCGTATTCATAGAGACCAACGATGCCATCATAGTCTACGTAGTAGAGGTGCTCCGATCCCTGAAAGTCTGCTACAAATAAATACTTAATCTTTATTGCGTCTCCCGTGTCGTAGCCTGACCACGCTTGATTTATGAAGTCATAGACAAGCACGGCATTGTTCTGCTGGCCTCCGTCAATGGGGACACTTAGGTAGTATCTGTTGCGCCAGTAAGCTGCAGAGGCTGTCTCTTTGGCTACCCTGAAATCAATCCTGTCAATGAGTGGCTGTATAGGTGTGCTCTGTGGCTCTGATATGCCCTGTAGCTTGTTTTGCTCTGTGAGCATTAAACTAACCACGCCACGCTGGGAAAGGAACCACAGGTCATTCCCTGCGCTCGCTACAGACCTTGTCCCTACAAGTCCGTATTCTGTTGTGACTTGATCTAGGACTGCGTTTGTTCCCCAGTCTCCAACCAGATTGCTTACGGTGTAGATGCTGGTGTCCTTGAAGATAACAACTGTCTGATCATTGAACTTAAAGATCCTGCGAATGTTGTCACTGTCACCTTGATTGATTTTAAACGAGCTGTAGACAGGATCGTAGTTTGTGTATGAAAGAATATCTGAAACAGCTACGTGGTCAGACTTGTATCCTGCCCCGGGCCTGTGCGGGACAAGGAGTCTGTTCTGAAAGAATAGAGTTGTGTCTGAGTTAGGTATTGAGTCAGTGCCATCATCTGCGTCAGGCGCTTCTACAAAGCCTTCCTCAAACGAGGACAATACAAGATGCTTTTCATCTGGCCCTCTCGAGAGAATGACTTTATCAAATGCCTGAGTGAACCAGTATTTTGATACTGTGTTATTGCTGGTGAAGTCTGATGTAGGGACGGTCAGCCCAACGCTACAAGGGATAGGCTCAATGTTGTTACCGTATCGTGCTCGGTAGAGGGAGATTGTGGTTCCTTCAAGCGAGGCCGCGATCAAGATCCAGTCATTACCATTGGGATCATTCCAGACTCCTACTCCGTAGACTTGACCTAGAGTTGTGCTGATCTGTCTTGACCAGTTTATATCGCCCTCTCCCCATTCAATAGGCCACTCAAAGCCGTAACGGTTAAACCACGTAAGCGGCATGACTCCCTTGCGGGGCTCTGCTACTCCGTAGCGGAAGCGAGCATTGACAGCTTCTGAAACTAATCCAGCGGGAAGCATATGAGGCTGCTGCCTCATGTCTACACCTACAAATCCGTTGTCCCCTGCCGTAATTGGCGGGTCATCGTTGACGGTGTAGTTTCTGTCTTCTCTCATGTATAAAATCCAATTTTACTTAAGACTGAGTCTAGCTTTTTATTGCTGTTCTCCCAGTTGAGCTTCATTCCTCGCTCTGAAGCTCTCAACGCTCTTGCTACACCTCTCTCGTTTCGGACCTCCCTCATTCGGTCTATCAAGCTGTCCTGTTTAGGGACTGCCCAGAGACCGCCATTAGAGTAATGCGCCTCAGACTCTCTCAAGTCAAAGTCAATAGGGTAACCTACTGACTCATCAAAGAACTCTGTAATTCCCCCGAAGGGAACTGCAATGACTGGCCTTCCTGTGGCCATAGCCTCATGCTGCATGAGACCCCATCCCTCTCCTTTAGACGCACTCACAAAGCAATCAAGCCCTGCATACCAGTTAGACAGATCTTTCCTTGTCCAGAACTGACGAGTAAAACTTACTCTGTCATCATCGACATCTATTACAGGGTCATCAGGGAAACACTTAATGCTTAACCTGACATCTTTTACCCTCTTAGGGAATGCTTTCTTCCACGCCCTCAGAACGTCCTCGAAGCCTTTCCTGCAGCCTCCTGCCGCTGTCCTCCCCGCTACACCAAAAACAAACTCAGAGCCCTGTTTCTGTGGCCTGTAGTGGAAGACATCCGTGTCTATCCCCATAGGAACCTTGACCATTGTCTTTTTGATTCCCTGTGCATTAAACAAACACAAGTTAAAGTCGCTCGGCACAACAATCAGATCTGCCTGATTTAAGTTAAGCACTGCCTCCTTATGAAGCCTCGTGCTCTCCCACATCGTGTTATACACAAGCTGCTTTTTGCCTGTAGGACTAAACGATGGGCAATGAACAATCATCTCCCAGTCATCCTGTTGCTCCTTATGCACAACAGACTCCATCACCACTCTCGGTATAGGAGCCTTACCTGCCTCGCTTCGCACTGGCCAACAGTGTATGTCTCGGCCTAATTTAGTGAGTCCCTCAATGACCCTTATTAAATGCAATGAATAGCTGCTGTAGCCGTCCACTACTCCTCGCACCACACCTCGTTTTGTTCTCAAATATCAACCTCGCAGTTTACCTCGTTCGTGTTCCAGATCTCTGAGCATACTCACAACATCCAGTCTTTCTGACTCAGAGATTCTGCTGTTCAATTTGCCTTCCAGTTTCTTGATCTGTTTAGCAATCGCATTGTCAGCAGCCGATAAGGTCAGCTTAACAGCATTGCTCGAGTTAACAATTCTTTTGGCAACCCAAAACAACAGTAGTATTCCTACTGCGTAGTAAACCAGACTAATGCCCCCGGGAAGGCTGTTCTCGAGAGCAGATAAAGAAAACTGGTCGCCATTGCCGCGCTCGTTATTGTCAACAGTCCAGTCAACGCGAGTCTGACCATCGTGTCCCTGCGCCGCAGAAAACACAGCAGTGATCCTCTCGTTCTGGTCTCTCGACCATTTCTCACTAACTTCTGTCGTAGCATTTGTCTGCCTCTGCATTTCAGGCATCCCCACACATCCCGTTAAAAGACATGCAGCAGCTCCAGCGATTGCAGCGGCCTCTTTAAATATCTGTTTCGGCGTCTTTGTTATCATTGCACTTCCCCTTTCTGGCGTTGACGTAGTGATGCCAGACAAGAGCTGCTTTACCTACCATATAAGTTAGCGTAGCAAATGCTATAAGAAGCCTTAGAATCGAAGTCTCGTTGGTTACAGCGATGCCTAAGAAGGCAGCCGCAAATACCCTGCCGTATTCAGCGAGATCCGTGCTGGTCATCGTTTGCTTCCTTTGGGTTTCTTTTTCTTCATTTTGGCTTTCGCCTTAGCTGCTGCTGCTTTACCAGCCTTAGTGTATGCGTAATGTTTCTTCCCTACTTTTGGCATAATATATCTCCTACCACTTTGATTTGTTTGACCAATAAGCTGCGCTCATTTTGCCTTTAGCAATGTTCTTTGCGTGACGAGCTTTGAAACTTTTGCGCCGTGCTTTTTGGCTGGCAGTCTTTGGGTTTGATCCAGCTCCCGATACTCCCTGTTGACCAAAGCGAATCAGGCGCACCTTATCTCCCTCTTTAGCTAAGACAGCGTGTGATTTCTTTGGATGTTTTGGAGTTCGCTTCGGTTTGTTGTAGCCAGAAAACTTCTCGCCGTTTTTCTCGACAGGCATGACTCAAGCCCAGACTCGTTGTGGATGTGCTGGCTCAACTCTGAACGGTTCCAGTGACGAACCGTCTTCACCAACCAGCCGCACGTTCACGAACCAACCGTCCTCGTAAACAGCAGGAGTCAGCTCGTTGCCTTCGTCGTCAAACGTAGCTGGAGTCAGCACAACCTTTGGAAGTATGTCCGTGTTCCTGAAGTTCTGACGCTTCTCCCACTTCGTGGGAATTGGATCGTCAGGATCTGTGCGATCCCACTCAATCGGCACCTCGGTATACAGGATGCTGTCTGCTTCAGCTTCGTTCTCGAATTTTAAATATAGGTCTGTAAATGTCATGTGATTCGTAGTCAGTTGGTTTTTACGGGTTGGATGTCAATGCCTCGACCTCTGTCTGAGACAACGCAACATTAAAATATGTAATGCGCTTGCAGTGACCGTTCATGTTGTATTGCTGGTAGGCATCAGCAAAAGCAGTGTTAACCCCTAACCTCTGAATGCCCGTGCCAACAACGCAAGAGGTGTCCACTTGACGCCTAGTCCCGTCAACAACTAATTGAGCTTCGTTGGTTTTTAGGGTGGCTGCGACTTTGTGAGTCCCACTAGTCACGTCTGCATTGTAGGTGATAGCGACATCGTTGTTGCCGTCTGCCCAGTTGCGAAGACGCACTTGAGTTCCGTCATTGTAGTCAACTGTCAATCGGTTTGATGTTGTCGTGTCGGACAAAGAAAAAAAGCGTTTATCGACGTTTGGGTCGTCCCCACATTTGTCGGTGTCTCCCTCCCAAATGACTGTATGCTCTCCGCTACTAAATAAAGTGGCATCAACAACTGAGCAAGAGTCAGCAGACCGAGTTGTGCTGCTGCCCGAATTGCTTTTTATATACGACGAGCTTGCTGAAACTCCCGTCTCAAGTTGGTAACCCCAGACCAGTATTCCCGAAAAATTATCACCGGTATAGGAAGTGCCGCTTCCGTTATCTAGCAGCATGTATACACTCGATGTCGCACTGTAGTTGGCTGTTGGAATTATGGTGCAGCGAAACCAACCGTTACCACAGCTTTTTATCGAACCGTCTCCGGTCACAACGGTTCCGTTGGATAAATCAAACGTAGTCGAGCCGGAAGTGTTTTGGTTGTTGTCGTAAATTTTAATTTTGCTTCGACCAGCAGCTTTTACAAAAATAGAAACCGCGTATTTCGTTGTCCCAACGGACAGACCCGTAGCTGTTACAGCATTCAAATAATGAGTATTGCTGGCGGTTGCGTCTTCTCTGAGAAAACTAGCTGTCAATGTCCCGTCTGGGGCGATAGCGGATGCAGATTCTATTGTTGCTCGGTATTTATTGTAAACAGCATTGGTGAAGTCTTCACTGTAAGTCGCTTTGTTAGTGGCTTGCGATTCGATGAGCAGACCCTCTGCATTGTTAGTTATCGGGTCGTATTCAAAGCGTGGCTCGTTGGCAGCGGATGTCTTTAGAGTGGGCGCGAATTCCCGGTGTATTTGAGAGCCAGTAGCTACGTATGCTGCCACGTTTGTGGCGTCACCTAAAGTGGTTGACTGAATGCCGAATAAATAGACTGTTCCCGTACTTGAAGTGCTGGCAGCACGCGCTGCGGAAGCACTGTCTTGCAGAGTTATGTAAACGTAAGTGTCGGGTATTGTCAGATTAACTGCACATCGTAAATAACCGTTTGAGGATGCGGTTATGCTCGCAGTTACACCGGACCCATTTGCCGAAACTGCACCAGCACCATTGAGGTCAAAGTTGACGAACTTGCTTCCGTCTCCCGTGACATAAAGCTGGATGTATCGGTGCGTACCCTCTTTTGCGTACCACGAAATCGTTTGCTCAATGTTTTGCAAACCCTCCCAGATGCCTTTAATTCCAGTGCCAGCAGTTCCAGTCAATATTGCTGCATTGGTTGTCGTGCCATCGGGGCCAACTTGAGACCCAGCTAGTGTAGCAGTTTGACCAGTCCAGTCGCTCAAACTGTCACTGTTTGTCTGGGTATTTTCTGAGGACAAATGCCGCTCTGAACTAAACGCCGTTCCCGAGCTGGAACGGGTGTAGGATATGCGCGAGTCGAGTTGGTCACTGCCCCCGTTGAACACTAGGTTTAAGCTGGGGCGTTGGGTGGGAAATGAATCTGAATAAGACATAATTTTATGCGATTTGGTAGGTTGCGGAAAAACGGAGTGACGTATTGTCTTTAAAATTTGAGTTCGTCAAATTCACCGAATCGGTCGCTGACCAGTTTTGCAGATACAGCTCAGTCCCGTTGTCAGAGACTGCAAAAGTGGGAGTTCCGACGAGGCTCAACAAATTGGTCGCGAAGCCAACCACTCCGCACTGGTAGCTTCCGTTTGTATTAGCAGCTGTAAAAGGTAAACCAGTAATTCTGGCAGACCCAGATTCAGCACCTTTATCGGTGAAAGTTATAACCCCGTGGATGGTTACAGTGTTACCGATTCGTGTATATATGCCCTCGCTAGTCAGCGCGATTCCAGTCGAACTGCCTCCAAATGTTACCGAGGGAGTCCAAGTTCCCTCGGAATAGAAAGCGTCAAAGTCAAGCCACGCACCCGAATTCAGCATTCCGTTGACGGGAACCTCGTTGGCTGCTGTGCCGACGTTGGGGACCTGAAGCGTGGTTTTCCCTTCATCAACCGTGCCTTTTCCATCAAGGATATTTGCAACATCAGGAACCTTCTGCCAGATCGATCCATCATAAACAACTGCATCTCCAGCAGTAAAACTGATTGCTCCTGCTCCGAAGTTTACGGAACCTGCATCAGATGCGTAATAGGTGTATCCTGCTGTGCCTGATCCATTGGCAAGCGTTGGTGTGTTACTAGATGCTGCCCATGTCCCTTGATAGCTAAAGGCTGAAGCAGGCCACTGACTTGCGTTAACCTTGTTTGAGGCGTCTAGCGTGGCTAGTTTGTAAGTGCTTGGAGCAGCATTAAACTCATCCGCAACAGTGCTGAGAAAATCAGCTTTTTCTATTTTCCTAGCTCCCCCGACACTTCCAGAAAGCATGATGTAATCATCAGCATTCAGGCTGCTTGCACTGTTTGGTAAATCTTTGACTCGTATGTAAGTTGGCATCTTTTTTAAAAAGGTTAATCTTCGGAGAACGCATGAAGCACTGTCCCGTCATCAGTGATAATCAATTGCTCACTGACTTGTGTTTCGATCGGATTGAAAGTGCCATCTTGACTGATCGCCTCTGACCCTGCTTGTCGCAGAATGTCAATGATTGCAAAACCTAACCCGAAAAGACTCATGTTGCTGAAGCAAGCAGACCGTGAATCGGTCCAGTTGAGGTGACTTGAATTGCTGTGATGTTATACGGCAGGAATGACCCTGCTGGATATGTTCCTGCAAGATTCCCTTCGACTCCAGTTGCCGTTGCACTTGCCACAGTTGCGTCACCGTAAAAATAAACGCCTAGCAAATTCAGCCCCGTGTAGCTTGTGCCTGATGTAAGAACTTTTGGACGGTAAGGTCCATTGCTTAAATTGATTTTGGAAAGAACATCGAAATCCGTGTCTTCCGCTTGGATGAGTGGGGCTGAAAAATCTCTGCTTGGCATATCAGTTTTTTAAATTTGTAAGCATGGGGTACAGAATTAACTGCACCCCATGCATGGTTGGCGATTAGTGGACTTAGCTGGAGGTAACTGTGAGACGCTTGACGCCTTCAGAGTTTGTGATCGCAAATTGTCTGTTCCAGTCCACTGCGACAATATCGGATCGAGATCCTTCTTCACGGTAAGTTCTTACCGATTGGATTCCACCGCGACCAGTTGTAAAGGTCTTGGCAAAAGATGGATCTTCCATCGTTGGGTTCTGGTCAGCGTAAAACAAGAAAACGTCAGATCCGACGAATCGTGCTTTGCTCTTGGTTGCTTGTGGTTGTGCTGAGTTGTAAAGCAAACCACCGATCTGAATTTCGCAAGGGAAAATCAGAACATTGCTGACCATGTCACGGGTAATGCTGGCAAAACCAGACTTGAATCGAGCCTGAGTCTTAGCGTTGTCACGCATGATCTGCCAAGCAAGGGTTCCCATCAAAATGCGGTTAGGTCTGCGACCCAATGCAGTTTCCAATGCTACCAACTGCTCGTCGAGCTGTTCGATAGGATCAGTACTTGCGTTCCAAGTTCCTTTACCACCTTCAGCGGAAACATTCGCTTTGATGTAGGTGAATAGATCCTTTTCATTACTCAAGGTTGCGGATGAAAGCAAAGAACGAACTTTGCTCTGCTGCAACCCTACGAGATCAGCAGTGTCTTCGCGCTCGAAATCATCAATGGGATTTTCCAAAGCATGAGGCTCAAGATTCAACTGACCGTCAGAGGCAAGCCATGGAATCCTTGTTGCAGGTCCACCGATTGCTCGTTGGGTTTCATAAGTCTGCCATGAGTTGACTTCATTGTATATCTTGTAGCGACTCCTTGCGGATGGTGCCACAACCTGTGGGGCAATAAAGTTTGCCTGTGAAGACTCAAGATCTGGAATGATCGCTTGAGCGTATGACGTTAGTAGTGGGTTTCCTGATGCGCTGCTTATTGCACTCATTATTTTTTCCTTTTCTTATGATTAAGCAGTCACACCAGAAACGTCCAGAAGACGCACTTTAATCATGGCACTGTTAGAGCCTGATTCCAAAGCCTGTGCTGCAAAGTTTTTACTTGATGCGGTTGCCTTGAATGTTCCGTCAGTGTGAGTCTGAAGAAACGTCCCAGCATTAACAGTTCCTGCCGTGCTGTGAAGCTTGGCATAAACCACTGCATCGATCCCTGCCAATGCTACGCTTGACTTACTACCTGCTGCTGCACCATCAGTAATAATCCCGATTGTGTCAGTTGCAGTTGAGGAGGTTTGAAGGGCTGCTTTGCCTGAAGAAAACTTCACGGCATAACCTTCTTTGTCGGTTTGATCCTCGTTAGCCTCAAGAGTAACGAGTAACTGTTGTTTACTAATTCCGTATTGCATTTAAATTCCTTGGTTAAGCTTTGAAAACGTCAGGTTGGCTTTCACGGGCAAGACGAAAAGCGTCTTCACCAGAGATTGCTGGGTTCTTAGCCCTGATTTCAGAAACAGCAGCAAACATTAAATCTTTTGGATTCTTTGCAGTGATTTGATCAGGGTTGTTTGGAGTGATTCTGCCAGTTAGTTCAGCAACTTTGGCATTTACCTGAGAAGGCATTGACTCGATGAATGTTTTTGCATTCTCCATGTCACTCGCAGCAATTGCTTTCAATGACTCGATTGCTTTTTCATCTTTTGCGTTCAGTTTTCCAGAAGTAACAGCAGCATCAACTAGATCATTGATTGATCGGTCTTTTGCTTCTTTCTTCATTTTCTCTGACTCTTCTTCAGTGGCTTTATATTTAGCTTTGAGCTTATCCATTGCTTCACGCAATTCTTTGTTTTCAGCCTCAAGCTTGTCCATTTTCTTTTTTTCGTCTTCCGACATTGTGGGTTCCTTTGTTTTTGCGTTGGATTCGGTTGGCAATTGTGAGGCCGAAACGAATCGTAAATCTGTATTTGTAATATCTTTAGCAGCCATTACTGCTGCAATTTCTCTGAATGCAGGACGGTTAACCAATCCACCTGCATTGGGAGTGGTGCCAATCACTTTGCCTTTTGAATCAGTAAGAAAGGTAGGAGAAAAACGCTTGTAGCTTCCACCTTTTAAAGCTTCAGCACCTTCAGCAGACCATTTAACTTTTGCACGTATGCCTCCATGGTCAGGATCATCACCCCCCCAAAAGAAACCCTGCACCCATCCTGATGCATTTTCATCTGAGTGATTAAAGTCGATGTAAGTGTCAAAGCCTTGAGCTTTAATTTCCTCAAGGGACTTATTCAAAGAATCAATGATGTCCTCGGTAACTGTGACGGTTAGCTTTGTAGGCTTACCATCTTTAGAAGCATTGATTGTATGCTCACCTGCTGGCATCCATTGAATATCCGCTGGCACACTTCCCTCGACGTGAATCTCATTGCCGTAACTAGCATTGATTTTTGCAAATGTAATCATTCTTGTGCTGCGATTGTTTCAAGTTCCTCATAAACCCCCTCTGAAAAAGCTTCCATGATTTCTTCATCAGTTGGTAAAGCGTTTTTATTTGGCTTTTGATTAACAACCTCTTTCAGCAAATAGTGAGGTTTTATTTCACCGTCAAGGTTTTCTGCTAATAAAAAATTACCTTTTTTGCTTTTGATCCTGAAAAGCCTCTTGCCAGTTTCCTGTTCAAAAACAGAAACACGCTTGTCATAAGCTTGTTTTGAGATCGGGATTGTTAAGAATTTAACCCTCTTTGCCCTTATCATTCCCCCATACAATTTTTGTGCAAAACGAAAATCAGTGATTGCAATGAAAAGATCATCACCTTGCCAAACTGGAGGACGAACAGATGATCGGATTTGAGTCCAGAAGTTTGTTCTTCTTGCCCCTAACTTATTAGGTTCCTTTGCATTTTTTAGGGCAAAATGCTTCCGCAAAGAGTCGTAGACTTTGAAAGCCCCGACATAACTCAAGTCACGATAAGTTTTTGTTTCTGAAAGATCCTTAAGATTTTTCGGGATCTCGATTTGCACTCCTATCATCAGGGAACTCCTCTGTAAAAGATTGAAGTCGATCAAATGCTCCATTAGCAGCAGCAGCACCCATTGCTGATTCAAGTGAACCCTGCAACGCATCCTGATCCAGTGAGTCAAATAATTCAGGCATTGATTCCGCAAGTTCACCAATAGCCTTGATTACTTTTTCATCGTCAATACTTTCGTTCATTGCCATAGACATTACTGCTGCAAATGCAGGTCGTGCAGGGGCAAGCCACTCAGCAGATACTCCCGTAATAGATTCCATTACCGCATCAACTAGCCTATCATTTTGCGCTGGAATTCCTTTGGCTTGCACCAATGAGTCATCACCACATCCGCAATCATCGGGTTCATCTTCGATCAAACCTGTCCACTCTGAAGCGTCAAGAACATCCTGAACCGTCTTTCCTTTTTCCCACATTTTGCAGGACCAGTAACGTGGTTTCCACTTGGGGCCAGCATCATCGCAATTGTGTCTGCTTCGGAAGTTTTTGCGGTTTTGATCATCATCCCGTTTAATCTCCATGTTGGGATCTCCAAATTTCACAAGAACAGTATTGCCCTTGTCATTTTTCACGTAGACCCCGAACTTCTTTTTTTCCCCTTTAGGTAATCGAAAGGGATCGTTTAAATCTGCATTTATTTCTTTCGCTTGAACTGCATCTTTCCCAAAAAATGAAGGTTCAGGAATGCTTTGCTTGATCACTGCCTCCCCAACTTCAGGTATTCGGATTTTATGCCGTTCGTAAATTTGATCTTGGGGCAGATCCATCCCCATGTTGATCAATATCTGATCCCTTGTTGCCATCTGAACAGGATCTTCAGCAGATTCAAACTTAGTTTCAAGATAAGGAACTTCGTCAGTATTGCCGTAGTTTAGTGCAATCGTTTTTCGTATGATTTGATCGTTTACGTTTTGCGCTGCCCAATTACAAGCATCCTGAAGGTTATCAAGACGAACTGTTGCATGGACATCTCCTAATGCCCTTGACCCTGAACTTCCCACATCAGTTGTCAGGGTTTGCCCAAGAATCAAAATATCACAAACACGATCGGCAACTTCAATCAGGTGATTCTGAGGATTATCCGGTCCCCCTTTGCTTGCTTCAAGCAATTGCACTTCTGACCCTTCAGGGATCATTGCGTAACCAGCAGCAGCCAAATCACGCAACCATGCCTCTAAACTTGTTCGATCATTTTCAGAAAGGTTTTTGCCATACTTGGCTACACGCAAGGGAATCCCAAAAATTTGAGCGTAACGCATTAACCATTGACGACCAAAGATCATGCCACTCCACCAGAAAGCAAGAACCCTGCTGAATCCATAAGTAAGCGGATTTCCTGATCTTGTCTTGTATCTTCCGATCATAAACTTATCGTCAGGCATTTCAACGTAACCACCAGCACCACCGCCACCATCCCCAATATTTCGCAGCATGATTTCAGTTCCTGAAGAGTCATAACCCCAAAACTTGGGATGCACCCAGTAGGAAGACTTTGGACAAATCTTGCCATTTTGAACGTCCCACATTATTTCCTGAACTGAAATCCCTTTACCAACAGCATCACAAAGATCGTAAATCATGTCCTCAAATCCGTTCTCATTCCGTTTCGGAATAGGACGCATGTTGTCGATTATGTATCTTGTGAACTCAGCTTTTTCTTGTGCTGATGGAGTTGGTTCTTTCCCTTGATCTGCGAATGGCTGAACGATGTATTGCGCCCGTGATGCTGCTTTTTTGATCTCATGCAGATTCTTAGCTAAACGAGGCCAAGTGTCTTCCATGATGGAATAGAGATCGTTTAAACTCTGAGGATCGCCCGTAAATGCAGACTGAAGCAATCCACGCACTTGTGCAGGGTCAAGCTTCTCATTAAGAAACGGGTGAAACTTTTCGTTAAAGCTTGGCATGATGACCCTTTCGGATACATCTACCTTTTTTGATGATCTTTTCTTAACTGCTTTTTTTGGTGCTTCTGGCATTTTAGAATCCTATTCCATGTTGTGCTGCTGATTTTTGATTGCCCAATTTAAAACCTTTTGCGGATCGTATGACCCCATCCGTATTTCCTCTACGCATTCTTTCCACTGCTAAAGCCAATGCCATGACTCCATCGTCATGCATCCCTTCTGGTGCTGAGTATTTCACACCTCCTCCAGCCATGTATTCATAACTAAAGCTTTCAAGCTCAGATTTTAAAGACACATCAAAAAACTTGACTCTGTTTTGCTGGATAGCAGCCCGAAGCCCCATCATCAAGGATTGTTTACTAGTGCTTGAAAATTTAAAACCTTCAAAATTGTTACCCTCGGCAATCAAATCTTCAACGATTGGATCACCAACCCCCGTGCTATCAACCAGTGCAGGAACATAATCTGTTTCCCTGATGATGTTTTCTTTTGTCTCTGCCCATGGCTTTTGAAATCGAATGTTTTTAGTCTGGCAACCGTAATCATCAAGCCCAACGCCCCAAGTCCAGTCATGTGATTTTGCCAGATCCCAACCAAACCAAGCAGTTTGATGAAAGCTTTGATCAATAAAGCAATGCCTGATCGCATCCACCCCGAAAGGATTACCACCATCATCAGCAGGAACTCCCAGATATTCCTGATTAAAAATTGCTTCGGGAAGTTCTTTTTGAGCGTCCAGAAGTTCTGCCTCAAGATCAGGGATTGTGGGATTGTCTTTGGTTCCTAGTCTCCAGCTTATCCAATCATCATTTAATTTCTGCCCTCTCAGAAACATCTGATGAAAATAATTGTGACCTTTCGGTGTTCCCAAGATCCACGCCTTGCCTTTGTAATCAGTAAGAGTAGGACGAATATCTTGTTCCCATTTGGTTTTCAGATCCCTGACAACGGAAGCTTCATCAATGATCACTCCATGGTATTTTCGACCACGACCAGCGTCTGGTTTTTCAAGGGACCAAAAGTCGATTCGTCCTCCATTGATTAAATGCACCTCTCTTGTGTGCTTGTCTGTCTTGCTTACAATGGGAGCAAGTTGGCGTGTGATCTCAGTCCATTGCTCTGACATAAGCTTGTAAGTTGGGGAAAACCAACCGTAAGTTTTGCCAGCGATTCCTGAAAATAAAGCAATGTGAAGTCCTAGCGTAGTCTTGCCAAATCTTCTTCCGCATTGAAGAACATTGAAACGCTTCGCATGGTTTAGGATTTTCGCCTGACCAGTATGAGGTTCAGGGATGTTAATGTCCTTATTCAATTTTCAAGCCACTTGGGAAGTGATACTTCTTTTCCACCCATGGTAATGTTGACCGTAACCTCTCCTGAGTTTTCAACTTCGACTTGCTCTTTCATTCCGCAAAAGTTCTTTAAAGCAAATTGCAGAAGCGAATCACGATCTTCCTTGATTGCCCTTCGGAGTAGTTTCATGCGTAAGCTTTGAGAAGTCTTTGCCTTACCCTTGCGATACTCAGAAGCAAATTCAGAATCAGGTTTTACAAATTCACGATTCACGGTCTTCACTGAAACCTTAAGAATGCCAGCAATGTCTGCCTGAGTTAAACCTAGTTGACCGAATCCTTCTGCCATCTCAACTGGCAAGGGTTTGTAAGGTTTTCCAGCTTTGCTGACTTTCTTGGCACCCGCTCTTTTCCCGTTAGTTTTTGGAATTCTCATTTTTCTTTTTTCTAAATGCAGAAACGTAACCTTTCGTTTCCATCTTTGTGCGTAGTTGTCTGCTTCTGGCAATCTCATCATTCATGGGCAAGCAACTCCACATGCGTTGCAAGGAGTAGTAAACGATACTAAATCTTCTAGCAAATGAGCTTGTTTTAATTATCGGTGTTACGCCATGCATAATATTCTGACCATCAAAAAAGAAAATAGAATTATCCGCAACCTCAACCTTAACCCCATACTCAGGCAATGAAAGATGCCCTTGTTTGATGCCTTTTTTCATTACGATCATCGCACTCCATACGTTTTTATAATTGCCTGCATCAAAGTGATAGCAAAGAGGATTGTTATCGTTCACGATCCCCGAAGTGAAAGGAGTTTCTTTTATCGTAAACTCTGGTTTTACTTTTTGTGCAGTTAGATTTGAATGCTTTTCATGCAAACTAGTGTTATAAGTTTGGTAAACTTCAGAAGCGATTTTGCCCCCTTTCACAAACGCACCATGTTCCTGCCTTTGTTGTCGCATCAAACTGGTTGATGAACAAAAATTTTTGCGTGGACTTCTTGGGCTATAGCCAAAGATCCTGCTAGTGCTTATTATTCCGCTCAGTCTATTTGAATGCTGAAACTTAGTTTTGATACAAGCATTCCATAACTCACCAAAGAATTTCTTTTTGTTCTGAGGCTTGCAATACAGAGCAATTAATTCCCCTGTTGAATCATCTTCGATGCAGCATTCTTCGGTGATTAATTTTTTGCAGTCATCTTCGGAAGCAGATTTCTTGATGTATCGTTTGTAATCAATATCAAGCTTTTTCAACTTCAGCTTTTTCATAAAGATCCAAAAGATAATTTAAAACGTCCACGTTAGTTTCCAATTGCTTTGTGCGCCTGATGCTTTCGAGTTTCTCGATTACCAACTCGTATTCTTCTGGACCGTACAGCAGGAGAATTTGCCTCACATCAGAATTTGCATATGCTTCAGCGATTTCCTCCCTAGTAGATTCATTTTCTTGACCATGGAGCATGTGATCATTTTCCATCTGGCTTTTCAGCAAGCTATTGATTTCTTCCGCATCAAAACCAGTCAAGTCCAAATCAAAGTTATCAAAAACATCATCGAGCAATAAACCTTTCAAGGCATCGGTATCAGCTTCGGCAAGTTCAGCGATGCGATTGTCAGCGATCATATCAGCAACCTCAGATGCTTCGTCTTTGTAATCTTGAACATCGACAGGAACTTTTTCGGTCTTGAGAAGCATAGCAGCAGCAAGTCGACCATGCCCCTTCACGACAAAACCAGATCTCTTTGAAACTGTGATCGGGTTTCTCCATCCTTGATGTTTAATAATTTTTGCAAGCAAACGTATCTGCTCTGCCGGATGTGTATTGTAATTGCGTGGATGCTCAACCAATGAGGTTGGATCTCTCAATTCTGTATGTGAACAATGAACCTTTATTTTTTCGCCCATAATAATTTATTGCCTTTTAGCTTCATGGATTTGCCTAATGCTTTCCGCAACTTTTTAAAAATTCCTGAATCCATGCTGTCTTTGTTTACGCTTAGTTTTTTATTGAATGCAGATTTTGGTGATCTAATTTTTTGATCTTTTTTGATCAACCCCAAAGAAACTGCTTCCCTTCTTCCAACCTCTTCTACATCCATTTGACTGTTGAATCCCCAAGGTCCATGGGGAACTTGAAAACCCCCAATGTCTTTATTGTTCATCTCAAGCCAAAATTTGGTATCATCTTTTAACCTTACCTGACCTTCATTCTGCTGGTGCAATGGTCTTGGGGTTTCAACCCATCCTACCCTAACAAATCTCCATGCTGGATAAGCATTAGTTACGGAAGGATCGACCGAAGCTTCAAAGTTAGCATACCCGTAAGCCGATTGAATGTTTGCATCGTAAATCAATTTTAATCTTCGGTTGGAAGCTAGGTCAGTTATCTCAGGGATTAAACCTCTTTGCCCCCTGCCAAGACCGTTTGGTAAAGGATCTCCCATACCTTCTTCTAGAGCCAAATCCTGAATGAGCTTCACAAAATCAGCTCTACCTCCAACCTTGAAAGCTTTTGACGGCATTCCTTCAGGACTGAACACATCCTCTGTTTTGCCTTCCAGAAAATCAACTAACTGTTTTTTTGCGTATGACAAAAACCTTGCTGATGCGACTCTTGAACTAAAAAAAGATCGGTCACGAATAGCAGAGGACAATTCAGCCCATTGCTTTGAGGTTAAACGTGACGCGATCTCCTTGCGTGATTTGAGTTTCTTGATTGCTTCCTCAAATCTTATTGGTGCGATATTGTAACTCATTAAAACGGAATATCATCCTCAGTCACCTTGGGCGATTCATTTCTTGAAGCATCCACTGGAGGTTGAGAGGAATACTGTGACCCTGTTTGGTTTGATTCCAATGTTGCGTTTCCAACGATAGCCCCCTTAATGCCCTTGTCCCTTTCCTCTTTAGGAATGCTTTGCACAACCATGTGCGTATCTCCGTATTGTTGATTGGGAGATTCAAAAAGCACTAGATCCAAGTAAGTTCCTTTTTCCCCTTTAAAGAGATATTGTTTATCTATTTTTTCGACGTTTATTTTTATTCGGTTCATTTTGTTTTTTCTGTGCTATTTTTTCTTGTTTGTGGTTTGGTAAAAAGAATTTCTGATTTGTTGTTTCAAATAATCCCCTGCCTCTTGGCATTCCTCTGCTGTCAAAAAACTTGTCACACGCCTCGTTGATCATGTCAATGTCACCTTTCTTTAAACCAAAGTAATCGGCAGCATACTGATCTAAATCATCTGGCAAGTCATCATCCATCAAGTGTCTTTGAGCTTCTGCCTAATCCCTTGTAGGTAATACCAGAGATCAAGAACTTCTTCTTCTGCATGATCAATTAAGTTGGGCTTTTCCCAAAGATTTCCACCGTGTTCTTTTTGTCCTGCCATGTATTTGTTTTTTGCAAGGATCTGAAATCTTTTAAGTGCCTGATCCATGCTCTCTGCTTGCTCTTCGGTAATATCTGAATTCATAAGACAATTTTATTTGTTAGTTGTTTCGCCAAAAATTTTAAATACCCTTGCCGAATCTTGTCGAGCTTATTGTCAAGAATAATGATTTTAGCTTGAATTGTCTTTTTAGAAAGTGAGTGGGCAGGACCATCACCCCCTGCCCCATATCTCAGAGTTTGATGGTATTTTACTTTTGGTTTTCAGGTTCCACACACGTGGGCTGAAAGTGTTTCTCCACCTCATATACCGCCCTGTTCAGCTCTCCGTGTAAACCATCATCGTCGTAGGATCTTGGGACGTAGCAAAGAACTTTCCTTGCCACTTTGCAAAGTTTTAAAACTTTATCGTTTTCCGTAATTATCATCTTTTCGACATTTTTTGCAGTAAGGTTGCAGACCGTCCCTGACTCCATTGCGCTTGTGAAAAGCTTTAGCGGGTTTGATCGTAAGGCACAACCCGCATTTTTTTGTCGGCCCTTTCGTTAGCTTGATCATTTGAATACTGCCCCTTTGAATATCTTTTTTTAAGTTTTGCAATGTTCTCCATCAATGTTTCAATTCGGGTCAGGTTCAGCGATTGTCTTAACCCTTCCATGTAAAACTCCAAGTCACCAAGTTCTTCGATCACGTTTTCAAGATCAATTGGCTTTTGATAAATCGACCATTTTTTGATTGCGTCAAGTAACTCTCCTGACTCCCCTGCGATCCCGATAGCCATATGCAAGGCATCAGCTTGTTCAGGCTTTAATTCGTTGATGATTTCTTTAGGTGATTTTTTAAGATCACTGACCAATGTTGAATGTTCAAAGTTACTCATAATTCGTTTTTAAATTTTAGGATTGCTACTGATTCAATTTCTTTAATTCTCTGTTTTAATTTTTTGTCGATGGTTAAAAGTTTTCTGATCGTCTTGTCCGCATAATCAGCAGATCCTCTGGTCCTGCCAAATCGTGCAGCAGTGTAATGCATTCCCGTGTGAGTGTGCTTCAGAACTAAATACATCGCAACCATTCTAGCTTCGCTCAAGGGATGTATTCTGCTTCTTCCCATGATTTCAGTTGCGCCAATACCGTAGATGTCAGCAGTTGCGTTTATGATCGGCTCAACGATAATCATACAGCACCCCCCATCCGCTTAAGCCAGTTGGTCATGTCCGCATACTGATCCCTGACTGGTTTGTTTTGATACAAGAAAAGTTGCATTGCTCTGAGAGTTCTCCAGCACCCGTGCGGTCTTTCCCAGATCATCGTAACAAACATTTCATCAAAAATAATGCTGGCAGATCCATTCATTCTCCGAAGCGCATCACAATAATTTTTCATGTGCTTTCTAAGATTTGCCATCAAACCAACCTCTTGTTTTTCAGTCAGGTTTGAAACGCCTTCATCAGTGACTCGCATTAGCTCAACAGCAATCGCTTGCATACCGTCCTTGCTAGTGAGATACATTTCACGGGTTGTTCCGCAATTATCGCAGCAAAGACCTTTAAGAGCCATTTTCACGACCTTTACGCCTAAATATTTGTCAGCATCATCTTGGTCCCTGTGAGTCTGCCACTCATCATAGGCATCTGGATGTATCACTGCTTCAGCCATGCGACCGCATATCCTGCATGAGCGCACCTCTTTGGGCCAATCCCTTGAATCAACTTTTCTTTTTGCTTTTGTCGTAAAGTTTTTAATTCCCCATAATTTATCATCAATCATCGTTTAGTCTCCTTAGTAATTCATCGGCTGTTGCTCGTTTACGCTTTGGAGCATTGCCTTGAGTTTTAATATTCTGCGATCTTGTTTTCCAGTTTTGAAGTTTTGATTTCCAGTTGATCAATGCACCGTATTTGTTCAACCAATAATTATTATCATTGTGCCAGTTGTAAAATGACTCTGCCGTTTCTCTGAGTATCCCACGCATTTGTGCAAGATCCCAGACTTCATCCCAAGTAGGAATTTCAGCAGAGCGATCATCTCTCTCTTCTTTAGAGAGAGTAGTTATTGGTAATGGTAGTGGTAGTGATTTAGTTGCTCTACCCTTGGTAGTGGAGTTCAATTTTCCGTTTAACTGATTAGGTTCTCCAGTCACCTCTTCACTTACCACTGCACTTGCGTTGCTTTTGTTCAGTTCCAAATACTTACGCTTATTTTTCGCGCTCTTTTTTCCACCCCTGCTGCAATTCAAAATGCGCTCTTTATATTCCAAGTAGTCATCACAAAGTCGATTGTTTTTGATGAAAACTTTTTCATTTTCAGTCCAAATTTCACCAACTTTCGCGTCTTCAAGTTCAGTTAAGATTCTCTTTGCTACCCGTTTGGGGCATCCCAAGACCCTTGCCCAAATATCGATCCTGTGACCTGATACCCCAACCTCATCAGCATTTGCAAGATGACATAGTATGTCCATCCATGCTCCTTTTGCCTCAAGGCTTAGAATCCTTGTGTCCTTCAGGTAATCTGCCCAAAAGAATTGTGAGTATGGTATGCCCATCACCGGACCTCCTTCATACCCTTCACAAATTCCTTGATCAGTTCCTCGACTATCTCTTGGATCTTCAATCCCTGATAGGCTGCTGCAATTCGTAATTCCTTGTGGAGATCCTCACTGATCACCAGAGTTTTCGTTGTTCTTGTTTTCATAGGTTCTGTAATTATGCAAAATTGTAATATTAAGTAAAGGCTATTTTCAACTTAGTTTCTTGCCTTTTGTGATCTTGACCTGAGGGGGTTTTGTGCTACGTTAAGTCAACTAGCTTCCCATAGGTTAGTTGCTACAATCATAGTCACCTTCTCCCCTGATGCGCTATTCATCAGGGGAGTTTTTTTTTACAGGTGACTTTTGATTTTTGAAAGAATCCAATCCCCCCTGCTCATTGACTTTTTAAGTTTATCAATTCGCTTCCATTGATCCTCTGTTAGCGTGATCATCTTTGGAATCTTTAAATCACCATTCGGTGGTCTACCAAGTTTTTTCATTGTAGCTTTCTTGTTTCAAATAATTCATTGATAGCATGGATAGCTTCTTCGATTGAAGTTACAACAATCGCATTGCCTCTCCATGCACGATGCCATTCAACCTGCCTTGAGGTTAGCTTGCCCTTTTTGGTTTTGATTTCGATCAGGATATTAATTCCATTTCGTCCAACCAAAATATCAGGGCAACCCTTACCCACTGCTGAGAGATCCTGAACGGTGCAACCAGAGGAACGCAACCCCATAACTATCTGCTTGTGGTTCGCGTCCACTCTGGCTGCTCGTCTCATGGCCTTCGGTAGATACTTGATTCACGCTTCTGACCCTCATATTCAAAGGTCACCACATCCTCCCCAAATAATCCTTCTGAAATATTAAGCACCTTAACATCATCGAGTGATACATGGAGATTCCCAATCATAACGTATGCATTTTCTTCCTTGCTCATACTTCATTGAATAATGATTCCTCATCCTGATCACCAGAAACCCGAGGCAACTTTTTTCCAGCTTCAAAAAGATAGTTGCTTGCTCTCTTTCTCCCCTGCATCGTGCGGTTAAATGTGTCGATCAGTCTCCCGAACCTAGTGTATTTAGAAAGAAAGCTTCCATTAGAATGTGATTTCTGATTTTCATCAATAATCCTGTTCCGAAGGGAAAGAACTGCACTACCTTTTTCCAGCCCAACTCCAGAGGAAAACTGTTCGATGAAACTCTCAACCTCTACTCGTAACCCATTTTTTGAAGCAATAAAATGAAGGGCAGCAAGAGTTGCCCCCCCCATCATTCTTGGACTTTGTTTTATTTCACAAAATGATGCCGAAGTCATGATGAACGAATTTTGCTTAATAAATTCCAACACTTTATAAGGTGATTGAACATTTATTTTGCTGAGTGGTCGATCATAGTAAGCATGCAAAGTTGTCGCTGCTCCTGCAAGCAGGGTCGTGTTTTTGTATCCATGGATTGTAAGGATGTCAGAGGTTCTCCGAATGCATCGATCAACATCAATGTGATTAATCATTTCAGGCTCAAGCTCAGAAACCATAACCGCTTTGCAGGCAATCCCTGAATCCGCAATCCCCATCAGCCTATGCTGACCATCTAAGATATTTCCATTGCGGTCGATCTTAATGCTGTCACCATTGTGCCTCCATAAACCGTTTTTGATTTCCTCACTTATTTTCTGCCAATGATCTTTTCTGATTTTTCTGTTCTTACTATTTGCTCCAAGATATTTCTTCGCTGCACTTGGCGTTACTGTTTCGATTTTTGCTATCATAGTTCTTCTTTCTTTTTAGTTCGTCAGCTTCCATACGGCTGATCTGTTTCTTGTTTCATTGGATCTTTCAATCCATCCATCTCTGGCAAGCTCAGAAAATCTTCCTGACACTGTATTGAGTTGCCTTCCAGATTTCTCAGCGTATTCCTTTGCCGTGATCCCTGCATCCATCGCTTGCCCGATTGCCTCAAGGACTGATCGTCGAGCTTGAGCCATGGATGGAAGTGCTGCTTGATACGCAAGTTTTGAATGCTCATTTCCTCCATGTTTTCTTTCACAAATATCACTCATCATTGCCTCCTGCGATCCATGGCAGCATTTTCTTCAATACTTCCATGGTAAGATCTAGATCGTGCTTCAAATAATCGATTGCAAATTTAGGGTTGGTCTCAAAGAGTTCCGCAAAATTTGCGCCTGATCCCGTCTTGCCTCCTATGCCTAGCATGGTGCAAAGTTTATCAAGACTGATTCTTTGCTCCCTGTTTCCGCAAGAATACACTTCCATCAGGTCCGTGAACTTATTGGGCCAATAACGATTTTCTCGCATCGGAGTCCCAACGGTTACGCCATGAACAAGTGATCTCCGAAAGAGAAAAGGCAAATCAAAACCGTGCGAATTGAACCCTACCCATTTTCGAGTATGATCATTGGTTGATTGATCCCAGAACCATTGAAGCAATTCTTTTTCGGAAAGTTCCCGTTGATCTTGGATGACTGTAACCCCGTCTTCATTTTTGATCCCGATAGCAAGAACCTGTCCCGTCCTTGCATCCAGTGCTGCTTTTTCAAACCACTTAGTTTGCTGCTCTTCTATTTTTGCCTCAATCTTTGCTTCATCTTTCCAATTAGATGGTGCAAAAAATTGTGGCATCATGTCCTCTAATTGCTCAACAGGCAATGGACCTGTCTCAATGTCGAATACATTGTAATTCATGATTTTGCCTTTCTGTTTTTTGTTTTTGTTTTTGCGTCATCAAAGACAACATTGTCATCATCTTCTTCGATCTTTTTTTCTGGCAGTGATCGGATCGTGAAATAATTTTCACGGTTGCTTTCCCCATCCTTGATAGAAGTAAAAATGGATCTCAACTGATTCAATCCATCTTCATCGATCGCATCCAATTTGTATCCAAGATATTCTTCCAGCATTTCAACCGAAACGCTAATACTTGTGAATGCGTTGACCATCTTCCGGCATCGATCTGCTATGGGTTCAAGTCCCTTACTCAATGTCAGACTGCATTGCCGTAAAGCTTCCTCGACTATGTCAGCAGGGATCACATTTAAGATACAAGCTCGCATTCTTCGCGCTCCCATGTTTGCAACAAGCTCATATATGTCCCTTTCATCGGTCAACTTCTTTGGACCTTGCTTGGTATCCCGTATGTGTCGCACTTGAAAAACCGTTGTGCGCTTCACGTTGGTTTCCATATCCCAGCAATACGCCATGACCGAAGATTCGCCTCCTGATCGATCAAGCTCAAGCAATCCGAAATCCATATTGCCCCAATTCTGAGCCAGAACCTCTGCAAGTCGTATGCTTGGGCCAATGACCATTCCTCCACCTCTTGGATATGCATACGTAGCTTTTTCAGCCAGCGTTTTGCGCTTACAGGATTCCATGATATTCCTGAATGCAATGTTCTGGTCCCTTGGAAACCTCTTGGCTACTGCCATGGCTGCTTGAACCTCTGCTGCTTTGCGTGACTGCTCAGTGCTTATCATCGCATTAGGGGTTGACCCCGTTGCGGAATTTGATACGTTCATGTTTAGCAATTCGTTACTGTTTTGTTTATTCATAGGTTATTTGTTATCTGTTTTCGGTGGTCCTTAATTGGGCCACCGTTTTTTTATGCCATAAGTCTGGACTTTATTCAATAATTATTTAAAGGTAATTTTCTTAGGTCGTGGACCTCCTGCAAGCTCATAATCTGACATTGCATCCCGAATTGCACCACTCAGAGTTTTGCCGTTCAATGCTGCAACTTTTTTCCACCGGTCTTTATCCAGTCCGTTTACCTTGATCATTATGTTTTCTTTTTTCATTTTTGCTTTCTCAGTTTGTAGAATTTGTGCTGCCCAATGTGAGCAACTGGTTTTCTATTTTTTGCCCAATACGGTTCATTGATCATCGTTGAATAATAATGATCCGCATAATTGATTTTTTTGCGATTCATCTTGTTGATGTTTTCTTCCAGATACAAAGCCCATTCTGCCATGGGCGACTTGTAAAGATGCTGAAGATCCGATTCAGATTTTTCATTCCAGCATGAGAATTGTTTGCGCTGAAGGCAAACTTGTTCAAAAGTTAATCCTCGATTGATTGCCCTTTGATTGATGACGCAAGCGACTGCTGCCATCCCATCCTGACCCTCTCCCCTTGCTTCCGCAAGGATGGTCAATGCGACCACCCCAGCTTGAAGATCAAAACCAATCAGGAAGATTATCAAGAATTTCATGCTCCGTAAAATTCAACTTCGTTTGCAGCATACCACCCTGTATTTCCATCGGATGACTCCATCTCGAAAGTCTTCTTATCTATCTCCTTGACGGTACCTGTCCATCCATAGTCATCAGGGCAGATTACCTTCAGAAAATCTCCAGCTTTTGGTTTCACGTAATACGTGATAAAGTTGAATCCATTGCTATCGTAGTTGGTCGTATGATGCGTGTAACCCTCCCCAAACCTGCCCTTGTATTTTCTCAGGTATCCATCACCCTTCCTGCTTACGTATCCTTTCTCCTTGCTGGTGTGGTGCTTGACGAATCCTTTCTTCATCAAGCTTTTTAGTTCTTTCATAGTGTTTTTGTTTTCCATTTTTATTTTATCCTTTCCTTAATTTTTTAATCATTTCTTTCACTTTATCGATTCGCAAATCATGGTATATTTTCCATCCGTGCTCCTTGTTCCTTCCCTCCATGATAACCTCAAGATCCTCAAGGTAATGCGAAATCATAATTGCTTCGGTTGCGGTTAAAGTCATGTGATCCTTTCTATTTTATTAGAGGCAAAACTTCAGTTTATCTTCCTTTGCTGCATGGGCCATTTCGATGGCGCAACTTTTTGAAACCTTTACACTCACTACACCCATCCCAAATTTATTGGTAAACCAACTTGTGCCTTTTGAAGTCACCGGATACAACTCAACATGAGTGTCCTTGAAGGTGTGGCTTTTTGCTGACACATCGGCTGCTTCGTTAAAGTCCCAGCATCTTAAATCTTCACGTAATATTTTCATAAATCCTTTTCTTTTGAGGTTAAAGGGACCGAAGCCCCATTCGTCACACCTTGAATATCTCTGGATCTTCTTTCTCCCAACTCCATATCCATGGGGGAGTGTCATAGCTCATGTCCTCTTCAAGGCAGTACCAGTCGTGTTTCTTTTCGTTTTTATACCACATCAGGAGGTAATGCTTTCCTACCCACTTAGAGGGAACCTCATACCCGTTGCAAGCCACTACATACTCAGCGTTTGTGTAGGGAACCGTGTAGGTTGCGCCATCTGGCATCGTGTATGTTACGTTGCCTGCTTCCTCATTCCTAATATTCATTTTGACCTTTCTGTTGTTTTGTTTCTGTTTCCCCCTTTCTCCCTCTTACTACCTATACTATGCCACACTAACCTGCATTTGTCAATACCTTTTTCAATCTTTTTTACAATACAATGTCGTTGTATCTCGCTGGTGACGTCATGAGTCGAGTATTGTCGTATATCCTAACACCATCCATCCAATTACTTGGATCAGGTGAAAACCTTACCGTTGGATTTTTGAGTGATACAGGAATGGTCGCCCATGATAAACTACCATCGTAGTCATCGTAACCGCCCGTGAACGGTTTAACGGGTGCGTTAAATTTTTTTGCCAGTCGCAAGAACTTCCTTCCTCTACCAAAAATGTTTGTCATGTATTTACCTTTCTGTTTTAGATTTTATTTTGCGGTTCGCAGTTCCGTAACTCCCCCTTCAAGCTTGCCGATCAAGCTTGTCATTTTCTTAGCTTTTTTTGAGAAGTGTTTTCTGTAAATATCAGTATCGCTTTTGTTTTTTCGGTCCATTGTCAGAACCCTGTAATTCTTCAATCCCATTAAAATTATTGCTAACTCAGTCTCATTGATTTTCATTTTATCCCTTTCTTTTAAATCGGCTCATGGTATCCGAAGCTATCGGCTATCTTAACCAGTAGGTTTATTGCTTTATCAACTCCCCCTACGTCATGGGCGAATTCGCTACTACCTTCTGCCCCTTCGTAGCTGTATCCCTCCCGTGACTTTCGGTCGTATATCCACAACCTGCCATCTTCCATTTCGCATTCGTATCTGTTGTAAAAAACTTTTTTCATATTTGCCTTTCTTTTGATTATGGGGCCGAAGCCCCGTATTTTATTTGATTTCCGCAATCACTCTGTCCAGTGCTGCAATGTCTAAGCAGGGAAGATCCCATGCTACGTTATCCCTTGTTCCATCTTTCTCATAGTCGTAAATCAGGGACTCTGCAAAGTTGGAGTATGATTTGAACTTTCGGGCTAGGTCGTAAAGCCATGTATCATTACCGATCCAGAGAGCCACGTTCCACGTTTCCCAGTTTTTCCATCCGTTAAATTTTTCCATTTTAGTCACCTTTCTGTTTTTGTTTTAAAGTGGGGGCCGAAGCCCCATTTTTTTTCGCTTACTTGTTTGATCTCATTTTCAATTCACGTGCAACCCTGAGTTTGTAATCCTCAATGACCCTGATTTTATCCTCTTTGGTGTTTGCTTCCTTCAAATCATAATACAGGACTGATTCACATGTGCTTTTTGTCGTTTTAGCCCAATTCATTTTGTTTACCTTTCTGTTTTTGTTTTTTGTTTTCTCTTCTTCCTCTTACTACTAATAGTATGCCACATCCTTATATGTTTGTCAATACCTTTTGAATGATTTATTACGATTTAATTTATTATGGAATCTGCAATTTCCTCTTTCACTCGTTCCATTTGCCGTTCCAGATTTTCATCGGTGGGCATCCTGCCCTCATCGCGCCATGCATACCATTCATCCTTCCAAGTCTCAAACATGTCATTGATGCGATCAATTAGCATCATCGTGGAAATGTCCTGATCGATTTGAATGTCATTATATTTTATTTTTCTTGCGCTCATAATTTTGCTTTCTGTTTTTGTTTCTCGACCTGCCTCATCAGTGCTGGGTGGTCAGTCCCAGCAGACGGGATTTCTCCCGTTTCGGCTTAGTTCATCACTAGTTCACCAAGTGCTACCGTTTCTTCAAACCGTCCATGGTCGAGCAGGTTGCTCATTGCCTCGGTCTTGCGGTCTGCCCCTCTGCCCATTTCTGAGTTGTAAACCCTGTTTCCAAGGCTGCTGCTTTTCGCAATCTCATGCGTGTAGAAGTCTGTCACTGCACTTAGCAGATCACTCCGATCGTTTCCGTTATTGCCTTTGCCGTTTCGGAAAAGATCATCAATCCGATCTATTCGGTTGCGCTTGTGAGTGGATACCTCATCCAGCGTCTCAGCTTCAAATCCTGCAATCCAGCGTTTTGCTGTGACTGGTTTTACTTCCATTTCTGAAAGTCGATCAAAAGCGTGTTTGAATTCTGCATGGACCCCGATTGCTCCATCTACTAGTTTGGCAATATCTGGAAACCTTGCCATGGCGTTTTTGGTGTGCCTTAGCTTAAAGCTGATCCCAGTATTTTTGGCATCCAAGTTGAATCGGAAAGTGTTGTCGCACACCGTGCAGACGTTACTGGTATTTACCCAGAGGACACTTGACTTGTCGTGTCCGTTTCCGAAATTCAGGTATGGTTTGAACTCCCTGCCTCCCGTGGCGTAATCCTCCAGCCCTTTGAGCTTGATCGAGCAGAACACCCTGCCTCGATTTCTTACTGATCCTACTGACTCAAGTTCATGGTCAGTCCCTGCTAGGCAATCATAGACCAGATCCAGAAATGCCTCGTTGTCAATCGGCTTGAATGTTTTTGGGTTATACGGTTTCCCGATGGTGATCTTGCTGTCATCGCTACATCCAAGGATGCTGTATCCTGATGGATTGTAAGACTCGTCATAAAGAGGTCGCTCGATCAGATCCCAATCCCTTAGCCAGTTCCTATCTAGGCTGAGATCCTCACGGATCTCGGTTAATCCGTGCCATGCCATTTTTTTGGCTTCGTGTTTATCTAGTGTTTCAATTCTATGCATTTTGTTTACCTTTCTTTTTTTTGTTTCGGTTTGTTTCTTGATCTACTAATAGTATGCTACATGTAATGACCTTTGTCAATATCTTTTTAATTATTTCTTTTTCTCTTTTAGATCAGCATTCTTTGCATATGCGTCTGCAAGTCTTGCCATCTTTTTCATATATTCAGTTACGTTCCTGATGCCTTCAGGGTTGTCCGTGTTTCTGATGATTGCTATTACTGTTGGGACCATTTCTTCCCAAGTTGGAGTCATATCAATTGTTTCCATAAATATTCTTTCTGTTTAAGTTAAGGGGCCGAAGCCCCGATTTTGTTAGGCTAATATTGTTTCAAGTCTTTCGATTAAAAGTCTTTCACACTCCTCTTCAAAAAGCTCTAGAGCGTAATCAAATTTCTTAGCGTCATCCGAGTGATACAACCCAAGGTATTCATCGTTGAATCCGTGATCAAAGTGCATCAACTTTTCGGGTGATTCGTACCATCTCAATGCATGATCAATGGTTACTTCTGCTTTGATAATTTCTTTAATCTTTTTCTTTGTCATAAATTCTTTCTGTTTAAGTTAAGGGGAGTCTTGCTCCCCGTTTTTTATCCTTTGCCTGTCATCAGGTTGATGAAATCGCTAACTAAATCTTTAATTAATTTCTTTGTCATAAATTCTTTCTGTTTTGTTTTTTTTGTTAATGCTTACAGTGCCTTGATAATGTGATTAATGATCACTGCTACCAAAGGGATGATCGGTAAGCTTTTTGCAAATACTGTAAGCATTCTGTTTTCTTTCTGTTTATTGTTATCTTTTGTTTCTCTTACTATCTATAGTATGCCATATTTATTAATAAACATCAAGAAAAATCGTAATATATTTTTCAATATGTTTTGCCATTGACTGACCTGTTAGGATGCTTGGGTGAGGGGAATGTTTAAAGATAAGTCAAAAGGGTTGGTGAATGAGTTTGTGATCGACTCAGATTATAATCAGTGCAACGGGTATGGTGATCTGTCGCGAAACTTTACAAGAGTTCTAAACGAATTGATCCCGATCAAGATCCGCTCCCCCTTGCATTATCATGGATACCTTGACGAGCTTGGTTACGGCAAGCAGATCATTAAAGGCAATCCCACAATCATTTCATCCCTTTCGATTCAGCCAACCTTCTCATTGATGCGTCCACCAATTGGGCAAAAGAATGCAATCTTTACGATGTTTGAAAGCTCAAAGCTTCGGCCTGAATGGATTCAAAGAATTAATTCTTTTGATCTGTGCCTGACTCCATCGACTTATAACAAAGCCCATTTTTCAGATCAGCTTTCAATTCCTGTCGCTCACACCTTAATGGGGTATGACCAAAATGTTTTTACTTTCCACCAAGCAAAATCATCAGGTCCGTTTGTATTCGGTGCTGCTGGTCACGTTGGGCATGGTCGAGCAAGAAAAGGAATCGAGCGAATCATTGACTGTTTTCAATCCGCATTTCCAAAAAACAAAGATGTGCGGTTAAAAATTAAAATTAACGCATGGGATGAAAATGATCTTGCAGCTAATGACAAGAGAATTGAAGTGATTGAAAAAGACATTTCCGAAACTGCTTGCCGTGACTGGTTAAGATCCTTGCATTGCTATGTGGATGGCAGCACCTCTGAAGGTTGGGGCATGTGGACTCAAAATGCGATGGCAACAGGCAATGCAGTAATCTGCACGAATTATTCTGCACGGAATGATTATTTAAAATTTGGTAATCATATTCCAATCGGTTACAGGTTGGTTCAGTCTTCTGATCAGTATAAAGGATTGGGGCATTGGGCAATGCCTGATCGAAGCGATGCAATTGAAGCAATGCGATGGGCGTTTAAAAACAGGAACCAATGCAGGAAGATCGGCAAGAATGCTTATGAATCGATCAAGCACATGACTTGGGATGCTTCTGCAAAACTGATTTTAACATCGATGAAGAAAACCAACCTGATTTAAAAACTGCAATTAAACGGGACAGTGTATCTTTCTTGATCTGGTTCACCACCCCATTTTCTTCGGTATCTATTTCGGTTTGAAATAATACCTGACTGCATGTCTGCTGCCAACTGATTGGATGCTTTTTTCATTGCAGAACTGCGACTAAATCCAATCCCACCCAGATGAAAAACAATCTCATAGATGTGACACATCTTTATACCAGCAATGTGCATCCTTCGTGCATAATCTACATCCTCATAATAAGCAGGATAAAAAGCCTCGTCCCAATACCCGATTAGTTCAATAGCTTTTTTTGCGTAAACCCCAAACATACCAAAACCTTTTGGCCCCAAGGTTGCTGGGTTAAAGAAAATGGAATCCAAATTTGAATTAGCATATTTAACAAACAACTCAACAGCATCATTACTGATGCCATCATCATCACCGCAAACAATTAAAAAATCCTTTGCTTGTTTGTATCCTACGTTTACTGCTCCTGAATAACCAATATTGTCTGCTTTAACTATTTGAGTTTTGATTGGAAATGAATCAGGCAATGAGAATTTTCCATTGCTATTGTCTACTATCACAAGCTGATCTGGTTTTCTAGTTTGCGACTTAACCTGATTCAAAAGATTTTCCAGCAAATCAAATCTGTTGATTGTGGGAATTAAAAAAGTGACATGGTTTACCATTTCTTTTCAGGACATTTCGCAACCTCAAATCTTGCTTTTCGCTTCATGTAGCAACCGCAAATGCTGCAACGTATTTCTTCACCCCTGACTCTGACATGCTCGCAATCAGTGCAGGTTTTAATCCTTTGTTCAAAAGTTTTTGAATCAACTAATTTAAATCCGCTTTTCAAAATTGAACCTCCATCTTTAATTGCATTTTTTGCCATTGTTTTAACGCTCGGCATTTTTTTCGTAGCAGGTCCGAATGTGAGAACTTTTGTTCTTCGAGTCATCATTGTATCGTCCTCAAGTAAGCAATCCAAACTGAGTCCCTGACCAGTTGTGAATTTGAATCCGTTGATCCGTAAGTGATTTGGTCATATGCGTAACTAGTTCCATCAGCCAAAACAGGTTTTGTAATCGAGAAACTTTGAACGTCCGCAACAGTAGGTCTATGCATGTCGATCGTGACTGTTGTGCCAGAATATATTCCCCCTGAATCCCCTGCGCTGACAGTATAATACCATGTTGCAGCAACGTATGGTTCATCTGGATCAGTTGTATCGTAAACAACAACAGGCGCGACATCTGAAAAAGATGTTGAAGTAACCCTTCCTACCTCAACGCGATCAGCAAAGGTTACATGGTCCTCATACCGTGTGATCTGATAAAAAGTTGCACCTGTCACTGCATTCCAAGTCAATCCAATAAATGGACCTGATCGCGTCCAGACAACATTTGATGGAGGTCCAAGGCTCATACTAAAGGCACATTGATTACTGCTCTCATTGTATCAAAAACAATTCTTCTTTGAGCTGACGAATTTACTGAGCATCCACCAGAACCATTTCTCAGCAAGTCACCCGTTTGAGGTTTGGGTGCCTCAAGTGTCCCCCCTAATACTGTTTCGCAGTTTACGGTTATGCTTTGCTGCTGCTGGAACTCATACCATTGAGTTCCACTTGAAGGTATTAGCGCACTACATGGTAACTCACTGCTCACAGCAGTCGCTACACCCTTCTGAAACTCAACATCAACTGCACCCATGTAACCATAACTTCCATTAGCTAATGTTACCATGTCTTGCAGATCATCTGGCAATGAAAACTTCGCCATGTTCTCAACTGTTGTTTCACCAAACGCAATCTCATATTCAACATCGGTTCTTACTACGCTAATTCCGCAATCCCCTGATGAATTTGTATCGAGTGAAGCAGTTTTGTTACTCGCAAGGATCACCGCAAAATTACACGTTCCAGAAGGAACATCATAATTCCATGCGGTTGTATTGGTATTCGTCCACGTTAAATTATCTGGCAAGGTTGCACCCTGAAGGTAAAGGCACGAAGGAGCATCTGGAGTTGGGTGGAAAGCTGAATACGATTTGTTACGATGCTTGATTCCTAAGATCGGCAAATCAACTCTAACCCGTGTCAAAAGATTTAATGATTTCGCAACCTGATTAAAATGGTCTGCGTAACATTCCATTTGTGCAAATGGTCCGAACCCCTCCCAATTATAACCGTCAGCAACTTCTGGATGCATGGTAAACCAACGGTTGTCCATCGCTTGAAGCATCAAGCTTGAATACTTGTAATCATACATTCTTTCCTGACCGCAAAACGGTAGGCTTGAACAGGCAGGGTCTGTATATTGGCTTAAGTTTGCATCACTATTTTGATCAACGTAACCTTCACAAATCGCCCGAACGATAAATCCTGACCAAAGCATATTATCAATGGTCATGCGTGTATCATGCTGATCAAGATTCACGTTGCCATCCGCATAAACTTTGGGCATCTGCTTCGTGAAATGAAAACGAGGGAAACATGCCCCGTTATAAATATCGGATTGCCAATCGCTCAAAGTGCTGGCATCCCCTGATTGATCCCCAATTCTCAGCACACATTGAGTTCCCCCTGCTTTGTATCTCAAATACTCAACAACCGCATTCTCATCAGATCTGGCTGCTGCTGGTCCTGCTGGAGTTCCATTCGTATTGTCATCCGCAAGCATGTATGCCGTCCTGCTTGATTGGGTATTTGAGATTGCCTGTGAAGTTACATTATCATTTCTTCGCAATCTTCCTTTAAGTTCAACGGCAACCAAGCTTGTTGCAGGATCATAGGTGACGCTCTTTAGCTCATAATCAGGAACGTAAATCTGGCAAGACTTGTAATGACTAACAGTCCCTTTGCATTCAGTCGGATCAGGATAGTCTTGGCAATTAGCAGTATTATCCCTTGCTGGCAATGCAACTCCTGCTGGAAGGCCACCAGAAAATGAACTGTAAGAAGGCTGATTTGTGCCTAATACGTATCGGTATCCACTTGGGTTTTCTTGCCGATTAATCGGTTTGGTTTGCCTTGCGTAAACGTGATTGCGAATCTCTTGCCCCTGATCGCTTACTTGTCCCCAACTATTACTGAGCAATGTGCAGCGATCCACGAACATTCCATCACGATCTGCAAAGACGCTTGGCTTATAAATGCTTGAATCACTGTCCTTGTAAGGCAAAGTCTGAAGAAATACTTGCCATTGATTTGTTTCTCCCTGCTTTGGTGCTTCCTGTATTATAATTTCATGCTCAAAAACAACAGGGGTGCCAGTAAGCACTGTCCAATTATTATGAGGATAAGTCCCCGTAAAAACATCATTTTCAGCCAGTGGAATCCCATTGTAATCGATGGACGCACCTGATCCAGTGACCTTGTATTTTACTCCAGCCTTTACGAAACCACTTGTGATTGCCGTTGGACTTGGGGCTATCCCCTCAAAAACGTCAATGTTTGTGTCAGCAGATCCACCTATAAATGTTTGAAATCTTTTAAAATAGAAAACTGAATTTCCTTCCGAATTGACTTCATATCCTTGCAGCAAATCTCTTTTTGCAAGTCTCAGTCGATCATGGACGATCCTTCGCACTTCTTCGTAAACTGGATTTTTCCATATGCCTTTCTGATCTTGATCCTTGATGCCTGTCCTCAAATAATTAACTGCCATTCCATGACGCTGATAACTATCCCAAATGCCCTTGGCATCAGCTTCCTCGTGACCCCACCCATCCATGGTTTGATTACGACTGGATGCCATTCTTAAAACCGTGTAAGCATCCTGAATGCGTGGAGTCATTGCCATGATTTCAGCTATCTCAACATAGGCATCCTCCGAAGCACCATATGATTCATTGCACTTTACCTGAATGACTGACCCTTCAGGAAAAACAGCAGGGAAGTAATAACTTCTGCTTGGTTCCGTTCCAGCGTCCATTTTCAATGTGTAAACGAGGTTGCCATTAACGTAGATCCCAAATGTCTTTGGACTTGTGATGACTGTTCCTACGTTTGTGGTTGCAATCATTCCAGCAAAACAAAACCCCGTGCGGATCGTGTGACTTGTACTTGCAGGACTTGAGTTAACAACCTGCCCATTGACACCACTTGCCGTTCCTGCTGGAAAATCAAATTGCGGATAATTTGAGGTTAATCCATACGGTCCTGATCCGTAAGCAGGAGCAAGATAATACTGCTGAGTAAAAAAGTTTTCAAAACGGAAAGCATCTGTTTGCGGATTCCACGAAGGTTCTTTTCTTTGACTTACACTTCCATTATCAGCACCTCGAAATTCTGAAGCATAAGCATCGACGGCAAAATCAAGTTGCCCTCCACGCTCATGATTCAAAAATGCATTTGTGGTATATGGTCCCTCGACGTAATCGTTGTAAGGCAATACCGTTGTTGTATCGTCGTAATGGTAAAGCGTGTATCCATATACCCCTGCAAACCAACCTTGAATCGGCTTGCTGTAGTTTGGACAATTTGAAGTTCCTGATCCGCTTTTATCCTGACAGGTATTGTAAACGCAATCATCCCCTGAACTTATGTTTTTAAACTTAACCAAATACTCCGCATAATCAGGATCATTGCATAACCCCACAACGTCTGGACCTGCCTGAAAACCTCCGTACCCCTTAAGATACGAAAACATTTTGGAGTAATTGATTTTGTAGTACTGATCAGCACTTGCAAGGGCATTGGCGTATGTTAAATCGTCCCTTGAAGATGGAGTGACTCCCCTTTGGACTTTGGCAATTTCCCAATGATCCAGATCAGAAACTGGTGCGGAAATACCGTGTAGCTTTACACCTGTATTTTCATTTACATCATAATTCATCCGGTCAGTCTCGTTGTAAATGTCAAGACCTTCATTGCCGAATACAAACGCTGCAATGGGATTTGAAGCATTGATCCCCCCATTGGTTCCAACGTCAGTTTGAGGCCAATTCTGAGCGCTGTTAGGGTTCATGTGGCTCCAGTGAGACCACCACTCGTCTCTTGCTGGCTGCTGCAATCCGCTTCCTAAACGAATGAATTGAAAAAGACTATCGGCATACCAAAAAAGTCGCCAACTAGGGTCAGCGACTCCGTTCTTCAGGCGATCATTTATACTCTCAGCCAACGCATTGTATTGTGCGCTGCTGATCGGTTCACCTGCTTTGACCGTGGGAACTCTCTTGTATGTAAAAGCCATTACAGAGAGTCATATCAGATTCAAGACCAACGTGCAACAAGGTCAGTCACAACTGGTGCAGATTTGCTGATCGGTTGCGGTCTTCGTAACTGAGTGGATCTTGTGGTTCCTCTGGTTGTTCTGGAAGTCATAACCCCGTTACTGATCATCTGATCTTGACGAGCTGTCCTTTCAATCAGCATCCGGATATTACTGCTGATCTTTCCAGATCCTTCAGGTTTTTGAATTATTGCTGCCATATTATTGTGCGATTGCCATTACTGAGCAGTTTGCGCCACTAACATCTAAAGTCACTTTGCCTGTTGCAGGATCACGAAAAGCGTCTGCATTTTCAACATAGTGAATCTTTCCTGCCGAGACTGAATAAACTTTGTTTGTAGGTGTAGAACCTATTGCAGTAAGTCCCGAGCCACTTGGAACTGGAACTGTAAAAGTAAAGTTTCTTGATGCACTTGATTCACTGTTTTTTAGCAAAACACAAGCAGTCCCTTCCCATGCAAAATCTACACCAGTTCCAGAAACCACTGTTGTGTAATTTGCGCTATCGCTAAGATCAATTCCTGCGTTGCTTGATGCTTTGGGGTCTTTAACTGTTATTGTTGTTGGCATGATTTTATTTTTTAATAAGTTGCAAGGTCGTAAGTGAATTCATTAAACCAGTATCGACCATAATATTCTCGATTTATAATAAACTGATTTAAAGTTGTTTGCGTTTTTTGGATTGGCTGTTTGTGCCAATACGGAACTCCTGAGACTACAATCCCTGCTGGTATTGTTTCGTTATACAGCAATGGTTCATACGCCATTTGTGACGGTGTTATCATCCTGTTTACGTTCTGGAACATTGCAGGCCAAAGGCTGAAATTAAAAGCAGCAGTGACAGTGACCTCGTTACGAATTACCCATTGAGGTTCCTGAAATGCTTCCTGTCCCAATAAAAATGCTTGAGCATATTTTGCTGCAAGATTATTCAGCTCAAACAGACTTAAACCAGTGGTGGGGTAAATCCATGCGCCATTTGGTAAAGGTCGGTGCCACCTGATAAGACCATTAGGACCACTATCCATCTGCTCCATTGATCCTTGGGTCTGTCCAGCAGCAGGATCTGGATTGTATTCAGTCTTTTCAATCATTTTAACCTGATCAAAATTGAAAACACGATCATTCAAATTGTTGCGATGATAGTCGACGAAATGCTCAATCATGTTCGTCCATCCTGCCCTTGCTTTATCCAACAGGATCGCATTGGGATGAGTCGAGATGCGTGGCTCAATCATGTTTGAATCAAGGGTCCATGTGGATAGCAATTCAATGTTGCCATACTTGACTTCAACCTCCCAATAAGGACCAGATTCTCTTGTGGAGAGTTCCTTGATCCAGCTTGCGTCAGGAAAGTAAGACGAGGGATTGTTTTTTGCGTTAGTGACAACCGTTGGATGCCCCATCCATTTATCAGTGATCTCCCAAGTTGGATTATTAGGATCACCACTTTTAAAAGTAGACTTATCAACAAGAGAAAGAGTTCCCCCATTTACAAATGGCTTGTAAACTTCCGAACTTGGATCTGTTACAAAATAAGGCATCAGAGTTTTTCGTTAAGAATCTTGTTCTGATTAAACAAAAGTTTATCCATGCTGTCTGCTTTAAAAAGTTGCCTTCTTTGCAATCTGATTGCTTCCGATTCCCCACCACTCGCAGCAAGCCCAACTCTTTGCAGTGAAGAAATGTTTTGTCCACTTCGGCTCATCCTTTGCGTAAGCAAGTCAAGCATTGTCCCCCGTCCTGCTAATCTTTCACCCATCAGATTTTCTCCCCCATCTTCCTTCAATTCTGCCCGTTTCTGGATCTCTTTTTCCCCTTCCAAAGCAATAGGGGCAGCAATCTCAAAAGCTTTATCAAAATCTGTGACTCTTGCTGTAATCATATTCAGCGCCAGTGATCCGCCAAACCTAAGCAACTCAAGTTGTTCGTTGATTTTTTTCAAGGTTTTCGCTGCTGCTTCTGCTGTAGAAGTGAACGGTGTAAAAGCTTTCACCAACCTCTCTGCCATTACTTCAACCGTTGCGCTGAACTTTCTAGTTTCCTCATTTAAAACCTTAAAAGTGCTTTCCTTGATAATTTTGCCCGAATCTTTTGCGATTTCTCTAAACTTCTCAAATCCTCCAGCAAGTTTAATTGCTACGTCTGCACCATCCTGACCTAAAACAGCAATAGCAGCCCTAAACTGTCGCGCATTGAGGCCCCCCTCATTTAGCCTTCTGCTTACAGCATCGAAAAGTTGATCAGGTCGAAGTTTCTGGATTTCTGCAATACTTAAACCCAAGTTTTGCATGTCAGCAGACAAAATGCCTTGAGCTTGCGCCCGTGCAATACCCTCGATTGCAGACCTTATTGACCCCATTGCAAGACCAGACTCACGTTCAGCAATTGTTAATTCTTGAGCCTTTTCAAGAGAAACCTCGATTGCTTTTGCGAGTTCTTTTGCATCTTCTACGTGGTTGTGAATGAATCCCCTGCCTTGAAATGCTTTATTCAGCAACTTGTAAGCAGCAGCAGCGAGACCTATCCTTTTAGTCAACCGCGAGACCATAACATTCACCCCATCAAATGCGCCTCCTGTTTTTTCTGCTTCATCCCCAATCTTGTTGGTTTCGTTTTGAACCTTTTTTGCAGCATTGACTGCATCCGAAGGATCACCAACAAACTTAACTCCTACTTCTCCTTCAGGCATTGCTCGACTCCTTCATTTTTGATTGTAAGAATTCACGCCTTGCAACTTGCTTATCAGAAACAAACTCAAGTTTGCCATGGGCAACCATTGCGCCAAGAGCATCATTGACCGCAAGCTTGTAAGGCATATTCATCACCTCAGTTGCTGAGTATCCCCATTCGGACATGAGCATCCATCGAATTGTTTGTAGCCATGACATTGACTTTTCTTTTTCTGACCCTTCATCCTCTTTTTGCCAAATGTCATATGAAACATGCTGCCATGCCCAATATCGATAAAAGTCATTTAAAACTGAAACATGCAATCCACTTTTCTTGCCAATGTATTTACCAATCTTTACAACAAACTTTTGTTGCGCTGATGAGCCGAGCAACTTGTAAGATTCTTGGTGATCATTTTTTAGAACCCAAATTGCAGTTGCCAAATCCCCTGCTTGCAATACCTGATCAGACTCAACAGCAGGATGCCCCAACCTACACAACAATGCATAATGCCCAACTGTCATGGGCTGCAAACGATACCGCCAGACCCTTACGGGTGCTGGCAGCATCATCTTCGCATAAGTTGTGTTTCCCGTGATCACATTAAGCTAAAGCGGAAAGGATGGTTGTTGCACCTGTTGATGCTGTTGTTGATATTCTCCGCAGTGTCATTGTTCCAGTTTTCCACCCCTGATTACTACCTGTGACTGATCCAGAAATAAAATTGTAAGTACCAGTTAAGTCAGCGTTATCCATGGAAGCTAATGAGATTTTTGCCATCAGTGCAGGCATGACAATTGATTTTGCATCTGCAATATTAGTCCCTGACAATTCAAAGTTAATCTGTAGCTCGAAATTTGCGTATGCATAAGCTTCAGCTTGCAGTACCCCATTCTGATCAAATCCTTCAACTGAACCTGCCATGGAAGGAGTGAAGGTGTATCCTGTGATAACACATAAAGCGTCAGCATCAAGTGTGGGCCAATCTGTATTGGCTCCATTTGCCTCTATGTTTCCAGAGATTCCGTAAACTCTAGCTTTTGTTCCGTATAAAATACTCATTTTCTAATATGGTTTTGATGTTTTGATTTGAATGCTTCCCGTGACCGTAAAACGCTCGACGAACCTTTGCTCTGAAGTTTCAGAATTGATTGCCATGTTGTAAAAGTTGCTGGTCGATCCATCGACTACTAAGCAGTGCAAATCGTTTGCAATTTCCCAAGCAACATCCAATCCTGAAACACCTTTCCCCCATGGACCTGCATTGAATTGATCGTTCAACTGTAGCTCGATCAATATACTCAATTGCCATGTATCACGGTCAATCTGAATGACTGATCCAGTTTTAATAATGATCCCAAAACCAACTTTCTTGAGTCCTGCTTCAAGCTCATTGGTAAGATTAGATCCCCTCCAAAGTTGAATAGGGATTGCACCAGATTCGTCAATGCTATTTGCGACCATTGGGATCTTGCTGATCCTGTCATAAACAGATTGCTGAATTTGGTGGAAGATATTCATCAGTAATTTATGTGATCAATTGATCCACCAGCAAACTCGTAATGCGCCCGTGATTCACTGTCTGGTATCAATGGTTCAGCAATACCGAAGTTCCCTTGTGCAACATCCCGTAATCTCTGCATTGCTTCATCGTAACTGGTTCGACGCTGCTCCCCTATGTCCAAGAGATCCCCTCCAAGACGTTTCCAGACTTCAATAACTAAAAGATCAAGGGTAGTGCTGACCAAGCTCTCAGGGACAGTGCCACTTGGCCCTAATGTATATCGACCTGATGCATCAATATAGCCACGAACCATGTTAGTCGTGCGAGTAATTGCAGGGGCAATCAAATCTTCAAAAGGTGGCTCAGTCATGATGCCAACCCCTTGATCATTTTCAATCAACTCAGCTTGATCCGTTTGAATGATCGAGCCGATTTGCTTTTGAAGTCGAGCAACAGACTCAACCTCTGAAGCAGCCATGACTTGATACATGTCATTAGTTGTGAGAGTTACCCAAGCCATATTATACCAAATCTAAAAGTTTTCTGATGATTGAAAAAGTTCCGTTTTTCTTTTGGGATTTTTGCATCCCCTTAAGCAGCCCATTAACATCAATTTTGTTTTTACGAAGTTCTGTTTTGAATTGGTTCCCTGCTTCCAATGCAGACAAAGTTGCGTTCTTATATTTTTTTCCACGCACCATTGCCCCAATGCTCAGAATGCTCATGGCAACAAAAGTGATTAATGAGCCAAATGGAATTCCAATTTGATCAGGCAACTCAGCAACTGCTTTGGTTCTTGAACTTACAACCCAATTAGTTTTGGTAATTATAACTTGAGCAGGACCAACAGCAGTGTTCACCGTGTTCGTTTCAAAGGATAGCTCAGGCGTGTATACTCGATCGCTCAAGCTTTCAAGTTGAGCGCATCCCGTAAAAAGAAGCAGCCCCGTCAATGAACCAATGACAATTGTTTTTTTATTCATCATTTCTTCGATTGTAATCTCTGTATGCGTGAAGGGTTTTAATCACCGCATACGCAAGCGAAGCCAACCCAATTCCAATTTGAATAAACACATTAATTTCTGTGAGCGTCACACTTACCCCCAAAGCACTCACCAGACCCAGCTTTATATGCTCTGCCCAATTGCCCATGATTGTCTTTCAAGCCCAAATTCTTTGCGGATGCTCAGGTTCGACTTTGAACGAATCCATTGATGAACCGTCCTCGTCACTAAGCAATCTTACGTTGGCAAAATAACCGTCCTCAAAAACAGGTGGCGTTAGCTCGTTGCCCTCGCTATCAAAAGTAGCTGGAGTCAGCACAACCTTTGGAAGTATGTCCGTGTTCCTGAAGTTCTGACGCTTCTCCCACTTGATCGGCACTGGATTGTCAGGATCTGTGCGGTCCCACTCAATCGGAACCTCGGTATACAAGACTGAATCAGCTTCAGCTTCGTCCGCGAATTTTAGGTATAAGTCTGTAAATGTCATGTGATTCGTAGTCAGTTGGTTTTTACGGGTTGGATGTCAATGCCTCGACCTCTGTCTGAGACAACGCAACATTAAAATATGTAATGCGCTTGCAGTGACCGTTCATGTTGTATTGCTGGTAGGCATCAGCAAAAGCAGTGTTAACCCCTAACCTCTGAATGCCCGTGCCAACAACGCAAGAGGTGTCCACTTGACGCCTAGTCCCGTCAACAACTAATTGAGCTTCGTTGGTTTTTAGGGTGGCTGCGACTTTGTGAGTCCCACTAGTCACGTCTGCATTGTAGGTGATAGCGACATCGTTGTTGCCGTCTGCCCAGTTGCGAAGACGCACTTGAGTTCCGTCATTGTAGTCAACTGTCAATCGGTTTGATGTTGTCGTGTCGGACAAAGAAAAAAAGCGTTTATCGACGTTTGGGTCGTCCCCACATTTGTCGGTGTCTCCCTCCCAAATGACTGTATGCTCTCCGCTACTAAATAAAGTGGCATCAACAACTGAGCAAGAGTCAGCAGACCGAGTCGCGGTCGAACCCGAAGTTGAAATCAGTGATGACGGTGCGGACGAAGCCTCGATTTGAATTCCAGTTCCTATTACCGAGCGGTAGCTATCTCCGGTTGTCACTGTCGTGGTGGTCGCATTTTCGGTCACGTAAAGTCTAAACGTCGAGGTTGTCGCCCCCGATGAAGTTGCTTTTACACTGCAACGGTAATAACCATTTCCCACACTTTCTGCAACCCCGTCTCCGCCAGTCACAGCACCCGTTGATAAATTGAAAAAAACGTAGGGAGTCGCAGTAAAATTGACTTTGGGTCTCACGCAAATGTAAGACAGACCAGCGGCTTTTACGTAAACGGAAAAAGTGTATACGGTAGAAGCGGCTGCCGTATAGCTGTAGTCTTTGTAGTGGTCGTTAGAGTTCGTGGAGTCGAGCCTAATAGCGTCTGCTGTTAAAGCCCCATCTGGACCCACGGCGACATTGGAATCAACGTTAACTCTGGCCCCAGCGGTGCCGGTCATGTCTGAACTGTTGGGGTAGAGGTTCGTCGCTTGCGCTTCAATGAGCAAACCCTCTGACTGACCATCAGCAGCGTATTCAAAGCGTGGCTCGTTGGCAGCGGATGTCTTTAGAGTGGGCGCGAATTCGCGGTGTATTTGGGTTGTGGTCGCGTTGTAGTCACTGCTCCCAACAGTGCTTAAGCTCGCAAAAGCGACCGTAATTCCAGCGGTGTTATCGCCCGCAAAACTGATGTCACCATAGGCGTCAAGTCCCGATGTGGTTGCGTTGGGGTTAAGCGCGACTAAAGCACTTGTGATTGAGCCGGTAGCTTTAATTGTGCATTTATAATACCCGCTTCCGCTGGCTGTCTGAGTGGCTGAAACATTGGAAAATGTGCTGCTCGTCCCCGATGCTGCAACGGGAGTTCCTCCGACCAAATCGAAAAGAAAAACCTCCCAGTCGTTTGCGGCATTATACAAATTAAGCATCATTCTCATTGTCCCAGATGCTGGTTTTGCGTAGACGGTAAACGAGAGGTCACCGCTGGTCACTTGAGACTGAAATTTGTTGTGACTCCCGTTCGTCGTGTCTGCGATTAATATGCAACCACCAGTGCCACCAGAGGGGTCTGTCTGCCCCGTGGTTGGTACTGGAATATTGTTGCCGTTCCACGCTGCATTGTCGAATGCGGTTGAGTATTTTAGCAAATTGAGACTACTCAAATGCTTCTCAGAACTGAACGCCGTCCCCGAGCTGGAACGGGTGTAGCTTATACGGGAGTCGAGCTTGCCCGAGTTTGCATTGAATGAGAACACCGGTCGCTGAGTCGGGAAATTAGAGCTGTAGTCAGACATGATAATTTTTAAGCGTTAAACAATTTTAAGAGTTCCA
>WLWE01000072.1_pt1 | contig 76854 bp, 93 predicted proteins | sample 6718301 | NCBI WGS metagenome assembly WLWE01 (sample SAMN12718691, study PRJNA515312) | sponge metagenome | isolation source: marine sponge | host: Mycale hentscheli | place: New Zealand: South Island, Marlborough, Capsize Point | collected 2003-05-01
TAAAATCAGTTGTAGATTGAGGAATCCTATTACCTCCATCATCGGCTGCATGACTCCACTCATGTAATGGTATAGTGTTATAACCACTTAAATAATTACCAGGCTCAAATAAAATATCAGAAGTACTTGCAGAATATTCCGGTCTTAACATAATTGCACCTGGGTATTCATCAGCATTATATACACCTTGTGTACCACCTACACCTGTAGAAATATCACTAGATCTAGGTAAGAAACCTACACGTGTTTGCATTACATTCTCTAATCTAGTTTTTATTTCTTCTCCTATTTGTTCATCAGTATAATCAGGAAACTCTTTTTTTAATCTCTCTACATATTTGGGAGACTGTAAGTAATTTTTAAACCACTTATATTGTTCTACTCCCTCTTCATTTACACCACCACCTTCTTGTTTCTTTTTCCATGATCCTTCTCCAAATTTAATAGCAGCTTCTTTATCTGTACCAAACTCTATAATCTCACCTCTTGTTTTTGCTTCCTCAAAAGCAGGCATCCAATTTTTTTCTTTAGACATATCAATCCAAGTACCATCTTCATCTTGAAATAAAGTAGGAAAAGAAAACCAATTTTTTCCATCTAAAGTTTCTGTTCTCATTATATGAGAAGACTCCCCAATTACATTTCCTTCTTCATCATAATTTAATCTAACACCATCTCTATATGGAAGTGAATATTTATTTTCAAGACCATATTGTGCAAAAGGTTTATTTCTTTTCTTATCATATTGAAAGTTTCTCAACTGTGTAGTTAAGTTTTGACCACCATCTTGTTCAGTAGGCAAATATCCATCAGCTTCTAATTGTTCTTTAGTAAATGCTGCAACAGCTCCTGGTATAGCTGCTTTAAATATATTAGGATTATTTATATTAAACATTCCATCATTTCTTTTCAAAGATTTCAAAGGAACCTTATGGGGATTGAATAAAACATTAGTTCCTATAACATCTTTAGCAGTCTTAAGTCCATCCTTTACATTGAAGATTTTAGCCATAGATTCTGCATTAGGATTATTCATTAGATAATTTGCATAATCATCAGCATTTAAATAAAGTCTACTTAGATCAGGTATATCACCTGTTAATGCGTCATCACGCAAAAATTTATCTAGCAAATTATTATTTTCCAGTGCTCTTTGAAATCCATCATCACCTAAATTAGGATCATAATTTATCATTCTCCAATTGTTACCTTGTGCATCAGCTAATTTTATTGGTATATTAGTTTGTGGATAACCTAACTCTTGTATTACTCCTGAATCTTTCGGTCTAGACCCAATATTATAGTTTTTATAACTTAATGCAACTTCTGGATTATCAGTTGTAAAAACAGCTTTTGTTTCACGTGAGGAATTACCATATAACCCAATAGGACTTGTATAGTCAGCATTATCTTGACCGGTGCCTCTATATACTTTATTTTTAAAAACTTGTTCAGCTTGATCAGTTGTACCTCCAGCATAATCTATAAAATTGTCACTTCTCATTTGAACAAACTGTGCAGGAGTTCCATCAAATGTAGAACCATCTGAGTACTTCATCCAAGACCCATCTGCTTTACTTGCTTTCTCTATAGCCTTATACTCTCCCAGTAAAGATTTATTATTAAGAATATCTTTATTAACTGTTGACCAATCTATTTCTGATGCAAAATCATCTAAATAATAATTTCCTATATTTTTAATTTTCTTAGTATTTTTAGCAGCACTCTTGAGTAATGCTTTTAATATAGCACCTCCTCCTTGCATCATAGGATACTCATCCACATACTCTGCATTTTGAAAATAATGTTCTTCACCAGGCATCATCATCATTCCTGGACCAACATTAGGTTGTGCCCATACAGGATATTCTACACCTTGCATAGTAATTTGATTACCTTCAATACGTGTATTTTTTCCAGGATGATCCCATTGACCTTTTGGGTCTGTAATCATTTCATTTGGTCCTCCTGGTAATCCTATCTTTTTCTTTCCCATAATTACCTCATTGATAGATTTAACTTAGTGTTATTTAATCTTAATAACATTTTTCTGTTGCCTGATGTTCTTCTTCTTAATAAAACATGATTTGAATAGTGTCTAAATTTTTTACGTTGTGTTTCTGGTTTATTGTAATTTAAATTTATACTATTTAAAGTTCTTACATACCCATTACATGATGTACTCCATATAGGTTGCTCTGCATTACTAAACTCTCCTCTATCATTAGTAATATCCCAGAATTGGTTTAATCTATATTTCTGTTCTACTTTTGCTGCTAACACATCTATGCTCTGTGTTCCTATTATTGGATAAGTCAATTGATTCCAAGGATCATTATATGGAGCCATATTTAATAATAATAATCCAGAAACTTGTTCATTATTATAAATTGTTGCTTGATCAAAGTTAAAGTTTAAATCTTCCCAAGCATCACCACCACATGCATTTGGTAAATGTCCTTTGTTTACATATGTTTCTAATTGGTATTCTATACTTCTTATTGTATTTACTGCTTGTCCAGTATTACTTATTAAATCTATTTCCCACGGATAATCTACGCCATAGTAATTAGCAAATAAATCACATCTATCATTGTGTCTCCAGAATGAACTTACTTTATAGTTTGGTTCTATAGTTATAAGTGAATCATAGTTACATAATAATGGATTTGGATTAACCCATGTAGGATCTCCTATAGCTCCTAAGCCATTAACAAATGTATTAGGACACACTCCTGTACTTGTTACTGTACCTCCCGGATCACACTCACAAGTTACCTTTCTACATATTGGTCTAAATTGTACATCATCTGTGCATGTACCTGTTTCATCAGTCCACCAACCTGACGTTTGATTAGGGTAAACTAATGTATAACCTGTAGGACAATTGCATGAATAAGGAATACTACATACTGCTCCTGCCACTTGTGCAGCAACAGCTTGCATACTTGGTTGACTATTTGCATTACACCCAAACTGATTTCCACCTGGTGGAAGTGATGCACCACCATTTGTCCATACAGTATTTGTTATAGAATTTACTGCTATTGAACTACCACCTGCTTGTCCTCCGTTAGGTAATGATGTTCCAGCACCTACAAACACAGCATAAATTTCTTGTGCAGTATCTCTACTACCTAAGAATGCTTGACCAGCTGCCCATGATCCATCATTGTTTGTTGTTACACCAGGGTTAACATTAGGTGTTTGCATTGTAGCTATTAAACCAGAACCAGGTGTTTGTTGAGCTCCAGTACCATCAGTAATTACAATTAATATTTGTCTAAAGTTAGGATCTGATGCTCTAGCTGGATATTGTGCTGCAAGAGAACTACGTGTTTTATCATTTAATAATGCAAGTCCACCATCATTTATATTAGGCGGAGATCCTGGAGCTCCTGTACCAAATGGATCATTTGCACCTATTGCCATATCTGTGTGTGTGTTACCACCAGTACCTGATAGCCAACCAGTAAGAACATTAGTTTGTTCTACTTGATTATTATTCCCAGAATAAAGTAAGTTTACAGCTTCTGCTCCTGTAATTGTATTACTCATGCTTAAAGCGTTTATACCTGCACTATTTGGAGATAATAAGTGTAGACTTTGAGTACCACCATTCCGTCCAGCACCAGACCACTTTGTAAATCCTACTTGAAATTCTCCTGCTGCCATAGGTGTTCTAATGGCTGGGTCATTCATAAAAGTATCTACCCAAGCTAATTGAGCACCTCCTGCTGTTAAAAGTCCACTATTTGAAACTTGACCTCCTGGGGTTAATATTTGTCCACCAGGCAATGAATTAGAATTAGGAATAACATTACCATTAGTATCTAATTGGAATGGAACATAACTAGGAGCTATAGCAGTTTGCACACCGGGGTTCAGTGTAGGGTCATTAACCCCAGGTGGACTATTAGTAGTACTACCAGAAACATCCATTGCAATAACTATATCTAATCCACATCCTACTGGACCACCTGTAATATTAGCAATTACCTCTTCTACTGTTACATTAGATGGAGCATCAAAATTAGTTCCTTGTTCACATAACCCTGTAGTAGGATTAAAATTATATCCAGGTGGACATTGTGGTATTGTAGTCTCAACAGTCTTAGTTGTAAAAAAATGATTGATACTTGGTAAAGATAACTCTGGGTGCCAATCATGAAATGATATCCAAGCTTTAGACTTAGGATCATAACTTATTGTCCATGAGCAATCATGAAAGTATATTGGATCACCTAAAGTTATTTGTGTTCTTTTTCCTAATAAAAATCCAGTAGCTTCATCATATGTAATATTTGCTATATGTTCTGGTCTAACTTTATAATCTTTTTTCATAAAGTAAACTATATCATCATTAGCATCATATATAGTTTGACATCCTATACCTACTACAGGATTATCAGCTAAAGGTGAATCTTCTAAATCTGGAAATTGTCTTATCAAAGATGATGGTAAGTATTCATTAAACCAATACTTCATACCTAAATTAGATATAGGTGTAAGACCTTTACCGGGTGTGTATTGGAAAATTTTACCTTGTGCCTGTGATATAAAAAATAAACCAGCAGGAGTATTCATTACACTTCTTAAACTTTCACATGATCCGTATTCATTAGATACATCGGCATTAGCAATATTCTGAAAAGGTTGACTAAACAATCCTCCATCACCAATTGTTAGTTTATTATCTGACAGTGTTTTAATTTGATCTACCCCTGAAAATAACTGTGGAGATAAAAATGGAAAGAAAACTACTGCACCACTTTTACTAAATGGTTTAATGACACTAACTTCACCTTTAAAATCTTTATAGTTAGCTGGTAAGAATACTCTCCAAAAATCTTTTTTAAGTTCATTCTGTGCTTGTAAAGAATAAATTAACCTTTTTGGATATCTAGTAAAACAAGATTCTGCTACTAATGGATCATAATCTCTAGGTTGTATTCTACCAAAAGTTGTTATTTGTGATTGAAACTTAGAAGGACTAAGTGATTCATCATATTTATAGTAGTTATCAAATTTTTGTATTTCTGCATGAAATAAATCATCTAGATCATTATACTTATATACATCATAAAATCTTCTTTCTTTAGGTTCTTCCCAATCTCTATACGGTAAGTTAATTTCTGATTCTACATAAAAATCATTTACACCATTAACATGCGTATACATATAAGCATGTACCATACTAAATGTAGCATTTAATTCATCTCCTAATATTATATCTGCAAATGCATCTATAAATCCACATGTACCTGTACCTCTATCTAAATAAAACAAATCATTTGGTACAAGAGGTGCATCTCCTGATGCAATAGTACTAAGTCCTAAAGTTGATACTGCACCTGCTAAAGATCCCATATCAAATTTCCTAGTATCCATCCAATATCTAGGATAAGGAATATTAACTCTTAAACTATAATCATATGGAAAACCATCATACTGACCCATCATAAAGTCAGTAAAAATAGGCATAATGTGTTTTTCTGTATATCTTGCTATAAATACATCTCCACTAAAAATAGGTTTACTTGTATATAAAAACTCATCAGGATTTTCTGGATCTAACTTTTCTACACAACCTCTCATTTGTATTTGCTTAACGCCATCAAGTTGACCGTATTGATTATCAACGTTAAACTTTAATGCACCATACAAAGCAGATATAGGTTGTAAATAAGGTCCTTCTGGCTGAAGTAGTTGGTTATTACTAGAATCTTGTGGAGTTCCGTCTTGACGTATAAAACCTCCTAAAACAAATCTTGATTTATCTTCTATTGTTGGTTCATCAAATTCATCACTAATTGCAACAGCTACAGTATCTGGTCTAAATAAATTATTAATTTTGTAATTATTGTTCTCAAAAGTTTGGAATGATGACCCTAGATAATTAGAAGCTAGTGTATTAGATCTAAATCTATCTCCTACACTTTTAGGTATAAAACTATTATAAAATCCATGAGAATTATATTTTAATGCATATTGCTGAAATGATGTTAAGTTGTATATTAAATCAATAACTTCTTGTCCACCTATGGCAATATTTTTTTGCATAAGCATAAAATTCATCACAAATTTAATTGCTCTTGGTAAATTAGAATCTGCACTATCTTTAACAATTCCTTGAGAAGCACCACCTCCCATAAGTCCTTCACCATACAATCTAGCATCATTAATATTCTTCATTGCTAGAGTATTCAGTTGTTCGGTAGCATCATTTGTACCTGTTAATACACCAAATATATCTGATGCCGTACCAGTTATAATATCTATAAGAGTTGCAACAATCCCTGAATTCACTCCAAGATATGCTTGTATATTTTGACCAGCACCAGTGTATGCTGTATCTACTACAGATCCAACAACAGGATTATTACCTTTTGCATTGTTATCAAAGTCACCACCACTAATCTCTCCACCACTTCTATTATTCAAATTCACAGTAGCAACACCAGGTGGTACGGTTAGACTAACAAATCCTCCACCACCAGTTTGTGTTTCACCATCAATTTCATTACCTTTAAATTCTGGGTATGCATTATTTATTGCTTGAGTTGGTAATGCTGTTGTATTTGGAGTTCCTTGTACTTGTCTAATAGCATACCCTAAACCTATTACTGCTCCTATAATAGAAGATATATTTCTTAGTAACTTTTGTCCTGGGTGATCTTCTGATGGTAAAAATTTACCTGAAGAATTTCCATGTATTTCTCCATATATTTTTGTTTCATTTGCATTTAAAAAAGGTCTTGTAAACATTAAATCTGGAGAATGAAAACTAAATACATCTTTTCTATAACCACTTAATGGAGGATTGTTATCTACTGAATCTTCTACTCCATCATCACAACCTTCTGTTTTTCTAGTGGTTGTAAAATAAATATCTGGTCTTAAATCATTATATGGATAGTTGGGGTATAAACCTTGTGTATCACCACCTATTAAGTTTTCTGTGTCAGGTATATTATACTCACGCATATTCTTAAACATACCTTTAGCAAGAATACTTTTAGCACCTAATCTAGATCCTCTTAGTATTTCATAGCCAATTATATTTTCTATATATGAACCATCATTGTTAGTTGGTCTACCAATGTTTGAAAATTCAACACCAATAATATTTAAAAAATCTTCATTAGTGGTTGTTAAATGTAATTGATTACCACCTAGTTGCTCACTAGGTATTTTATGATGTCTTATAAATTTACCACATAAATCTCCCCAAATATCTGGTCTGTTACTAGGATATCTTTCTGTTGATTGCCAATAACCCATCTCACCACGTGCAACTATAAAAGTTCCATCTTCTTGTTGTTCACTTACTGATTGAGTTACTTGACCAGTATTATATACTTGATAAAGATACTCTTCATCCCCTAAAACGTTTATAGAGTTTGAGCTTACAATCAATTGATCTTCATTAAATGTTGTACCATTTGGTAATGTGTAAGGTTTAGGAGCTCTGCCAGGTATATGATATGACGCAGATCTTTCTCCAGTGTTATATATCCATCTAATAAAAAATGCATATTGTTCATCACGCATAAAACCAAGTTTGTTACCTGCCTTTTGATAATAGGTTATAGGTACTTGATTAACAACAAAATTAGTTATGATGTTATTTGCTATAGGTTGGTAATTAAAATCAAATTGTTCTGTTGGTCCCTGTCTAATTAACCAATCATTTACAACAAACATTGAATCTGACTTTTCATATGATGGAGAAATAAAAAATAAATTTTCTGCTGTTTCTGAAACTAATGCTGTATCAATAAAGTCAATATTTATATCTGTTATTTCAGTGCTGTATAATCCTATTATCTTTCTAAATAATTGACCTTGATTTCTAATTAATAATGTTAGCTGAAAAAAATCATATTTTTTATCTAGTCCAGAAACTGATATATCTAAACCACAAGAGTTATCATCATGATTCCATATAGTTTGTAAATTAGATATACCTATATAATCTGATACTCTTTGTTCATTTTCTGTATAAGCAATAAAAGCTTGATAGCAACCATCTGTCAACATACCTCCATCTCTAGATTTAGATAGTTTTACACATGGTGTAGAAACTAAAGGTGCTAGTCTAATTTTTTGACAATCTAATTGTTTAGGTTCTATATCTGAGTAGACAATACAAGGATCTCCTGGAGCAGAAGTTATTTCTTGAAGATATGGTACATCATCTATATTTAAAGATCTGGATGGATTATTACCATCATCCCAATATACCTGCCATGTACAATCAAAATTTTCTTTTGCTGCACCAGTAATTAAATGTTTCTTTTTAAAATTTAAACATGGAGCATTTACAATAACAGTGTATTTACATTCACTATCATCAAATCTTCCAATTTCAGAACTTATATCATCTGTAGAATATACAATCCATTCATCACCGTATCTATGTATAGCACCTATAACTGTATAGGGTATTACACCACATTGTAAGTTAGCTGGTTCATTACCTATTAGACCCACATCTCCATCAGCATCATTGTTTGCTGCATTTCTAGCATGCCACCACTGTGTACTCAACTCAAGAGACTGTGCAATGTCCTTGTTCATCCCTTTTGTAAAACTGTTGGTTCTTACTGATGAAGAACTAAAAGCTTTCTTGGCAGCTGCACTCTGTGTTTTTTTTGGTGTAGATGTAGACTTTTTTTTGGCCATAACTTATTTTATTATTTTATGTAACTGATGTTTGGACGGGTGATCCGCAATCAGTAGTGGTTGATGATGCTGCATCTTGTACAACAGAATTAGGACCACTAGTTACTACACCTGGCCCTTGTATTAATGGTTGTATAGGTGCATAACTTAAAAACATATTATAATAATTATGATATTGAGCTCTTCTGTTCATTGTCCAAACTTTTCTCATCTCTTGGAAGTTTGGAGTATTAACAAAACCTAATGCATTATTTCTAGCAGCTCTAAGTCTTCCTTCTACTAAACCTAATTGTTGTGAAACATTTTCTCCTTGCCAAACCATATTTTCTAAAATTCTTTGTTTAATGGCATATTCATAATATTCATTACAATAAGGTTGATCTAATACTAACAAGTCTCCTTGAGCATCTTCCATAGCTCCTTGATAACTTATATAAACCTTTCCTGTTTTAAATGTTGTACATAAAAAACCATCTTTAATTTCTGCTATATCTAATGCTTGAGCACCTAATGATGGGCAATAACATACTGGATCATTTACATTTTGTATTCTTAATTGAGTCCAACTTGAAAATTGTCTATATTGATTGGGTCCTACTCTTTGTATTAATTGATAACTCTTTTTATCATCACAAGTTTTAATTACACATACATCTTTACATGTATCATCTTCACTACAAGGTGACATCTCACCAGGAGCAGGAACATACGGTACATCATTAAAAGTCTCAACATGAGTACCTGATGGCATAGTATTGTTAACTATATAAGAGCCACATCTAAAAGCATAATTAAGATATTTAAAATCCATAGGTAACTGTGCTTTACCATGTTCTATATCTAATATTACTTCTTTTGTTCTATGTATTTTTAAACCTAAATCATAATTAACTCTCAATGCAACCTTAATTAGTTGCTGTGGTTCAATCATTCCTTCCAACGCATAGGTTGAAAAGTCAATGGATACATCTTCCATTAATTGATTAAATGTTCTATATTTTTGTGATACACCCATTATTGTCTATTTATATTACGTTTATTGTCTGAATCTTCAGAAGGTATTTGCATAGTACCTAACATAGTTTGTAAAACCTGACTCTCTATTTCTGCAAAAAGTGCTTCAGGGATATATATTGGTTGTTCATATCTTGGAGTACAATCATCTTCTGTATCACAATTCCATTTTGTTATGTCTGAATTAAATACTCCTTCTACTTGTATTGCATCCCATGCTATACTAGGAGAATAAATATATCCATCTAACCACCAAAAATATAAACTCTTATTATATTTAAAAGTTGTAGTCTTAGTCATTGATGTATATGTACCTGGCTGTGTTGCTTGCATCTCTTGTGATCCATCAATAGAACTAACTGTACGGATCAATGGTCCCCAATATCCTTCATACATTGAAGGGAGTCTATGCTTTGAACGTTTTATTAAACAACCGCTAGTGATTCCTGAACAACCTGCTTCTACTTTATCTACTTCAATCATTTCTACATATGGTAGATTTTTCCAAACAGAATTAAATTTCATTAATTTATTTGCATAGTCTTGTCTCCTCATTAAGATTTGAGCAAACTTTTCTATCAAACTAAATATATATCTATCAGTAATAAAGGCATCCTGAACTTCTGCTTTTGCTTGACCTCTTATTCTTGATACTACTTCTGCTATTGTTGACATATTGTTTATGTTTCAAATTCATTATAATATTTTAATTGGTTTTTAGTTTCTTCAGGATTTGAATCATATAAATGTGCAACTCTATATTTGTTTTTCATTACAACATATTGTGTCCACTTTTTAGGGTATTCCTTTGCAACTGTTCTTTTAAAATCTCTACATGCAATAAAGTGCCAAAGCTCTCTATTTTTAAATCTATATTTTGTTGACCAGTTAGTATAAAATATTTTACCTATGTTTCCGTCTGTTTCCCAATTTCTATTTTGTAAGACTTTACCGTATTGTTGTGATAGTGCATAATTTGTATTCACAGTTTTTGAAGAAGGACATGTGCCTATAAATAAAAAACCTAATGAATCAGGTAACTCTACCCCATCTCTATTACTAATAACCGCCTCCCATAATTTAATATTATATATTTTTATTATTTGTTTTAACTTGCTATTATCTATTTTAGAATATAAAGGTTTTTTATCTTTAAATTCTTTTATTGTTTCACTATTTAATAACCCCAATCTTTTTTCTCTATACCTTGGTGCGTTTAAATTTGGTTTTTTAAAATTGTTAATCATATAGTTATATTTATAATTTACAAAAAAAACCCCACTTTATGAAATTTAAGTGAGGTCTTTATAATGCTTGATAAGTTAATTCACAGATGTTTCCCATTATAGGATGTTGGATTTCTAATTTACCTGATCTTCTATTACCAACATATTTATTACTATAATGATAATAATCAGCTTTACCAAGACTAGGTAATGTCTTTTCTATAAATCCTGCAGTTTCATTAGAAGTCATATATTCTACCTTTCTATCTGTATGTATATGACCTTTAAACAATGTTCTATTAATTGTTGCACCCCATTCTTTAGGATATTCAGTAGCAAATATTAATGGATTATTTTTACTACGCTTATCACCATGCTCAAATGCATTAAAATTATTATGCCATACATGTACTTTTCTTTCTTCATATTTAATATCCCAGGTTACTTCATCACTATCAATTGATTTAGATAGTGCATGAACCAAATGATAAGAAGAAAGTCTATCATGATTACCTGGTACATAGACAACAACTAGTTCTTTACAAAATGCTTTTAAATAATTTATAGCCCAGTGCATTGCATCAAAAGCCTGCACATAAGCCTCTGTAGCTGTCATACAGTTATCTAATGCAGTTCCACTAGTGGTAGTACCCTCAAAGGTATCCATGTTGATTAGATCACCTCCTACAACAAAATATAATTTCTCTATATAATTTACTGGAACAGCTCTAGACATAAGATTTTTTATAGTATCTTCAAAATCTTTATCTATAGTATCATTACCTTGTTTACCAAAATGTATGTCTTGTAATGACATTACTGCACAAACAGGGTTATTATCTTTAATACTTTTTAAATTAACTTTTGGTAATTTGTGTTTTTTAGGTTTCCATGTATCTAACAAGTTTTTAAATATATTTTCTTCAGGATCTTTTATTTGAGTAACTAATGCTGATACTCTCCAATGGTCACCCATTTGTTTATTCCAATACTGAGATAATCTCCATTTCTTTGTATCTATTTTTAGTAGTAAAATTATCTCATCTGAACTTTTAGGTTCATGATCAAACGTACCAGATATCTTGCCTTCACCTTTATCTAAATCAATTGACTCAACTAGCTGTGCTTTTACAGCAGCTGTTTCAAAGAAGTTATTTTTCTTTCTTAATTTTTTCTTCTCTTCTAAAACTTCTTTTTTAATCTTAATATACTCATCATAATCCATATCAAGTCTGTGTGCACTAATCTTAGGATTCTTCTTCCATTTTAATGAAGCAATAACTTTCTGTTTCTTGTAATTCATGTTTTAAGTTTTTTTATAAAGATAGTAAAAAAAAAGAGACTGGCCTTTTTGAACCAGTCTCTCCAACGTTTGCAGTAGAAAACCAACAAACCACCACAGTTGTATTTTATGATGCAGCTATAGTTGAAACCAATAACTCTATTGGTTCACAACCTGCACCTATTCCTGCATCTTGTACTTTTATTTTGTAGGCTGTACTAGCTGTTAAATTTGGTATAACAAAACTTCTAATAGTTGTTGCTATAGTAGATGTATTAGCTAATACCCATCCTGATGGACTTATTTGTGTATCAAAGTATACATTAAATCCGCTAGTAGAACTCCATACACCATCCCATACTACTGTTATAGTTGAACTAGTAACCGCTGTTGCATAAGAGTTATATGGATTATGTACTACATCATTTGATGTACATGCTCCTAATCCTTGAGATAATATAGAAGCAAATTTTTGTATTATTGAATCAAGTCTTTCACCAGATGTTACTTGTATTAATTCTCCTGTTATACCTATTTGAAAAGATGTCCCACAATAACTAACACATGCAGCACACTGAACATCATCACACCTTTCATTACCTACACTACAATCAGTGTATGTACATGCATTGGTGATTGCTGTATCAGCACATCCACACTTTTGACTACATTTTGTACAATTACATGCCATTTTTTTAATTTTTATTTATGAGCATCCATTAGTTATTAATGATGCTATTGTTGCTGGTGACTCACTTACATTCCAGTTACCTCCAGTATTTACTGCAAGAGTTCTCCATGGGTAGTAAGCTGTTCCTCCAACAGGTGTGAATTGAACACTTGTTCCAGGACCACATACCATTATTTTTATTCCAGCTGCTAAGGCAGTTGCTTGTAAACTATTTAATCTTGCAACATCTGTTTCATTAAATTGATCATCTGAACCACTTGGTAGTTGATCAGTTACTACTACTACATATTTAGCAGATGTGTTAGTAAATGTACCTAAGAATGCGTTAGATTCAATTATTAGTCCTATTGCCATATCTGTTGGTTCTGCTACTCCATTACCACTTCCTAGAGGTACACCTGCTGTAGGTGCTCCTGTATTAAGCTTATTTAATTGTGCTTGGAAAGTTGTTGAATTATTATTTTGGAATACTTCCCATGCAGTTATATATTGTTGGGTACTTGCTCCAGTATTTATAATTCTTTGTGCTGCAGGTAATGCAGTGTAATCACTTGATGTATTATATGTAGGGGTAGCACTTGTACCTTCATCGGCAGTAACTAAACCTAATCTATATACATTAGATCCTACTTGTGAAGTAACTGAATTTACAACTGTTGCAATACCAGTTTTAATAGCATCAATTGAAGTACCCATACTTGAGCTGTAATCTATAACAAATGCAACATCCATTCCTGCACTACATGCTGCTGCTGCTGAAGTTGTTGCAAATGCAACTAAACCACATACTTGGCTTCCACCATTATATTGTGTAGTAACTCTAACATTATAATTAGATCCTGGGGTTAAAGTTGTAAATTGATGACTTACTGTACCAGTTGGATTATTTTGTGTATATGTTGCTACTACAACATTTGAACTATTTAATATATCTATTACATATACTGCTGTTGTTCCTAGTAATTGTGTAAACCCTACAGTAACATTAGTAGTAGTAATACCTGTCGTAGTAACACTAGCTGGACAAGGTACTATACCTGTTATAGTTTGAGAAATATTGTCATCACATGTACTTGTTCCGTCTGTAAATGAAAATTGTACTTGTGCTGTCATATCTTGTGCTGTATTTAAACCAGTAAGATTTAAAGTTATTCCTGTAGCACTGTTTTGTAATGTAGATACGCTTGCTGTTGTTTCAGCTTTAACACCTGCTACGTCTGTAACTATTAATTTACTAAAGCCTGATGCATCAGTAAATTGGTTAGGAACTACAGAACCTTGGAAATTAAAATTCAATGAAGAAATTAATCCTGCACTATCAAAACCATTAGTAGTTGTGTAGGCATATGTAATTCCATCACATCCTGAAGGGCAACAATTTGTTTGTACTAAATTTAATGCATTATATAAGTCATCAATAACTACCCATGCATTTTGTACACTTTGTGCTAAATTAGATACAGTACCATTCCATCCTGATAATGCTCCATAAGCTGCATTGTTTCCTGCCACACCATATAATGATGATGTAGAAGATTCAATAGTTGTTTGATTTATTGCTAAGTTAATTGCTGCTGGTAATCCTACTGCAGTTTCTAATGCACAATAACGTACTTCTAATGCAAGTAATAAAACTGATACATCAGTTAATTGTCCTACATTTATAATACATGTTGGTACAACCTGCTTCTCTACAACTGTAGATGAACATGGTAATACACATGCTTCTAATACATCTAATCTAGTACTATAGCTTGTCAGTGTAGTATTAATTACCTGGATGCTTGCTAAATTAGTACATACCTGTTGAGATATTAATGTAGCAAATAGATCTAAACGTAAAGTTGTTACAGGATTTCCACTAGCGTCATTATACTGCATACATGCAGGTAATGTCATTATTGGTAAGTCATTTTGGACTTGAGAACTAACAGATAGGTTACTAGATGCATTAGGTGTTTGACCTGATCCTGTATTAGCACATATCTGTACTACCATTGCCTGTAAAACAGGAACCAACTCAGTTGGTGTAATTCCAGGTATATTTAAACATGTTAAATCCAAACCTGTCAAAGATGGATTTGAAGATACACCATTAGTAATAAGATCACATACCTTTGTTGCTAGTTTATATGTTACATCTGTAATGGTATCTCCTGTACATAAGTTTATACATGCAATATCCGGACCTTGCCATACTACACAATTAGAAGAAATGTTATCACATCCATTTGTGGCGTTGCTTGAATTTGTTGGGATCATAAATATTTATTTTACTATAACGTACTGTTGTCTTGTAAACTCTACAATTATAATATACAAAAATTTTTAAAAGCAAACAAGAAGTCTGCTCTTAAAAATTTTTGATTAAGATTTATGATTATGGAAGTTTACTTTGCTTCTGAACTTTCAAGAGGTGTTAGAGTGCCATCTTCAAGATTAACATTCACTTGACCATATTTTTTTTCAAGATCAGTAGTAACAGTTTTCCATTCATTATTTAATTCAGTATGTTTTTTTACTATTGAATTTTTAGCTAATTCAGCAGTACCTAAATTTATTACAATATTTTGAATCTTAGCCTGTAGTTCTTTTACAGTTTCTAATTCTTCTTTTGTTAGTTTTTTAGCTACTTTAGCTTTTGATGGTTTTTTTGCTTTTGCCATTATATAAATATTTATTTAAAACAAATATATAAAAATTATTTATTCCAAGAAAATTCTGTTACTGTTTTTTTTTCTGGTGATAATTCTTGACTTATTATATCTATCATAGCTTCTAAGTGTCTATCAGCTACTTGCTTTTGTACATAATCTAATAACTCTTTTTTAGAAAATTGTTTATAGTCTACAGTAGAAAATAAATTTTTAGTATCATAATGTACAGCTATTGCACCCATTGTAGATGCACTTCTAGTAATAGAGTTTTCAGTTATATTACCTGTTACCTCATATACTATTTGATTTATAAGATCTTTACCTTTATCAGGATGGTCATAAGCATCTATTGATTTAATATCCCAAATATATTTTATTGCAGGTTTTTTAACCAATGGTTTTTTAACAACTGCTTTTTTTGATACTGCTTTTTTTCTTACAGTTTTTTTAATTACTTTTTTCTTCTTTTTCATTTTATTTATTTTTTACTTAAAACGTTGTACCGTCAAATACTCTATATCTTAGTTTTATAGATATACTTATTACACCAGCAGGTAAAGCATCACTTGTAGATTTATGAAATGTAGTGGCTGTATTAGTTTTATATGTTCTACCCTGTGATCCAGATCCTGTAGGAATATCTCTTGTATAGAATCCATAACTTGGATTTGTAGGAGTTCCTTGACTTGAATTTATCATTTCATTTATTCTTAAGGCTGGTAATATTGATACTGATGCTTGTGCTTGTGGTATATTTGCTTGCCTTACTATATATGATTGACTTGTGCCAACTGATCCAGTTGCACTATATTTTATCATCCAATCAGAGTATGTAACTACAACTGCTTTACCAGCTCCAGGAGCTGATATTAAAGTTTGACCTAATGTTGTATTAAGTTGAGCTCTTGTAAATGTCCAAGTTCCTTCTTGCTCTCCTCTCACTACGTTACCACTTGGGTCAACAGCTAGAGTGCTTAAAGTGTCTTGAGATGGAGCTTGCATACTTAGATTAGGACTTAATGACCCAGTTGTTGTAACTGATGTTGAACTATAATAATCAAGAAACATTCTACCAGTTTCCTGCATAGAAAAAACATCTTTAGTTCCACACATTAAACCTACAGTATTAGCATTACCTCCAGTTTGTACTACTCCAGTATCTAAATCTCCATTAAAAGAAAAAGCTGGTACTGAAGCATCATTTTTTCCTGATAAAGCTCCAGTAGCATTAAAGTTACCAGTATAAGTACCTGACATTAATAAACCAGTAGTTGACTGTGATAAGCCATTACCAGCTCCTACAGTTAAAGTACCTGTTGAGGTTATTGTTCCTCCTGATATTCCATTTCCAGTTGCAACAGATGTTACAGTTCCTGTGTTAGTTGTAGCAGAAGTACTTATAGTAACAGTAGCCCCACTACGTGTTGTTGTAATGTTAGTACCTCCTGCTATATCTACAGTTACACCTTGACCAATGGACATTGAACCACCACTGTCTGCAGTAAGATTCCAATTACTCATTGTGCCACTACCTGTTCCTGCACCTATAAGACTTCTTATTTCTGCTCCAGTTACACCACTTGCTAAAGTTGGTGTACCACCACCACTAAATATTCCTGGTTCTGCAAAAGTTGTATATCCTGCTCCATTAGCTATTTGAACATTATCAATTGCAAAAGTAACATTACTTAATCCTGTTCTATTTAATGTTACTGTTCCACTTGTTACATTACCACCTGTTACATAGTTATTGCTTGTTGCATATCTACCATCTAAATCTACTGTTAGTGCACTTAATCCTTGTCTGTTTAGGGTAAGAACACCTGTTCCAGTAGCAAATGATATAGAACTTACATAACTATCAATTGCAGTTTTAAGATCAGCTAACTCCATTAATTGATTTACATTATTTTGATCATCATCATTATGTACTATTATAGTAATAGAAGAAGTGTCTGCACTACCTGCATTACCTGTATAATTAGGTAAACTACTTGGATCAAGACCAACGGTAGCTGTACCACCTGAGTAAGAAAGTCTTAAACCATCATATGTTCCTGCACCATTCACAGCAACATTACCTGCACCTATTGCAGATGCAGTTGCTGTAGTAATACTTATTGTTCCAGATCCTGTAATTGGTGAACCAGTTCCTCCCAGTATTGGAGAAGTTGTTGAAATAGCTGTTACTCCTGAACTACTTGATGTACCAGCACCTATTAAGGTTCTAACTTCAGAAGCAGATATACCTGAATTCAATGTTGGTGAAGAACCATCACTTAGTATTGCTGGGGTACCAGTATCATTGACAACTCCTAAGTTAGATCTAGCTCCTGATGCTGTACTTGAACCAGTACCACCATTTGCTACAGAAAGATCAGTACCTGACCAATCATCATCACTAATACTAAGTGTACCACCTAACGTTACTGTACCTGTAGATGTAATGGTCCCACCTGTTAATGTTAAACCATTTACTGATCCTGATGTAGCAACACTGGTTACACCAGAAGAACTTGATGTTCCAGCTCCAATCAATGTACGCACCTCACTAGCAGATATACCACTAGCTAAAGATGGTGTTGATCCATTTGTTGTTATAGCCGGTAAAGGTCCATCATAATTTAATGTAATACTTTCATCAGTTGAGTTAAATGCTGATGCAATATTTGTACCTCCAACTATACTTAATGTTTCTCCTTGACTAATAGTAAATGAAGAACCACCAACAGCAGCTGCTACTCCAAATCCTGTCATTGTACCACTTCCAGTACCTGCTCCTATCAAAGACCTAATTGAAGCAGCAGTAACACTTGAACCTAAAGAAACTGTACCACCACTATTTAGAATAGCTACAGAGCTTGAAGTTATATAAGATGAGTCATTAGTCCACTGTGATATATTACCAGATTTGTTTGTAAATGTTTGTGTATTACTTGGTGTAGTTGTTCCTTGGGGATTACTAAATGATGTACTTAAAGTAGCACCGTCTTGTCTACCTAATGTTATTGTTATAGTAGAAGAACCTGAATCACTTAATGAAGTAATGCTTCTATCATATGCTAAATTAGATTCAGTTGAACTACCACCTGACCAGGTCATATTACCACCAACTGCTAAATGATTCCCATCATAAGTAAAATTTGAATTACTTGTAATATTTGAACTACTATTCCAAAAAGCAACTCTTCCATCAGCTCCTGAACCTGTTACATTACCAACTTGGGTATTATCTATCTTCTGCCAAGCATCTGTTGCTAAATCAGAAAATACTGCCCAATCTCCTACGGCCCAATCTGTTATGCCATCTAGGTTAGTAGATCCTGCAGTTCCCACAATATAATAATGTCCGGGTGTTCCTGATCCACTTGATAATGTTGGTGAGTTTGTAGATGCATTCCAGGTTCCTTGAAATGCTAAAACTCCTGTTACAGCTGTATCAATAGCTGTTTGAATTTGTGCTCCTGTTGCTAAGTTTGATGAACTTCCACTTACAGCAGCTGTATTAGCTGATACTGTTGGTGCTGTTGCAGCCCCTCCTACAGTGATAGTATTTGAATTACCACTACTTACTCCAGTTACTGTACCCTGTGGATTACTAAAACTTGTTGTAAGTGTACCACCATCTTGTTGAGTTAATGTAAGTGTTATAGTTGATGATCCAGAATCACTAAATGCTGTAATCATATTATCATATGCAGAGTTTGATTCTGCTGAACCACCTCCACTCCATGTTAGTGCTCCTGAAGCAGCTAAACTACCTGTTGTAGCTGTTAATCTTACATCAAAATCTGAAGTAGCAGTATCACTAGCATGAAAATCAATATACTTACCAATTTCCATTACACCATCTGTTCCTACTATAGCTACACCGCCATTCCACCAATCTCCACTTTGAGGTGATTTAACACTAATAGTTCCTGAACCTGTAATTGTTCCTCCTAATACTGGAGATGTTGTTGCAACAGATGTAACACCAGAACTTGAACTTGTTCCTGCACCAATCAAACTTCTAACCTCAGAAGCTGAAATTCCTGAGTTTAATGAAGGCACACTACCATTACTCAAAATAGCCGGTGTTCCTGTATCATTTATAACACCCAGATTACTTCTTGCACCTGATGCAGTACTAGATCCTGTTCCTCCGTTAGCAACTGATAAATCTGCTCCAGACCAATCATCATCGCTAATGGATAATGTTCCTCCTAATGTAATAGTACCTGTAGAAGTTATTGTACCCCCACTTAAAGTTAGACCATTAACACTACCAGATGTAGCTACAGAAGTTACTCCAGAGCTTGAACTAGTACCAGCTCCTATTAAGGATCTTATTTCAGCAGCTGTGACACCACTAGCTAATGTAGGCGTTCCTCCACCAGAAAATATACCTGGCTCAGAATATATGGTAGTACTATTAAATGCATTAGATCCAAATGTATATGTTTGATTTGTTGTACCATTTACACTAAAAGTAAGTGTATTGCCTGATTTAGATATACCATCAAGATAAAAATTTGAGGTTGAATATCTACCATCAAGATCTACTGTAATAGAAGAAAGACCATTTCTTGCTGCAGTAAGAACACCATTACTAGTATTAAAACTTAAACTAGTTACATAATGATTATCATTATTATCTGTAGAATTTATAGTAATTGTATCACCACTTCTAGATGTAGTAGTTCCACCTGTTCCAGTAATAGTTAATGTATCATTATTACTATTTGCTGTAGCTGTACCACTTTGTGTAGCAATATTTTTATATATAGATTGACTTGAACCTTTATCAGAGTTTGTTAAAGTAATAGTACCAGAAGAAGTAACTGTACCACTACCACTTAGTCCTGATGTACCTTCTACTGTAACTGAGGTAACAGATCCACTCCCAGATCCTGCCCCTATATCTGATCTAATTTCTGATTTGGTTCTATACTTAAGAACACCACCATCCCAAACAAGTATACCAGTATAAGAAGAATTGTCATTAGATATAGAAGACACACTTAAAGTACCTGTTATTGACTGATTATTTAAGAAGTTTATTGCCATCTATCTTTTTTTTATTTTCAAAAATACAAAATATAAATATAATATGAAAGAGTGGCGGTTAAACCACCCTTTCTGTATTTATATTATCTTATTTTTGTAACAAGAACTCTTAAAGTATTAGCTGTAGTAGTTCCTGATGTAGTAATTGTTACTGCTGTTGTTGTTCTACCTTCTACGCCAGTAAACACAGTATTACCAGATGACTTTTCAAATACTTGAACCATAATGTCTGTAGTACCTAAATCATGTGTTATAGCCTGAGATGCTGAATTACTTGATGGCCAATCTCCTGCAAAACTCTGTTTATCTATATGAGTTTTTAATGTAGCTGGAGTTACCATTAATTGTGCTCCTGCAGTACCATCATCAACTTCTGTTTGAGTTGCTGTTTCAGCTACACCACGTGCACCTACACTTGCATCAGGTAGTGTTCTTTTACTCATTGATTGAATAACACCATCAGTAACATTAATTTGATCTACTACTTCTACGCCAGATGTATCAATATCTGAGTCAGTACCAATTATCTTATTAAATGTACTTGCTAACTGAGCATCACTAATACCACCTGCTTTGATTGTAATAAATCCATTTGCTGTTCCTGCAAAAGAAGCACTGCTAAATCCAGCTACCCCTTTTTCTGTACCTCCATCTGTTGAACCAACACCTGCAATATTTTGATCTTGTATAACAATACTATAAGCTGTTGCTGCTGGATTGGAACTTGCACTAATATCTGCATTAGCATAAATCATATCTCCTACCTCAACTGCTACAGTACTACCATTAAAAGATATAGTACCATCTGTTGTAACAACAAAAAAGTCACCTGTAGTAAGAGCAGTGTTACTTGCACCTGCTATTGCAGGAGAGTTTGTAGTTGCATTATATCCACCTTGAAATACACCAACTCCAGCAACAAGTGATTGTACTTGTCCTAGATTAACACCATCAGTTGAATTAGTACCATTAGCTAAACCAGTTATTTTATTACTGCCCATACCTACATTACCATTAGCACTTCCAAGTACGTTAAATGGAATATCACTTAAAGTTGCTTGTACTACTACACCACCTGCACTATCATCACCAATTAAAATTGAATCATCTGATTCTGCATTACCTGACATTCCAGTTGCGTCAGCAATAAGACCATTAGCAGTATAATCTACACTTATAGTACCAGTTCCTGTTATTGTGCCACCTGTTAATCCATTACCAGTAGCTACAGAAGTAACACCACTAACTGGTAATGTTGCTAATGATAGATCTCCTAAGATTACTTGTGATGATGTACCTGCTCCAGCAATGTTTATGTTACCATTACTTGTAAGTGGACTATTGGTAATTGTAAGAGCACTTCCTGTTTCTGTAATACCAACACTTGTTAATCCTGTGTTTGTATCTGCAGCCCATTCTACAATTCCACCAGAAGATACTTTTAATACTTGTCCTGCTGAACCTATAGCTAATTTAGCTAATGCTGATGCACCAGAAGCATATAGTATATCTCCTGTTGTATAACTTGAAAGTCCAGTACCACCATTATCTACATCTAATGTACCTGACATTGTCATTGTACCAGAAGAAGTAATTGGAGAGTTACTGAAAGACATTCCAGTTGAACCACCGCTTACACCTACTGAAGTTACAGAACCTGCAGCAGCATTAATATATGTTTTTAATTGAGATAGGTTTGCATATTTAGCAGCATTATCAGTTGCATCAGAGAATAAAAAATCATCTGCATCAACTAATGTAACACTTGTTCCATCCGCTGCAGCTAATACAATGTTATCTGTACCAACATAATCTACTGCTAAAGATCCAGAAGTTGTAATTGTGCCTCCTGTTAAACCAGCTCCAGATCCTACAGACGTAACTGTACCATCTTTTCCAAATCCTGGAAAATCAGATATTAAAGCTTTTTTAATTCCACTATCTGTTGCATCAGAAAACCACATTGTATCAGCACCAACCGGTGTTGCACCTGTAGCAGCTAAGATTGCATTGTCTGATCCTGCATAGTCAATGTTAACTGTTGGAGTAACTGTTGCTGATCCAGAAATTGTAATACCAGTACCACCTGATACGGAAGTTACAGTACCAGCTGCTGAGTCAGTTCCTGTAACTGTAAGTGTATTACCACTTCTTGTTACTCCTACTGTACCTGCACCAACAATTAATACATCATCGTGATTAGATGTTCCTTGTTCTGTTAGTCTTACACCTGCTGATCCATTTGTAGATCCTACACCTGTAAGATCATATTTGGTATCTCCTTCAGACCCTGTTTGGACAGCCACCCATGCACCATTAGCACGTAAAAATAGCTTATCTACTCCAGTGTCATAGTAAATTTGCCCATCACTATAAACAGTTGGGGCAGAACCTAAAGGTTGTATAACTGCATTTTGCAGCTGACTTCCATTAAGATCTATATTTTGTAAATATTTTATACTTGCCATGGTTACTTATTTTATTTGTTATTTATTTATTTTAATTTAAAAACGCACACCCAGAAAATGCTGAGTTAAAATTTAATACTATTACATTAGAGTTAGTATAGTCTATATCTCCTACAACTACACTATTTCCACTATCAACTACTGTAACAGATGGGAACTTACCCAAATTATGTGTTATTGTCCAAGTTGCTAATGCAGCATCTTGACAAAATGTAAATGTTCCTGTATCTGCTAATATATCTTCTAAGTCTAGTACAGTACATACATTAGTACTAATTACTGGACATGTTATACTTGCAGTTTCATTTACTTTTGCAATTGGTTCTAAGAATATACCAGCAGTATTTGTTGATACTATTATCTTATTACTCTTAGCATTTTGCCAATCACATATATCTTTATCTATAGTAGCATCTTGAAGATCAGTAAAGCAACATGTGCTTATACCAAATCTGACTGACTTAAAATTTGCATATGCTTGATTTGCAAAATTTTGTTCTACCTGTATTCTTTTCATCAAAGAATTATGCTCCTTTTGACTTGCATTAGATGATGATACTACAGCCATATTATTTATTTCTTAAGTCTACTATTTGTTGTTTGGCTAATTCAAGAGACCTATTTCTTGAGGGATCATGATTAGCTATATTTTTTTTACTTTGCTTGTAATTGGTAACGCATGTTTTACATACTACAATACCATCTACTGTTGTTTTTTGACATCCACATGTGAACGTTCTATTACAGTGTGCACAAGTACTCATAATTTATTGGTTTTAAATTACTCTTAATAGTATGAATTATTGTTACCACAGTTTCCTGATGGACAAATAATTTTATCTAATCTTTTTTTAGCATAACTATATAACTGCATACCTTGGGCTGCTGATGAACAATACTCTACATTAGATACTGCTGCATCAATCATAGTTCTTATGTATCCTAATTCAGCTAATAAAGCTTCTTTTGTTGAATTAGGTTGACATGCGTGCACATCTAAGTCACATAGAACTTTATAATATGAAGTTAATAATGCTGTTACTCTTAAATGGTTATATTCAACATATACTTTGCTATTAGGTGATACACTATATCTAATAATATAAATACCATCAGGTATATTTGATTGGGTATCTCCGCATTTTGTAGTTTGTAGTTTTAATGCACATGCTGTTAAACACATATCAAAACCACTATCTACTTTTACTAATACAGGAACGGAATATCCTGGTAGTGTGATTTGTAATTCTTCACAATCTACTGCTAAGTCTTTTGAATATTGACTGGTGTCTTTGATACACAATAAATTACAGTTTGATACTGTAGGTATCTCTAGACTTAATATATGTTTATTGGCCATTTCAATTTGCTTTTGTATACTATATAAATAATATACAAAAAATTAAGTAGAATATAAAATAAAAAGAGCAGGAGATTTACCCCTGCTCTAATTAAATTACTAAGATTATGAAATACTACCAGTATTGATTATTTTCAACCGGGTATATATTACCATTATCTTCTGCCCACTCTTTAATAGAATCTAAAACATTCTTAATTGCAGTTTGTAAGGCAGCGTCATCACATCTTCCGTAGATCTTATATACATATTGATCATTATCAAATACTCCAGTTGGGTTATTAAACCTTGGAACATTGTGTTTAAGATAATAAGGTCTGTATGTTTTAGTACGGTCTACAGCAGTAAATACAGAATCAGTCATTTCAATTTCTCTGAATCTTGCACTGTCAGCGTTACCTTGATTGTAAGGAGATTGTCTATATCTTTCAGACATAATCAATTCTCTAATTACAGTTTCACCTTGAGTTTGTTGCATTGATCCTGGAGTTCTTGAAGCTACACCACAGTCATTACATGGATTACCAGTTTCATCTAAAGAAGATAAAATGATTTCCACAGGCTCAGCGTTATAGTGATCTCTAGTATCAAATGAACAGTTACCAAATACAGTATCAACGTAAGCACCTTGTAATGTTACACAAGCTGATACTTTAGCAGCACCGTTTGGATCAGTTGATGGAACATAATTGCCCGCACCAGCTTTACCTACAGCTTGAGCTATAGAATAGTATTCAGTTGTTACAACACCAGCAGCACTTGTTAAAGTTACTTCAATGGATCCGGTAGAAACAGTTGCTATATCTAACTGAGCATCATTATTACCACCAACAACCTTTATATCATCACCTACAGCATAACCAGCTCCTTCATTAAGAACAGTAACTGATTTAATAGCACCTGTAGCAGCAATAGAAGCAACAGTAATTGTACCATCTCCACCACCTCCAGAAACTGTAAGAACTTCTCCTACAACATATCCAGAACCACCAGAATTACCTAGTGTTGGGTTTGTAATTGCAGCACCACTACCTGTATAGTTTACAGTAGCACCCGTACCAGCACCCGCAGATACTGTAGCAACGTTTGTTTGTGCTCCATTACTATATCCACTACCTCCTGCAGTTAATGAATATGTTACTGCAGCAGCAGTAATAGAATCAACTTTAACAGTTAAGCCAGCTCCAACTCCTGGGCTAACAGCCGTAGTAGCTAAAGCAGTTGATGCAACAGAATAACCTGTTCCAACACCTGCAGCAACGATAGCTGTAAATGTCTTCACTCCGTCAGGATCTCCTTCTCCAACAAATGGTGTAATTAGTGGATCTCCAGAAACATGTTTTAAGTCTGATTTAGGTAATCCATTTCCAATAAGCATTTCTACCATTGTTCCTAATACTAAAGCTGGATCAAGATATTCTTGACCATCTACACAACATATACCGCCTGAGTCAGCAATTGCATATGCGTGATGATTTAAAAATCTAAGTGCAGGTGAACCTTTCACATCTGCTCTCATGAATTGTGTTTTACCACATGGGGCACAGTCTGATGCTAAACATAATTTAGCAGTAGCCTTTGAAGCTACTGAACAGTTTCCATACCAACTTTCAGTAATATATCTTGGGTTAATACCTTTTGATTTTACTGATTCTTTGTAACCTCCATGTCCTGGATTGTTACCTAAAGAGTCTTTAGGGAAGTAAGAACCTTGAACTAAAAAAGCTTGGGCACCTTCTGCAAGCTCTCCAACTGGGGGAGCTGCACCGTTTGCCTGTACTGTTAGCCAAGACTTACCACTCACAAGACCTAACTGACCAGCGGTCAGTGCACTTGTTGCTGTACCAGCTGCTGCTTGAACAGAGCTGACAACAAATGTCTTGTTAAATGCATGATTAAAATAAGCCATAATTTGTCATTTTGTGTGAGGACCATTACCCCCACTGGTTATAAAAAAAGATTTAAACAGTTTACTCTGCTCGTAACATCAGTGTTACTATAATAATATACTACTTTTCTAATAGATAAGCAATTTATTAATTATTTCTTTCAGCTGCTGCCGTACCTCTTTTTTGTTGATATAAGTTTTCTATATCACCGGCAATCAATGCTGCTGTATCATCTAAAATAACTTCTACTAAGTCATCTTTAAATTCACAGTTTACGTTTGTTAAACTAATGTCTCCTGTATAAGGATCTGTAACATTAGGTATTTGTATATATACTGGTTTTCTATAATAAGTTAATATAGGGTTTACAATATTAAAATCTGTATCTCTATATATTCTTATTCTATTATCCAGCATAGTACAAAATGTTTCACCCCATTCAAAACTAGGGTTCTTTAATGGATCTCTTAGTATCAAAGGTACATTAGCTTCTTCTGCTAAATATACTGTCATTGACCTAGGTGTTGTGCAACATTCTGTAGTTGCATCAGTACTCACTCTTTTAAATTCTAAATAAGTTTCAAGTGGAAAGTTGGTGGCTTCAAAGTATTCATCATATACAGTCCCTGTAAGAGATAGTTCTATCAATAAGGGTTGTAAATCATCTATTCTTTTTTTAGATAACTCATCACCCTCTTTATACATGTTACCACCATGTAAGTTTCTTCTACACCATTCTACTTGGCACTTATTAAAAGCTTCAATAAATTGCCAAGTTTCAATATTATCAAAATCTTGACTATCTAATTTATTTAGCCTTTGTTTAAGTTTTATTATTAAAGTACTATTTTCCATTTATAATTATTATGAGTTCCAATATGGTTCTACTTTAGATAATAAAGAATCTAAAATTTCATCATTCTCTGGCTTCATTAAATATTCTAAACATTCTGCAGGTCTTTTTCCTAGTCTGTGTCCACTATCTAATGGCTCAATCCAACCTCCTGCTTTTGTTGTTAAAAATCTATAAAATAATGCATCTTTTACTAATGCTCTTATTTTTATTTCTTCCATGCTTAGTCTTGATGCATCTAAAAAGTTTTGTGCTGCTCTTTTTTGATTAGACTCTGCTCCTTGACCGTTTATATAGTCATTCATATTTTCATATAAAATATCAGTAGGTGTACTTTTTACATACTGACTGCTATTTACATCAACTACTTTAGCAACATACATTAGCTTACTTGTATTAGAATCAAATAATTTTTCTAATTCAACAACTGCTTTGTTTTTTAGTTTACTTAATTCTGTTCTAGTACTTAAAGTTTCCTCTAAACTATCTAAGTAAAACTTAGGTGCATTAGGTGCTGACTTAGCATCTCTTAATGACTTAGCTACTATAGAAAAACCACCTGCATTAATTGCATGTAGTTTAATTTTATCATATGGATCAATCTCAGGATCTAAAAATACTGGATCATTTCCACACCTTAAAGATATTTTATCCCAAAACTTTGAATTGTCAGGCTTCATTATAGATAGTTTATTCCAAAAATCTTTATCTTCTGGATCTACTACATTAGCTGCTAATTCTGCTTCAAGTTCAGAAACAACTTTTCTTATTTCTTTAATCTTTTCTTTCTTTTCCTTTGCAGGAAGCATTTTTACTTCAGGAGCAAATTCATTTAATCCTGTTACATATCTTTTTACACCATTCATTTCTAAACAGGCTAAAGACTCTTCATGGAAAACTCCATCATGCATTGCTAATCCATATTGTTCTAATCCCATATTCTCTTTATTAGGATTAAAGAATGGACGTATAGCCACATTACTTTGTGTTTTCTTTTGTTGGTATTTTTCTACTATAGTGTAATCACTCATAATATTTGGTTTTAAAATTAATAATTGTTTACTAGTCAAACGTACATAAATATGTACCGTCTTATTATTAAGTTTCTTAAGCAAGATTTTACTCTTGCTCAAGTTGTTTGACTATTACGTTAGTACAACTCTTAAAACACCTGCGTTGTGATATATGTCACCTTTACCTAACCCAGCAGCTTTTGCTGCAGTGTCATCTGCGTAATTCTTTGAGATAATATCTTTACCAAATGCTTTTGAAGCAAGTATTTTTGAAACACTTGAGTTTGAAAACTCATATGCTTTATTTGCTAATTTAATATCTAGTGCCATAATTTCTATTTTTAAAGGGTTAAAATAAAAAGGGAGGAGGCTTATACCACCTCCCTAATTACTTGATTAATGTTCTTAGAATGATCCTCCTGTAATAGGGTTTCTCATTACTATTTTAAGAACTTTGGTTGGATCCTTAACCCAAATAGCTGGCATGGTCTGAGTCATATAAACTCTATATCCATTGAATTGTCCAGTAGAAGCAAAACCTTGAGTTCTTCCCATGTAGTCCATAGTACCATTTTGGTAGAACCACTTAAGTTGATTATCCCAAGAAAGTTTCAACAAGTGAATGTTGTCATTTCCTTCATCTGTTACATCAAAGATAATAAAGCTAAATGAACTTAGAGGTCTTCCATCAATTAATGGATTCTCAATGTCATTAGTATTTAAGTTATCAAATGCTGGATTTAGTACAAACTTAACGTTAGCTAAGAAAGGAATAGTAAAGCTTGTGTAAGCAAAACCATAATCTAGATCCATTCCTGAACCAGATACTGCTCCAATCTCAGAAGCATTTTGTACTAGACCTGAACCATAAACTTCATCAGCAATTGCTTTGTTGATAAGTTGCATACCACCAATACCTGTTTGTACAACAAGTGATCTTTGTGGATCTGGTCCTTTGAATTCAACTTTACCTTGATAGAAGTTATAAAGTTCAGACTTAAACATATCAAGAGTAAATGATGACTTGTTATAAACTCTTTTGAATGAGTTATCTAACTGTGACCATAAACCTACAGATAATCTAATATCATCTGGTCCGTCTTGTTTAATTCTACCACCTTTACCCCACATTAGGTAAGTTTCAATATCTGTTGCAATTTTTGAAAGGTGTGCAGCTTCCATATTTGTAATGAAAGTTCTTGTAAGAGTTCCATTCTCAAATGCTTCTCTAGCACCTGCTTTACCCATAGTTGCAACAAGTCCTTCAATACTAGGTACTGATGGGTTGTTTGGGTCATTGTCAAAGTTTCTCCAAATTTCTGTAACAGGTACTGTACCATCAGCGTTTAATCCGCCTTTGATCATTAAGTCTGCTCTAGAAGAAATTGAATAGTGTACGTGAGCTTCTGCTCCTCCTACAAAGTTGTAGAATTCACGGAAACCTGAACCTGTTTCAATATCAGAGAATCTTTCACCATACTCTCCTCTAGCTGAACCTTTTCTAAAGTACTTAGTTCCTTTAGCAAGATATTTAGCATCAAGAGTAGCTGAATTATTGTTGTTAACTAATTGAACTGTATAAACAAATCCATCACCAGCTGGGATAATATCCGCTGCAGTAATGTAAAGTTCAAGTCCATTATACTTATCATAAGTAATAATGTCACCATGTCCAAAAGTTCTTTTGTTGATCTTAATCTGGAATGTTGTTCCGTCAATACCCTTATTAGCGTTTGCAGGCTCAATGTCTGCTACGATATAAGGAAGATCTTGTGCAATAGGAGTTTGCCACTTATACTCACCTCTAGCGTTATCCACCATGATTGTATTCTTTCCACCAAAAGAAGCCATTTGATATAAAGGCATCTCTACCTTTTGGGTCATAGCCCATAAATCAATTGGTCCCATATCCATAGGCTCAGCGTTGCCAAGCATTTGGGTAAGGTGATAAGAATCAACATGTGAACTAGCTTTATAGCTTGTATCACGTAGGAAAATCCCATTATTTAAAACTGGAGTTGCCATAATTTTTGATTGTTTTAATTGTTAATAATTGTTTTCACTCTATATTTAATTTACTTAATTAAATTTCTTTTACATTCTTTTAAAAATGTTGTTGGCTCTTTGTAATTTTTTTCTTCCTGTTGTTCTTGCAGATGAAGGTTCTTTATCTTTTACACCTAAAGAACTTGTTCCTCCTGCATTAGCTTGTTCTGTTTTTAATTTTCTAACAGTTGCTTCAACGCTTTTTTGAGCACCCTTCTGCATTATCTTTGCTTTGTATCCGGCTGGATCTTGCAATAACCATAATGCTTCAGAGATTAAATTATAATTTGGCTCAACAAATTGATACTTTTCTAATAAGTGTCCTAATAAATTAGTGTTTCTTCCACTTACTGATGGATAAGAAGGTGATACTAAACCGTTATATAACATAGCTTGGGTTTTTTTATCTACCTTAATTTCTCCAATTTTTCCATCTTTTAATGTATTATATACATTTTTCATATATGCTTGAGATGCTTGTTCTTGTTGCTTCTTCTTCATTTCTTGTTGTTGAAGTTTTTGTGCAACTACTTTTTCTTGCATCTTATCTAACTTAGGTTTAAACTTAGAAGCTTGTTGTTCTAACTTACCTAAATCTTTCCAGATTTCTATTTCTTCCTGAATCTCTTCAGTTGTTCCATAACCTGTAGCACCTAAATACTCTGTTATAATTCTTTCCTGATCTCTTTCATCTTTAACATTTAAAGACTTATGTTCTTCAACACTACCTAAAGTATTAAATAGACCTTTTAAATCTTTTCCTCCGTCTGCCACATATCTTGCTGCAACTTGCAACTCTTGTGGTAAACTATTAAAAAACTGTTTAGGAGTTTCTCTCCTAACTTGATTAGCTTTTTCTTCTAAGTTAGCTTGTACAAGTTCTTCCCAGTCTTTTGCAGTATAATCTTCCAATGCTTTGTCATCATCAAAAGGTACAATGCGTTCATCTTTTATTAACTTAGAAAATACATCAGCTATACCATTGATAGGTTTTCTACCTTTTTTAGCTTTAACTACATCTTCTTCAGTTTCATCATCTAAAGTATCTAAGATATCTCCACCTTGTTCTTTAGATTCTGCTTTGACTTCTTCTTTATTTTCTTCTACTTCAGCTTTAGGTTCTTCTACTTTTTCTTCTGTAGCTTCTACTTTAGTTTCTTCTGTTTTAGATAATAAATCATCTGCGTCATCTTTATCTGGATCTGCAAATGCAAAGTCTGATTTTTCTTTTCTTGTAAAGATATTTTTTTGTGAGGGAGCTTCTTTACTTTGCTCCGGTAAAGTTATTGCATCACCACTAGGTGCTGCACTAAAAATCTCATCCAAATTAATGTCTAAGGTTTCAACTTTACTATCCATAGTTTCTACTTTTGAACTCATAATTATGTTGGTTTTAATAATTAATACTTTCTATATAGATAATATAAGAAATGTTTTATTAATTAAACTTATAAAATTTGAAAAAGATTGAAAGTTTTTAGCAGTATATAGCTAACGCCTATTTTTTGTCATCAGAATTCTTAACATCATACTTGTTTTTGTTCTCACGTGCAATTTCAAGTTTAGTGTTAGCAATATCTCTTTGTGCTTGGATTTTTTGTTTTTCAACATCTAATCTACTACTCTCCATCATTTGCTTAGAAGAGTTCTCTTCACGTTTAAGATTCATTTGTTCTCTGTATTGTGTAGTCTCCTGAATATCTTTTATAGCATCTTGATAATCAGACTGTTGGTTTTGATTTATATCTACACCAGCACCAAATCCTGCTGATCTTATCTCTGCCAATGTAATATCATTTTGTCTATCTTTTGCATTTTCATCCATTTCAACTTGCAACTTCATTTGTTCTTCTTTTGCTTTTGCTTCTAATTGTTGCTGCTGCATTTGCTGAGCTTGTTGCATTTCTTGTTGACGTTGAACTTGTTGCCTTGTTTCAGAATCTTTTAATATATCTGTTACCTCAGCAATAGAATCTGCTTTAACAATATTACCTAATTCATAAATACTAGCTCCTGTAGTATTATTTGTAAGTGCCATTTGTTTTAGGTTTTCTAAAATAGCTCTATGATTAGTTTTTGTTGTAGCAAAAATATTAAAATCTCTAAGTAATAAATCCGTACCATTTATAGTAAAGTTAACTTTCTCTGCTTCTGTAGATATATAAGAAAGTCTAACGCTTGGATTATTACTTTGATAATACTGTGCTAAGTCAGTTCTCATTTGATGTACTCTAGGCATCAGTTGATCTGAATGCTGTACAAAATACATCTCTGTTTGAGCGTAAGACTGTTGCATAGCTTGAACTACCCCAGTAGCAGTTTGAGCTGATACAGCCCCTCCTAGACGTTGTGGATTAACTCCTATAGCATCAAAACATTGTTGTTTAAAGTAATTAGCTAATTGGATTCTAGACATTAATCTATTTGTCTGTTCCATGTTAAGAGTTTGGTAGTGATTAAAGTTGGTTGCATTCTCAGTATTAGTAATTGAAGTATCAAGAGGCAGCATTTGGAAATCTTTCATTGCTACATATGCTTTAGCATAATTATTCTTACCCCAGTCCTCACCCATTGAGTGACGTGGTAAAGCATTTTGATCAAACATGATTACTGTTCCTAATTCATCTATTAGAATGTCTGCAATTTGGTTATTAACCATATTGTAACCAACCTGATACGCTTTCATTAAATCTACTAATGAAGTGGATCTTGTATTTCTATCTGAAAATACTCTTCCTTCAACTGGAAGTTTACATCCATATAGTGTATTATTTCCTTTAAACTGGAAAGGTAATCTTCCAGGTTTAGTTCTATTTATTCCAATGTATATAGGGTTTATATTATCTCCCATTGTAGATCTCCACATAGCTGGTAAATTTGGACCTATTTTTACTCCACCCCAAACTTCATTAATCCATATCCAATCTATATGTTCACCCTCTAGTAAATTTTCTTTTGTTTTATTTCTAAATATTGATGTATCATATACAGGCTTATGTGTTACCTTAAATGTTTCATCAACTACTTCTTGTGTTACTTCTCCATCAATCTCTATTTTAGTAAGATGACCTAGTTTACGTTGAGTCTTCCAATATATAGTAGAAACACGCATTAAGTTACCTTCTTCTAATGGACCTGTATCTTCACTTTGATCTAATATCTCACTAAGTATATCACCACCAGCTGCAGGATCATTCCAGTAATTACTTGTATATTGTCTATATGCAAGACCAGGCATTTGTGTATTCCACTCATGAGATCTAGTTGCATCATAATATGCTCCGTCATTCTGATAACCATTAACTTGATATTGTGCTGATCTAGCTGGATATATTTTTTGTAGTGACTTTAGTTGTTTCTCATCCATTAGGTACCCATATCTATCAACAACATCAGATACAGTCATTAAATCTACTTTACCTGCATAATTAGAATCAGCAATATATCTTTGATCAGGAGACTTTTGGTAGAAAGTTAATACTGGATTCCATAGCTCAACATCATAGTCATCTTCTAACATTCTAAAATGCCAAAATTCTCTATCTGCTATTAGCATATCTCTGAAACCTCTTTCTTCCAGTTCTTGCATATGAAATCTTTCTTCATCTACTGCAAGTTGATGTGATGCCCATTCTTCAACCATACTCCTATAAGACTTACTAAAAAAGTCTTCTATTTCTGGTAATGTTTTTAAATTTTCTGGAGCAAGACTTTTTTGAGCTTCTTCTGATCCTGGATCTGCACCCATCTCAATCATTCTCATCATCATTTGTTTTTCTGCATCAGCTAGTAAAGCCTGCTCTACTTGCATTCTTTTTTCTTCAAGCATTTCATTATATGATGCATCATCTACTGCTCTAAATTGTACTTTAGAATATCTCTTTGCAAATTCACCTGTTAATACATTTATTACATTTGGTACAATTGGGTAAAATTTTAACTCTAATGCAGAATCATTTTCTTGAGTTAAAACGTCCATCATTTCTTTATAGTCATTATCAGGCTCAACTATATAATCTGTTTTATCTATAATACCTTTTGCAAGTTTATAATTCTTTAGTAATCTTCTTGCATTGACACGTAAAAACTCTATGCCCTGTAGTTCAAGCCAGTCTAAATTCCATGCAGCCCAGTCATCAGTTTTTTTAGAGTATGATAAGAATTGTGTTGGCTGTGTTAAACTAGAAAAAGTAGGTCCACTTTCTGCTTTAGCCCCATTCTTTAATTGCATTGCATTTAGTACTCTCATTCTTTTTATCTTTATTTATAATTCTTAAAACCTGATCTCCTGATATTTTTGCTAGGACTACGTTTTCCACGTCCAATATTTTTGAACGGACTATACTTTAATTTATACAAATTTTCTGGATTTACCAAAGATTTTGCCTCTGATTCACGTCTTTTGGAGTATCCTCTGTTAGATTGTTGAATTTTTACAAATGCAATTAATGCACCAAAGGCAACAAGTCTATCTACGTTTAATCCAGGATAATACGCTAACATTTCTTTTAGTAACATTGGATCAGGTATTCTTTCTACCCCTAATGTTTGATTCATAACATTACCTGTGTCATCTAAATCTTCATCAATAACTTCTCTAATAAATTCTATAGCATATGATATTAAATGACTTTTAAATAGTGTGCCTGTGTTCTTCCAACCATACTCTTGGTATACTGTTCTATTAGATCCTAAATCTTTTAGAAATAGTATTTGTTGTTTTGGTACTAAATATCTTTGTTTTCTCCTTGCAATCATATGCTGTATAAATAAAGAAATATTATTCTCTACTAATGTCCATGCATTATACCACTCAATTAATAACTCAAGTCTCTCATGAGTTTTATTTATATCATCAAACCTTCCACACCAAGCTGCTACTATTTTGTCTTTTTCTATAAATTGTTCAGTGTCACCTGCTTCAGTTGTTCTTGTTACTTCAACTGCATTTTTGTATACAAATATACTACACAAAGAATCTGATGTAGTAGTCTTACCTTCTGATACAGGGTCAATAGATGCGTAGTATGCACCAAACTCAGGTTTCTTACTTGCAGGTCTTTCCCAAACAACTATTGTACCTGTTTTATCATGTTGTTTTTTATCTACAGGAAATTTAGTAATAGGCAGTTTAGAGGTTCTTTTGGCTATTATACCTTCTTGCTCTCTTTCTAATTCTATTAGTTCATATGAGTATTCTTTCTCTTCTACTTTTTTAAGTTGTTTGCTTAATATCCCTTGTGGAAAAATTGATGCTTTTCTATATGCAAATGCTTCAGCAATGTTTAAAGGCTTTTGAGATATTCTTAATTGATATTGCTCACCATTTAATTCATTTTTCCAACGTGCTCTTTCAGAATGTATAGCTTCAATAGCATCTTCTATTTGTGAATTACCATAGTCATCTATGTATGGTGGCATAGACCATTGCTCAGGAATAAATAAACCAGCCATACCTATTGTTCCGTCAGCATCTATTAAGTCTGTTTCCACTGCTAAGATATCATTAGCATCAGGGTTCATGATCATTTCTTTCAAAGGGTTACATTGATCTAAATCACCAACTGATCCTGCAGCTATAAACATTCCTGTAGTCATCATTCCAGATGACATTGCAGGACGCAAGTATTCATAAGTCTCAGACATCTTTGGTGCTATTCCTGCCTCCTCATGAAAAAAGTATGTACATGGACCCCCTACCCCAGTAGTAGCATTCTTTTCAAATGAACCACCTTGTATCTTTGATTTAAGGCCTCTTGCTGTTTTTCTATTACCTACTTTGACCTCTATCTGCTGTTGCCATAATAAAACCTTTTCAGGATTACTAGGTCTATACCATGCTGTATGCTCATTTAAAAATATTTTATATTCTTCTAAAAACTTCCATGAACCTTTATCATTAATAAAATCTTTTAATGATGCACCTATTTTACATGTACTACCTTCTTCAAACCAATAGGTATTTATAATCTTAGCCATATGAAAATATGAAGAAGCAATCTGTCTTTTTTTAAGAATAGCTGCATGTTGGTTATTTAATTCTGCCAACCATTCATATAATGCCATATGATATTGTGCATCTCTTACTTTTGCAAATCCATATTTCTTTTCTTCTTTATCAAATATTGGTAAAAAATTTAACCACATGTAGTAGTCCCTAGTAATATACCAAGTTTTATTACCTTCAATATATATTACTCCATTTCTACATTTATCTTTTTGGTCTTCCCAATATGCTGTAAAGTCTTTGGATCTAAAAGGGCTTGTGCAGTACACCCCTTCTTTATTAAATTTTTTAGCTTCTTCATTAAACTTAAAAGCCATCTTTGTAAACCCATATTTACCAGGTTCACTAAAGATAGACTCAATAAACTCTCTGAATTCTAAATCATTTTTAAATTCTGTGGTAGTCCACTTATCATTATTATATGTAGGTATAATCCTACTCATCCCTGATTATTGCAAATACATCACCAGATTGAACTAATAAATGTTCTTCTCCTTCATGTTCCATTGGTGTTGGCATTGCATAGTCAGCGTATTGTACTATATCACCTACTTTAATTTCTTTTACTTCTTGACCTACTCCTACTACTGTTCCTTTATACTCTTTCTTTTGAGCTATTTCAGGAATAATAATTCCAGATGCTGTTTTTGTTACAGCTTTCCATTTTTTTAACAATAGTTTTTTACCTACCGGTATTACTTTTATACTCATATTTTTTTATTTAGTTATTATAGTTGGTCATAAGCTAATCCTGCACCACCACGTACAGAGCTTTCTTGTTCTTGCTTCATATCTAAAAATGCACCTTTGTAAGATTGTCTGATTTGCTCAAACTTAGCTGCAGCATTTATCATAGAATTCATGTTACCATCTCTACCATGCTCTATTGCAGTAACCTCCATATACTTAGCCAATCTATCTAACATAGATTTAATACCTACATATGCTCTATATGTTGGTGTTTCATATAGTTTTTTACACATGTCCATAGCATATCTTATTGGTCCATCCTCTGGTGATTCTTCTAAATTTATTTCTTCTATAATTATATCTTCCTTTTCATGTTCAGGTAAATTAAAGAATGGGTTAATGTCTGGATCAGGGCATGTCATATAAAATACATATTGATATACTTGCATATGTGTATCAGGATACTTTTCCATTATCTTTTTTAGAAAAGGCAATGCATAACAATGCTCAGTCACCACTAATGTTTGATTTTGTACATCAAATAATCTTACTATCATACTATTTCTTTTTTAAATTCTTCATATCCTATCTTTAGTACAATAGCTTTCTCAGCTCCTTTCATAAGCACTTCTGTATAGTCATTTTGAAATGCTTCTCTACCATAATGAAAGTATTGCTTAAAGTATGCTATGTCATCTAGATCTATTGTAACTTTAGTCATAAAAAATGTAAAGTCTGTTGGTACCTTAGATGTATTTGATTGTACTGGTACTGCTGCTGTAAATTCTTTTAGTTTCATTGGTTATCTTTTATCCACATCATAAGTGATCTTACTTCATCTTTTAGATATGGTAGTTCATACATTTTTATAGTATCTAATACTGGTTCTCCATCTATATGCTCATTGATAGGATATCCGTTTTTATCTTCTCCTAATTGTTTAAATTTTACATGCTGAATGACTAGCTTACCTATTTTTAATTTAGGGTTATGCTTTTTAATAATATACGCATAAATACTGAGCTGTAAGTTATAATGATTTAAATTACAATCATCTAAATGATTTACAGGCCTAAATAGTTTATTAGTTATACCTTCCCAGTTTGTAAAACCTTTTTCTTTTATTTCTTTATTTGTTTTATAATCTGTTATATTTATGTAGCCATTTACTATTTCAACTAAATCAGCTTGTCCACATATACCTACAGATTTTAAATATACCAAATGCTCAGGATATACACCTTCAATAAGTTTTTGAGTAGGTGCAGTCTTTATACCTGTATCATCTATTAATGGTTTTATAATTGGAACTTGTGTACCATATCTCTCAATAGTTTTAAATTCCATCATATCTGCTTCTCTTTGGTTATGATAAAAATTACCTAAAGTTATTGCTCTATTAGTTTCACCATCCCATGCAGCAATGATTTCTTTAGGAGTCATACCATACCATTTTGATCTTTTGTTTTTTGAGGATTTAATAGCTTGACCATCTCTATCAAACTTTGGTTTAAATTTTGATACAAGTCCAGTTACACTAATCCAAGATATATTATCTTGATCATTGCTTTCATAGACATGACCTTCCTCTTTAAATATTACTGCCATCACATTCAGTTGTTAAATTATAAGTATCTGTAGTACACCAAATTATATTTAATGTTCCAACTACTGTACTGTTTTCTGTTAAAGTATACTTTTTATTTTTCATTATTTTCTATTTGTTCTAAAATTTTTGTTTCAGTTTCCTCATCCATGTAAGCTTTCCAATACCCTTTTGGGCATTCTGATGAAAGTGATCTTACCTTAAAAGCTAAACTACATCCACAATCAGAGCAACATGGTTGACTTCCTGGTGCCAAACAATCATTTCCAAATGCATCAAACAATGAGCACTTTATACATACTTGATATCTATCTGTTGCTACAGCTTCTACATGTTGTTTTTTAAAAATATTATTAGATATACCTTCTGCTATCTGATCAACATTTTTAAATGCACCTAAAAGTTGTTTAAGTTTACTGCTCACTTTTTTTATTTTTAAAATCTTTTTTAGCTTTTATATTCTTTTCTATTTCTTTTCTGGCTAATTCCATTTGATCTATATTACGGTTTATGTCTTCACTCTTTGCAAATCCATTATATGTTCTTTTTGCAATATTACCCAGTAAGCTTTTATTTTTTTTAATAGCTTTTTCAAGTTTAGATTTACGTAAAACAAATGTACCTAATCCATCTACGTGTATTCTTGGATACTCTAAGTTAGATAATTTACTTCTTACTTTACCATAATAAAAAGTTATAAAATCATCTACTACTGATGGATGTACACCAACTTCATCTGCAATTCCTTTTTTAAATATCTTATACTTCTTGGGATTCATTACCTAATATTTTATAATCTAAAAATACTAAACCCTTTTGTTGTATATTCATATCTTCATTAAGAGAAATAGTTTTTTTATTTGTACCATTTTTTTCTAACAATCCTTTTTTAGCAGCTTTAGTAATTGCATTTCTAGCTGACTGTGCACTTTTAAAAATATTCTTATTTACTAATTCTAAACAAAATTTAGTTAGTTCTATTCCATTTTGTTTAGATAAGTGCATAAGGCATTTTAAATCAGAATTACTTATAATAATTTCTTTAAAAAAACAGTATGTCATTATTTGATACATAATGCATTTATCTATTCCTACTTTTAATTTTAAATCTACTTTTTTTACTATTGCCATGTTATAAACTCATTATCATATCAACAAAGTCTGGATGTGGATAACAATCCATTTTACCATTTCTTACATTAGTATGCGTTAACAAACCTTCTATTTTACCGTAGTGAGCATCTTCTTGAAACTCAAAACCTTTATATGGTCCATACTTCTTAATAAATTGTTTCAAACCAATTCTTATATCTATCTGATCTCTTTCACCAACCCATCTAATCCACTTTTCAGTTTCTTTAATTTGTTTGTCAGAATAGTTATGCCAAAATCTTTTGCCTTTAAAACCTTCATCAAGTTCACATACTTGATCTGGATGACATTTAGATCCAACATAAGTTTTGTGGTCATTATCAAGATAACCCATATTGCATATTTCTATTCCTACAGACTGACGGTTCATGCGTCCAGATCCTGTTTTACCTAAATGATATCCTTGATTTCCTTCTGGAAATGCTTGTACCATTATACCATCATACTCATCATCATTATTTCTATGGTTTTGACCACCTAATACAAACTCTGTAGCAATTCTACCTCTGCTATCTCTACCCCAATGATCAATACACCTATATGGATTTGCATTACCAGCAGTATGATGTAAAAATATATACTTATTATCTACTGGCCCGTTTTTTCCATACTGAACATACTCTCCTTTTGGTAAATGATACCTATGTATTATTTGATCATAGTTAGTATTGAAGTATTGTGAAGATATATCATTGTCTTCATCAATAGCATCCATATGTCTAGTTCCAAAGTTTAACATCATGCCCCAAGTTTCTGCACCTACAATACCATCAGCTGTTAAACCATGTGTTAATTGAAATCTAATAACATGTTTTTCTGTTTCTGGTCCAAAGTGTCCGTCTGGTGATAATCCTAATTTTTGTTGAACCTTCTGTACATCAGGATTTTTGTCACCTCTTTTTAGTAATCTCATATTATTCTACGTTTGATGCAGCTTTTTCCATTGCTTCTTTAAATGCTTTTGCATCCTCAGATGTAGGATCTGCTTTATTACCTTCTTGCTGAGCTGCGTATGCCTGTGCTAAATACATTTGAGCTTGCATTCTTTCCGCTCTAGATTTTTCTATATCAGCTAATAATGCTTCATATTCTGCTTGAACAGTTAAATGAGGTATATTATCTTTATAAAAAGCAGTAATCTCTTTTCTGCGTTCTGATAATTCTTCTTTACTAAGATTTTCTTGAGTAGGATCCGTATTTGGATCTAATTTTAAAGTCTTTGCCATTTTATTTGGTTTTAATTAAACATTATGTATACAAACATACATAAATAGTTTAAATAAAAAAAGTTTAAGCAAATTATTATTTATTCATCAAAGTTATATAGACTATACTTTAATGTTATTTCTTGTCCTTGTTCTATTTTATGCAAGGTCTTAATTTTTTTGAAGTTCTGATCACTCTCATCCTCTATAAGTTCACAGTTAGGTGTTTCAGAATGGTTTATAAAACCTCCTAATGGAGTACGTATGTAATTATGTTGGAATTCTAGATCATAAACATGTGTAACACCCATATCTATTCCAGCAGGTATATCTTCCAAAGCAAATATTCCAGCTCCATGTATATCAGATGGGCCTATTGTGAGATACTCTGGTAGTGGCCTATATTGTTTTTTGTGTTGCATTGGTCTTTTCTTTAAACTCCTGCCACGTAGTTATTTGATCTTCAACAGCTCTATTTCTGTTATATTGATCTATATACCATATTTTTTCTCTTTCCATATATGTGTCATCATCTACAAGAGGTGCATTCTTTATCTCATGAGCAATCCATGCCCAGAGTAATATAAATAAAACTATTATTCCTACCATTTTACTTTATCTGCCCAATATGCTGCACTCATCTTACCTTTAGCAATATTTTTTCCGTGTCTAGCTTTAAAACTTTTACGTCTTGCTTTTTGTTTTGCTGATTCACCAGCTTTAGGTTTACCAGCAGTCTTAACGCCTTGTTGTCCAAAACGTATTGTTTTTACTTTATCACCTACTTTTGCCACAACTATGTGTGACTTTTTAGGATGACCAGGTGTACGCTTAGGTTTATTAAACCCAGATACTCCAGCTCTTGCTAATCTACTATCTCTTTTTTTTGCCATTATCTTTTCTTACCTTTATGCAAACCATGTTTAGCATGTTGCTTGCCTTTCTTAGTTGCAGCACGTTTCTTTTTATTGGCAGCAGCTAATTTGGCTTTTCCTTTTTTAGTGCTTTTTAATTTACTAATTGTTCTTGACGGAGCATATACTTCACCTGTTACGGAAGATTTCTTACCCGAAGGAGTTCTCCATTTTTGCTTAGTCCATTTTGTTAGACTTTTTTGTTGTTTAGTCTTTGCCATTATTTTGTTGTAAATATATGTAAACTAAATAATATTAATCCTGAAAAAAGTATACCCATAATAGCATGATCATTTTGAGTTACCTTTGGCTTATCACAACATTGATCTCTTTCCCATGACGGTTTAGAAGAACCACAACCAAATATTAGTATAGAACATAACGATATAGAAATAATTTTTTTACGCATTATTTTTTATGTACTTTTTGAATTGCAAAATTATGTGATAGACTTGCTCCTTTGTGAGGAACAAACTTACCACTATGTTTCATAAGTTTAGGAGCCCCTTTACCTGACTTCATCCAGTGATATCCTTTTGGTGCTTTTACTTTCATTTCTTTTTACTTTTATAACCTCCACCTGCAGCTTTATATCTTTTTGCTAGCATTTGTGCCTTACGTGCAGACCATTGTCCTGGTCTTCCACCTTTACCACCGGCTTTAATTGAATTGAATAATCTTTTACGCATTCCAGGTTTTGTGTAATTCCCAGAACTATTAACGGTACTTTTTTTCTTTTTAACTGCCATTATTCTTTATTTTGCGGAAACATTCCATCTATTATTTTTTGGATCTTTGCACATTTTTCATACTCTTCATGATCTATGAAGTGATGAATCATATTATCTAGCTGTTCATACGTAGGCCCCTCTTCAGGATCATACGCCATTACGGCTTCATGTCCGATATCAAACTTCGTTGCAATAAGTTCATCAAAGGTTATTTGATTAGTTAGTACTAAATAAGAATTTTTAAATGCAGTGTCCATTATTATTGCGTCAAGCTGCATTTGTTCTATTTCACTTAGTCCAGAATTCTTTTCTGGCTCATTTTCCCAGTTTGACATAGTATTTTATTTATTAGTTACAATCCATCTATAGAAACAATATACTAAAATTTAAAATCCCAAAAAAATAATTTGCCCGGAACATTCCCCCCACCTGATTAAAAAATTTGCAACCCCCCACCAAAAAGTTGTGTATTTGGCGTGCTTGAGAGGTTCTAACAATTTGCTCCCCAACTAATTCTTGTGGTTGGGTTACCCCCCGTAATAGTTCCACACTTAATTTAAATTCTTTGAAATTATGGCTTATTTACATAAAATCAATACAGGTGTCCGTGCAGACGGCAGTACCTACAAGACTATTATTGTGTCTGACAAACCTGCTGGAACTTCTGCACTAAAGATAGGTTCTCAAACTGTGAACATGGGTAATAATGCTAACGCAAGGTATGGCATATATAGTCCCAAGACTGCAGAAGGAGCACCTATGAATGCAGACAATCCGTTCTGGGCTACCTTTGAGAAGGAGTTCAAGTCTGGGGATGAGATTCCTGCACTAGTAGTTGGGGACACTAACTTTACCTTCAGTGACGGTACAGTGAGTGACAACCTGTTCTACTGCAAGTCGTAAGGCTTTAAGCAAACAACAGTACACCTTTGGTAGTTGATAGCACCAGGGCTGTACTGTTCCTGCCGTCTAGCCAGAGAGTATACTTTCTGACTGGCTCTCATCTAGCCAGATAGTATAGTTTCCTACACTTTTCTCTCTTTCTTTCCTACTTTTTGCTCCCTATCTATTATTTGCAGTAATAAACAGGTAAAAAAATAAAAATGTACACCAGTGTGTGTAGCATTGTGTGTGATACCTATCAAAACCCACATATTACCACCTTTTACCACACTAAAACAATTACTGCACCTAATAATATAAACATAGCTAACACTAGTATAACTGCTAGCGTAACTATAACATAATGGTATTAGTCTCTCCCTATAGGATAATAGACATAGTACCCGCAATATTGCAATCAACCACTAATACTAAATTATGCAAACCAAGATAGATAACCTTAAGAAGTACATTAAGCAAATGAAACAAGAAAGGGATGAAGCAATATGTACAACAGAAGCACGTCAACAAGATATAAATGCTGCTTTCTTTGAACTAGAAAGATTAGAGGGTAATGCTGGAATTGAGTCCATCATAAATAAAAGTAATATTGGTCGTAACTTCCAAGAAGATATGATTAATGATATGGATATGGGACAATCTGAACTCTAATAGAGTAGAACAGTATACACATGGACGTGCACTCTATGCCTGATACTACAGAGAGAGTATTAAAGTCAAATGAACAGCGGGGTTTGACTACTGTTCTATTTTAATAACAAAATAGTAACAAGATAATATTGGGAAGTCAAACTACAGACTGATAGCCAGTCTGAAGGCTCTAATCAATATATTCCAGCTTCTACCTACGGGTTTAAGGAAAGTCATATGTGTTTGGTTTGACTACTATTTTTATCACTAATTGACACAGTTTGCCTCTAAACTCAATGGACATCAGGCTTAAAGATAACCAACGAGTGTCAATTTTTTTAAATAAATATAAATCACTTAATAAAATAATCATTATGCCAAATAATATATCAGAATTACAAGTACTAAAATCAGCAGCAGGTTATTACATAGGTCGTACACAAGATGGTATGCCTTATAGCCGTGAATCAGACTATTTTAGAACATTTGAACAAGCTAATATAATTTTAGAGGATTCAACTAAAAACATTCAATAATAATAAATATATAAAATAATCATGAAAAGAAAAATCATTTACTTAATGCTTATGCTATTTGTAGCAGGGCCAATCGTTCAGTCTTGTGCTTCTAGTAGAACCTGCAAGACATCAAAATATAAAGGTAAGCCAGCTAAATGTTGGAATGCTAAGAAGCAGAAATATACAAGATGCTAAGCCTATGAATTCAGAACAATTAGAATCATTACTTAGATACTTGTCAGAAGAAAGAGCACATCTCTATTATGGGGATGATGCTATTGAATTCAATAAACATACCGGTGAAATACAATTCACTGATGAAGCACTTAACTACATCAGACGTGAGATGGAAGTATTACACTTAACATTTCATAACTTTGGCTTCAGAGAAACAGATACAATATGGGATAGAATAAAGAATCTATTCAGATAATCTATTACACTTAATAGACTAACAACACCAGTAATTATATATATACATAATACTAGTTAGTTAGGTCTTGCAATTTTGATTGTGGTTAAAGTGGTAACCAGACAAGAGGCACTTAGAGATTTTTAAAAAGTTTTCATAATAGTTTAGTTTTTATCTCTAGGTGCCAAATGTCTATAACAAATAATAAATATGAATAAATTAAATATATCAGAAGAAGTACTAAATAAATTAATAACAAATGTTTTTAATGTACAGTCAGAACATAACAGTAATCACATAAAGAATATACTGTTGCACTCTCTGTCAGATCATGTTAAAGAAACAATATTACATCTTGCCTGTATAGGTAAAGAGTATCTAGCACTATCAGTTGGTGATTATGTTAGAGTAAAACCACCAAGTTTTCACCCAGGTGATGAGTTTGAATGGGATATACTAGAGGATATGAAGCTTAACCCAGGTGGTGGCTATGTATATGGTAAAGTATTAAAGGATACATCTTATAAATCAGATATGTATCCAGAAATATTTAACCCGTTCCATGATAGAATAACAGTTGAGCTTATGTATCATAATACGGATAGAGAACTCAAGTGGGTTGAATATAACTTTAATCCAATAGAAATGATAAAAGTTAATGAAGAGGACATAAGTTACTTTGATATAATACATGAGTTAGATGCCTAGGTTATCTAAAGAACTCATTGTATCAGATTATAACTCAAGAGACATGAATCTAAGCTTTGGTTATACTATGAATGAGAGGTACAGTCTTAATGATATGGATCTAGCCGAAGAGAAAGATGATAACATGGCACTTCTAAGGTTATTAAGAGATCATGCACCAGAAGAAAAAAAATAAAAGATTTGGAATAGTAATGAATCAAGTAATTACTGACCCAAGCCTTACTATACAAGCCAAAGGACTATATGCTTTATTGTCCTGTTATGCAGATAAGAATAGATCATGTTATCCATCCTTATCTACATTGGCTGATAATCTAAATGTGACTCCTGACAGTGTCAGTAGATACATTAGAGAACTTAAAGCAAATAAATATATTAAAAGAGTAGGTAGAAAGCTAATCATAATTTAAGCGTTAGCTATTATACTGCTAATTAAATTGGAACTTAGAGCAACAAATCTAATTATTATTCCTCCAGAAAGGTTTTGTTTTATATTTTTGTTAGAGATAATCTTACAAATGATAATACAATTACCCAACGGTAGAATAATAGAGTGCTCACTAGAGCAGTACTTAGCATTGACAGATGAAGAGTACAATGACCTTAATGGTCTAAGTTCTGCGTATACCAAGGAAGTGGGTAATCCCTTTTACAATAGCTGTTTAAATACAACTACACCGCCAGAGATCAAACAATCAATAGAATACATTGAAGAGTTTGAACCTGCGTTAGATGAATTAAATGCTTTTGAGAAGTTAGAAGACCCGTATTTCCATTCAGATGACATCTAGTCATCAATAAATCAATTATTAATTAATAAATTTTTAAAAATGCAAACACAAGTAAACATTGTGGCTGATGACATGGGTAATGTTATCCGTCAATCACAAAACAATTCAGAGTATGGTTATGTAAGATTAGCTCAAAAGAGAGTTACATATGGTAACAATGGTTGGGTTAAGAATAGCAACCTATCAACATTATTACTAGGTAAGATGGAAGATCTACAAGCTCTTGATCTTAATGCTAATACAATATTACCAGGGAAGATTGTAATCAAGGAGTCATTAGAGCCATTTAACTCTACTGATCCGGACAGAGACCTTAAATATGCAGGGGATACAGGTATTGTATGCTGTGTAGATGGTCAACCTATTTATAGGAGAACACTCTTTACTGCAGATGCTAACTCAGAAGATGAATTAGTAGCTCATAACAATGGTCAAGACATTAGAGAAGCTAATGGCCTTGTTACTCAGGCTAAAGTAGTACAGAATGCAACAGTAGAAGAGGCATTTGAAACTGACAACACTCAAGAAGATGGTACACCACCATTAGATGAAGCTGATGAAGTAGAAGAAGTGGTTGAAGAATTAGAAGAAGAGACATTTGAACTGTAAACTGTAGATAAGCCAACAGTAGTAGATAAGAGGGAATCCTGGGTTGCACGGTAATTTATTACCTACCAGGCCCTCTAATCTATAAATCAATCACTTTAATAATTACTAAAACCACTTAATCATCATGTTATCACAAGAACAAATATCACAACTCAAGAAACACAAACAGATTTCTCTACTTAAACTAAGAGAAGAACGCTATCAATACTATGGTATATTGGCTGAGTATCAACTTCATCCACCATCTATAGTAGAATCATTAAACTATTCTAAACTAAATCCTTATCAACATTTTTTGTTTAAACGTGTATTACACGGCCTAAGAGTATACAAACCTGAAGAGGTTAAGAAACTACATTGGGACAAAAAACGTAGAATAACTAAGGTGTGGAAAAGAGCTCAAAAAGAGATCAATTCCTGGAAGCAAATTATTTGTAATAAGAAGATAAATCATTATCTTAGTAAAACTTTTACGGGTAAAACAGTAGACTATATAACATCTATACCTGCAGAGGAGATATTAGAAGACTACCATAACACTATGACATTCAAACAATTAGGTATTAGATATGAAGATATTATACTTAAGTTCATGTCATTGGGTTTGTTACCAAAAAACTTTCTTACAATAAAAATTAATGGCAATTAGAAACTTTTCTAAGAAGATGCAAAAGTTAAATGCGGACTACAAGAAATTACGTGGTCCGTATTTACTAGAGCATCCAATATGTCATGCAAGAATACATAATTGTAGTATAAATGCTACAGATGTACACCACAAAAAAGGTAGAGGTGTACACTATTTAGATGTAAACACATGGTTGCCAGTTTGTAGAAACTGCCACATGTGGATAGAAGAAAATACAGTAGATGCAATTGAATTAGGGTTTTCACTGCCCAGAACACATGAATCAAATGAATAATAGAGAAATAGTCCAAGCAGATGCATTAGCAATTGCTACACAACATAAAAGATGTGGTCTAGGGATATCAATGGGTGTTGGTAAAACACGTATTGCTATAGAACACTTTAAAAAAAATTATCATCCCCTTATACAAGTACTAGTTGTAGTACCAAAGAATACAGTAAAGCAATCTTGGATAGATGAATTACTAAAGATGGAAAAAACAGATCCTGGAACAGGTCTTCTGGCAGAATTTATTACTTTCACAACTTATTTATCACTTAAGAAACATAATCCAAATGATTATGATATAGTCTATCTAGATGAGTGCCATTCATTATTACAAAGACATGAAGAGTTCTTATCAAACTATAAAGGTAAGATACTTGGACTAACAGGTACACCACCCAGAGATAGACAATCAGAGAAAGGAAAGATGGTACAAAAGTATTGTCCCATAAAGTATCTATTTGATGTAGATAAAGCTACTGACTCTAAAATATTAAATGATTATCAAATAATTATACATGAATTAGAACTATCTAAGTTACCAACCTTAAAGAAAAAAAATAAGAATGGTGGACATTGGTGGACCTCTGAGTATAAAGACTATCAATATGTAAACAATAGAGTTGCTGCAGCACAAACACCAAAGCAACAACAGTTTGCATACATAATGAGAATGCGTGCTCTTATGGATTACAATAGTAAAGAAATATATACTAAATCATTATTACAAAATCTTAATGATAAGTGTATAATATTTGCTAATACACAAAAGCAAGCGGATAGAGTATGTAAGCATAGTTATCATTCAAGTAATAATAAATCTGATGATAACTTAGAAATGTTTAGTGATGGTAGGATTAACCAGTTATCATGCGTGTTACAATTATCAGAGGGTGTTACAATACCCAACCTAAAACAGGGAATAATAATGCATGCATATGGAAATGAGAAGAAAAGTGCACAAAGAATAGGTAGATTATTAAGATTAAACCCTTCTGAGCTTGCAACTTGTCATATACTGTGTTACAAAGGAACCCAAGATTCTAAATGGGTAAAGTCTGCACTCAAAGGCTTTGATGATAATAAAATTAAGTACTATAACCCTTTAAATAGATAAACTATGGGAAGAATGAAAGAAATATTTATGGAACAAATGGAAGAAAAATACCAAGGAGACCATGATGCAATGATACAAGACATGGCACGGGTAACATGTGAGGAATTAATTCCTGATGTTGAACATGTATGTCCTAATTGTTTTGAAAAGTCTAGATTACATAGTATGGTGCGTAATGAAACAGAAGCGGCCTGCTTAGATTGTGGACAAGAGTTTGTAATAGTTGAAGATAATGTATTAAGATTTAAATAATGGATATATATACATATAGATTAAACGGAAAAGAACTTGATGTAGAATATACATATACCAAAGGAGAAAAGGCTATTGACTATTACCCAGATGGTAGTGGTTATCCCGGTTCTCCATCATTGGTAGAGGTAAGTAATATATGGACAGCACTAAAAGATAGAAGAGGTCATCTTATACATGTAGATGTAAAAGATATTATTCAAGAAGAGTATCTTGATCTAGAAATATTAGAAGAAGAGATATTAGAATCAATTGAAGACTAACACTTAAATAAATTAAAATGAAACATTTTACAAATAATGGAAAAGAATATCTTAAAAGACCAGAAGTCTCGGATGAAGATATTAAGTACAGACAAGGAAGATCAAGACATAGAGTAGAAGCAACAGAGAAATTTGCAGCTTGGACTATTATGGCTTGCATAATTATGGTAGGAGTATTAATTATACTAGGACAGTTAGTATGAGAGATCAACTATTTGTACAAGCAACTATAAAAGAAGGTAAATTACACTTCCCTATAAAGGCATATGAAACTAAGTATAATAAGTTTCTGAAAGATCTACCAGATGGTGTTCGTGTTGAATTATTTATAGGTGTACAAGATGGTAAAGGCAGTAACCCGCAATTGGCAAGAGTACATGCTATGATAAGAGAGATTGCAAATGAGATAGGTCATACATTTGAAGAGGTAAAACTACAAGTCAAGCGTAAAGCAGGCCTATGTTTTAATAAGAATGGAGTAGAGTTCTGTAAATCTTTTGGTAAGTGTGATAAAGAAGAACTAAATCTAGCTATACAAGCTTGTCTTGAAATAGGAGACTTTAGTGGAATGCAATTAAGATGATAAGAATACTGCGTAAGCTTTAAACTTACTATTCTTTTTGCCTAATAGTCTTTTTTCTAACACTACTGGCTCTTTTTTAGCAGTCTTAGGCATGTATTTAGGATTAGTACTATTTAGTTTCCTTTTCTTCATTTTGATACTCATTAATTTTTGTAGCTAAATGATCTAAAGACTCAGCTATAGTAGACTTTTGTCTTGCTTCTTTTGCAAACTCCTCAAGTTTTTCATCATTAACAGGAAGTTCCTGTAGTTTTTCTAATCCTTGATCTTTAGCAAAAGATTTAAATAAATGCGTTAATGAAAATATAGTATATATTTCATGCTCTATAGGAGACATTACTGCATCTTTGCCGGTAATCTTACCGTCTATGATACCATGAAACTTACTTAATAGATCACCCATTTCTTCAGGGCTGTTATGAAAATCACTAATGTATCTATAATATACATTTTGTAAGCCAGGAATAAATGCAGTAGAAACTACAACATCCTTGATTACTTTTGTAAAATCATAGGTTACAACTTTTCTAGACTCAGACATAATTATAAATTTAAAAGACAAATATAATAATAATATATGAAAAAATTAGATATAGATATAAATAATCTCAGAGAAAGATTAATAGAGAAACTGGTAGAATCAGGTTGGGAACCTGCGTTATCACCTTTTATAAATGGATTAAGCTTTGATATAATAATGAACAACTTGGTATCTTTAGTAGAATCAGGTAGAAGGTTTACACCAAAGTTTAAAGATACAATGAATGCATTTGTAGAGTGTCCTTATGATGATTTAAAAGTCATTGTTATTGGACAAGATCCCTACCCACAGTTAGGAGTTGCTGACGGAATAGCGTTTAGTTGTTCTAATAAAGGTAAGGCTGAAAAGTCATTACAATATATAAATAAAGCTCTTGGCACTGATCATGTAGATTTAAGGATCTGGGCTAACCAGGGTGTATTGTTACTTAACACAGCATTTACAGTAGAAGTAAACAAGATAGGTTCACATATGAATATGTGGAAACCTTTTGTAGAATATTTATTTGACTTAATCAATAGGCATAAAAGAGATATACCTGTTATAATGATGGGTAGAAAAGCAGAGGAGTGGCAAGTTAACTTATCAAATCAAAAATTATATAAAGTATCTCATCCCGCATCTGCAGCATATAGAGGTGGAGAATGGGATTGTAAAAATGTCTTTGAAGAAGTTAATAAAGAGCTAGTTAAGCAACAAAAAGATAGGATAACTTGGTAGTATTTTGTATCTTTATAAACTTTAAAACCAAGAATATATGTGGGAATTATTCCAAAAAATATTAGCTGCAAAGCTAACACCTAATCAAGCCCTTATCTTATTTGCAATGAAACAAAAAGTTGCACTACCTAACACAAGTAAGTTAGATAAACATGTACTTGTTGATCAAGGTATGCTTATTAAACAAGATGATGGTAAATATATAATGTCACCAAAAGCTAAAGTATTATGCGTTAGATTAGATAATTATTTTATCAAAGCTAAAAAGAAAACAGATATACAGCTTATGGGTAAAAATTTCTTAGACAAGATACATGAGTATAGAGAGATCTTTCCTGCTAAAAAATTACCAAGCGGTAATCCTGCACGTAATAATGTAAAAGCATTGGGAGAAAATTTTAGATGGTTCTTTGAAACATATGATCACACATGGGATGATATCATAAAGGCTACTAAGATGTATGTAAATGAATATAGAGATGCTGACTATTTGTATATGCAAACAAGTCAATACTTTATATCAAAACAAGACAAGCACAAAGTTAAGCACTCAAGACTTGCTGACTATTGTGATTTAATAATAGAAGGGGTCAACACAGAAGATGATCACTTTAAAGAAAAAGTAGTATGAAGAAAAAAGAATCTTGGGTTGGACAGTATGCTGCTTTTAATGAAGCACTTAAATATATGTACGCCAGGTCAACTGGTGAAGAGAAGTCAATATATACTCCATGGCCTAAGTTCAATGATGCTGCTACTGATGGTATAGAATGGAATACATTGACTGTAATTGGTGGAAGACCTGGTTCAGGTAAAACATTAATCAAAGATCAAATCATAAGAGAATCATTTGCATTAAATCCTAATGATAAGTTTAGAGTATTAGAGTTTCAGTTTGAAATGGTTGGTAGAACCTCAGCTATTAGAGAGTTTAGTTCTATAACTGGTAAGACTTACAAGGAGTTATGTAGTGCTGGTTCAATTCTTAGTACTGATATATTAAACACATGTCATGACTATGCAAGAGAAAGAGTAAAACATCCTGTAGATATAATTAGCACACCTATGACTGTTAATCAGATGCGTGATCAAATAGATCAGTATATGAACTTACACAAAGGTGTAAATACTATGATAACACTTGACCATACAATGCTAGTAAAAAGAGCACCATATCAGAATAGCACATTAGACATGCTGTTTGAATTAGGTGAGTTCTTTACACAATGTAAAAGAGATTATCCTTGTTTATTTATTGCTTTGTCACAACTTAATAGGAATATAGATAATCCAGACAGAGCCGTAGATGGTAAGTATGGTAACTATATACTTGAATCAGATATATTTGGATCAGATGCAATGCTACAGCATGCAGATATGTTAATAGGTATCAACAGACCGGCAAAACAAAAGATTAGGTTCTATGGGCCTGATAGATATATAATAGAGAATGATAGAACATTAGTTTTACATTTTCTTAAAGCAAGGAATGGTGATGCAAGGATGTCATTCTTCAAAGCAAAGTTTGAACAAATGCAAATAGAAGAAATGGCTACACCAGGACAACAAGAACGCAGATGATAAATACAAAAAAAATAAATAATAAAACAATGGGGCTAACACCTGCAAAACGTAAAGAAAAAGTTGCAAAACTTAGAGAAGAGCATGAAGATTATTTTCAGACTGAAGGTAAAATAAATGCATTATATATTCCTAAGATGGCATACCGTCCATCTGGTAAGGATGATCTATATGTTAGTTTCTTTCCAAGTGAACTTGGTAATGAACAAGATATATACACAGAGTTTGTTAGTATAGACTATGACTCTGAAGATCCAAAAAGAACTTTATACCTTCATAAACATAATCCACATTGGAAAGAAGAGTATGAACTTATTACTTCAAGCTCAGGGTTTCAAAGACATTTGATTCCAGTAAGTGAACTTAAAGTAATTAATGATGTAACTAGTAGAGGAGCACAATCTATTATAGATTTTGCTAATCCTAGCTTACCTAATCCAGATGATATTAAGATTGAAGATCCTTTAATTTCAAAGTTAGAAGAAATCAATCAGACTTTAATATCATTAACAAAAGTAATTAATAAATTAATCAAGTAAAACTATGGCACAAAGCGTATTAGTAATTGCTGATTCAGGTACAGGGAAGTCTACCTCAATCAGAACATTAGATCCCAAAGAGACTTTCATTATAAACATTGCAAATAAACCTTTACCTTTTAAAGGGTATAAGAAACATTACACACAGATTAGTAAAGAAAATCCTAAAGGTAATATAACTTCAGCAGCATCAGCTGCAGGTATTGTTAAAGCAATGAAACATGTTGATGATAAAATGCCACACATCAAAACATTAATTGTTGATGACTGGCAATATATGAGTTCTTTTGAGTATTTTGAAAGAGCTAATGAGAAGGGTTATGATAAGTTTACTCAGATTGCAGCCAACTTAGCACAAGTAGCTAAGATGCCTAAAGATATGAGAGATGACTTAACCATTATTTTTCTGACACATTCAGAAGAATCTACAGATATAAATGGAAACAGAAAAGTAAAAGCTAAAACTATTGGTAAAATGATAGATAATACTTTAACTTTGGAAGGCCTATTTTCTATAGTCTTATTTGGTAAAGTAAATAAAAATGATGATGGTGAACTTAACTATGGTTTTGAAACACAAAACAATGGAGAGAACACATGTAAATCACCAATGGGTATGTTTGAGGAAAAGTTTATCCCCAATGACCTACAGTATGTAAAAGAGTGCATACAGAAATATGAAGAATAATAATTAATTAAAAAAAGTAAATTATGTTAAGTACTAAAGACATGTCTGCCGGATCTGGTGGAACAAAACCAGTAATTGGAGCAGGTAATCACAAAATTAAAATCAATTCAATTACATTTGATCAAACACCTTATGATTCAGAAGCATATAATATTATGTTGCATATAGAATCAGAACCTGTAACAGGAGAATTCAACGGCTTCTTAAAAGATATGAATAAGCCTGATGGAGAACGTTATGAAGGGCAGGTAGGTAGAGTTAGATTCTCACCATACCCATATAAGGATACTGTTTTAAATAATGGTAATGAAATTAAGAGAGATAATGAAGTTCTTAAAGCTATGGTATTCTTAGCTGAAGTTGTAAATAAGAGAGATGAACTAGATGCTATTGAAGCTAATACTATTGAAGACTTTATGATTAAAGCTGCAAAAGTATGTTCCAATACAGGATATATTAGATCATGCTTAGGTGCACGTGAGTGGGAAAACAAAGAAGGTTATGTAAATAATGATTTGTTTTTACCTAAAAGAACTAGAGATGGTGTACCATTAGAAGCTGATAACACAGAAAATTCTAACATCATTATCTTTGATAAACAAAACACTCAACACTTTAGACCTTTAATTAAAAAGGAAAATGCTACAACTACAAACTTTGAACCAGCTGTAGCAAGTGGAGATGATTTTGATTTATAGTTGAATCAAGTAAGGAGAGGGGTAGACGTTGTGGTTGACTACTACCCCTTGAATTACACTAATAATAATAATATGGAACCAGACTACGAATGGGAATGGGAAGTAGAAAATGCTAGATAATGTTTAGTACTAAAAATCTAGTTCTCAAACCGGCAGATATACCAAGCTATTGGGTATTTCAATATTATTTAAACTTATCAGAACGCCTTATAGGTCAAGATATAAAGATTAAATCAGTCTTTAATCCTTCAGAAAGAACACCAAGTTTTTGTGTTTATGTAGACAAAGGGTCTATGCAATACAAGTTCAAAGATTTTTCTACTGGTAAGAGTGGTGACAAAGTAGATCTAGTTAAGCTAATGTTTAATATAGATTTTATTCATGCATCCCAGAAAATGACTAATGATTATAACGCACATGTGAAGTCAGGCGGATTTGAAGCACAACCTTTTAAAGTACAACCCAAATGGGAAATACAATTTATAAAGAATACTGTGTGGACAGAAGCTGACGCTTCCTTTTGGTTAAAGTTTAATATTGGTAAAACAATGCTTGATAAGTATAACGTTAAGCCAATACAATACTATAACTTAGTGAAAGAAGAAAACCATAAACTTAAAAGTTTAAAGATAGAGGGTCAACATATCTATGGATATTATGATAAAGATGGTAATGCATATAAAATATATCAACCATTTAGTAAACATAAATTTCATAAAATATATTCACATCTCCAGGGGTATGATCAATTAAAGTATAATAAACCATATTTAGTTATATGTTCATCTCTTAAAGATGCAATGTGTTTAGCTAGCATTGGTTATAATATAGAAGTTATAGCTCCGGATAGTGAGAATACTATGATAAAACCTCATGTAATAGAATATCTTAAGAAAAGATATAAAAAAGTAATAACACTTTTTGATAATGATGATGCAGGAAAAGCAGCTATAGCAAAGTATTCTCAAATGTATAACCTTAATGGTCTAGTATTTCCTACATCAAAAGATATTTCTGATGGTATGAAAGAAAAGGGCCTTAGTTATGTACATCATATCATTAAACCGGTACTTAAACGTGCTTTAAACATGTAAATATGAAAGAACAAAAACCACAGATTATAGTATCTGTCATAAAGAAGAGATGGTTTATACCAGGAAACGTTCCTTCAAGCAAGAATGGAAGAAGATGGACAGGTAAATATTTTATTGCTAGCAAAGCTGTAATGAATTACAGAAAAGCTACTAAAGATATATATGCTAAATATGCTGAAGATTTTAGAGCAGAAGTTGCTAAACAAGATCTACCAGTAAAAGTTTCATTTGAATTTATCAGAGGTAGTCGTCATAAGTTTGATTATATTAACCCTGCACAAACTGTGCAAGATGATATGGTTAAGTATGGATGGATTGAAGATGATAATGCTGAGTTTATAATTCCTGCTTTTGAACAATATACATATGATAAAGAAAACCCAGGTGTTTGGATTGAATTAACAATGCCTGATGAAGAGATCTAGAAAGATTATAACTATAGATGAATTTTTTAGTCTGAAAGAAATGTTTTCTGGCTCTAAAGAAGATGCAGCAGTAGCATTAGAAATATATAAAAATCAATATACAGATCAAGATATACTAGATAAACTTATGTGCAAAGCTCTACTGTTTAAAGATAGGGTTAACTATTCCATTGCAGTAAAGTATACATTTAGGATAGGGTTTGATGATATGAAGACAGTAAACATATTTGCCTACATAGATTCAAACAAGCTTGATAATATATATAATCAAATACTTAATAAAATAATAGATAATGATAAAGATACAGGATAGTGTTGCTAAAACAACTAAAACTTTAATATTTACAGAGCCTTTTTATGGGCTCTTTTTGATTGGTATCAATAAGAAATATAGTTTACTCATTCCTACAGCAGGAGTAAGTAAACATAATATTGGAGTACAGTTAACTATAAATCCAGAGTTTTATATGGAACTGTCTCCTGATCATAGATTAGGATTAATTAAACATGAGCTATTACATATAGCTTTTGGTCATTTAATTCTAAGAGATAGATATGCAGACCATAAATTATTTAATATAGCTGCAGACTTAGAGATCAATCAATATATAGATGCTTCTAGACTTCCTGATGGTGGATTACTATTAAGTAGTTTTCCAGAACTAGATTTAAAGAAGAAAGCAGGCACAAATTATTATTATGAGGAGTTACAAAAAGCTAAAGATGATGGCACCAGCCCAACTTTAGATTCATTAATGAGTCAAATGGATGGTACAACACCTTATTGTCATACTACTTGGGATGAGCTTAATGACTTATCAGAAGCAGACAAGAAGTTAGTGCAAAAACAAATAGAGCACCAACTCAAGGAAGCAGCTGAACAGACAATTAAGAAATGTGGGTCTGTACCAGGAGAACTATCAAATCTAATTAGAAGAATCATGCATGTTGAGCCTGCACAGTTTGACTGGAAACAATATCTAAGAAGATTTGCAGGTAATTCTAGTATAGTATATACAAAAAAGCTGAGACGTAAATATAATAAACGTTATGCAGCAAATCCAGGACTTAAGATTAAATTCAAGAATCATATACTTGTTGGTGTTGACACAAGTGGTTCTGTAAATAATGATGAACTAAAGGAATTCTTTAGAGAACTTACGCATATGCATAAGACAGGTCATAAGATTACAGTAGCACAGTGTGATACTCAATTAAGAACGGTAGAAGAATTTAAACCTAAGAAAGATTGGGAAATACATGGTCGTGGTGGAACCAGCTTTCAACCAGTAATAGATCATTATAATAAGAAGAAAGGGCAGTATACCGCTCTAATATATTTAACAGATGGTGAGGCTTATGCTCCAGAAAACTGTCCCAAGAATACACTTTGGGTTCATAGCAGTAACTGTAGGATAAATGAAGAGTTACCAGGAAAATTAATACAATTAAATTAATAAAATAAAATGGCACAAGTAAACTTAAACGTAACAGAATTAAAAGGATTTATAAATCACATAATAACTAATAACAGATTCTTACAAGAAGAAGGAAAGAATCCTGTATCAGTTGAGGTGGTGGGTGAATCAGGTATTGGTAAAACTTCAAGTATAGTAGAACTAGCTCAAGAGAATGATCTAAAATTTGTTAAACTAAACTTAGCTCAGATAGAAGAGCTAGGTGACTTAGTTGGTTTCCCAGTTCGTCAGTTTCAAATGTATAAAGAAAAGACAGTACAAAATAAAATAGATAATTTATCTATGGTCACAGCTACACAAAGAGCTGCTGGTGCAAGCCTTGCTAACTTAAATACAACTACTACTAAAAAAGTTGGTATGTGGGTTGATGAGTTGGCAGTGCAAGAGTATCTAAAGAATGGATACAAGATGACAGGTAAGAATAGAATGTCTTACTGTGCTCCTGAGTGGATTGCTGATGCAAAGGCCGGTGGTATCTTATTACTAGACGACTGGAACCGTGCTGATACAAGATTCATTCAAGCAGTTATGGAATTGATAGACCGTCAGACCTATATCTCATGGACACTACCAAAAGACTGGCACATAATTTTAACAGCAAACCCTGATAATGGAGACTATATGGTTAACAGTGTTGACTCAGCACAGAAGACTAGATATGTAACCGCTAATCTTAAGTTTGATGTTAATGTATGGGCTAAATGGGCAGAGGAAGCAGGGATTGATACTAGATGTATTAACTTCCTGTTACTTCACCCGGAGCTTGTAACACAAGAAACAAATGCAAGATCTATTACAACTTTCTTTAATGCTATATCAAGCTTTGAGAAATTTGAAGACTCACTATCTATGATCCAAATGATTGGTGAAGGTAGTGTTGGAGATGCTTTTGCTTCTATGTTCACTACATTTATTAATAACAAACTGGACAAGCTAGTAACACCTAATGATTTATTGACACATGATAATGAATCTTATATTCTTGGTGAGCTTAGAAGTTGTATTGGTAAAGAGGATACTTACCGTGCAGATATAGCATCTACTCTTGCTACCAGACTTGGTAACTATGCTGTAGTATATTCTAAACAAAATACAATAAATCAAAAGTTAACTGATAGACTAAAAGCACTATGTACTTTAGACTACTTTACAAATGACTTACAGTATTTAATTGTTAGAACTATATTTAATGGTAATAAAAGTAAATTTAATAAACTAATGATGATCCCTGAGATTGTCAAAATGACAATGAAATAAAATGGCAAAAAAAACAGTATATCAAGATTTTGATGCTACTGCCTTAAAACATTTTGGACTTGATAGTGACCCTAAGTATGGGGTTACTGTCAACTTCAATATGGAAGAGGTGTTAGTTACTCAAGATGCAACAACATATGAGAAAATAAAAGACATATTAACTGAAGCAACTGTTACAAGTAAAACGTTAACCAATTATAAAAAAGCATTTATATTACCTAGATGTAATGTTTCTAATGATAGATTAAAGGCTGCTTTGAAAGAACATAAAATTACAGTGACAAATGATTATGAGCTAGCAGATTTGATTGTTGGACATGATGATATAACTACTCATAAGTTGAGTAATGGGGAAAATATACCATCAACAGTAATGATGGGCAAGTTATGGAACTATGAAACTACAAGTCAAGGTAGTCTTAAGAATACATCTAGTCCCTTAAATCAACAGATAGTTAATTATCCCGGTGAAGTAATTATTACTACAAAAGTTACTGATAGAATACGCTATTATGATCTTGAGCAAGAGGATTGTTTGTATGATACATGGATGATTACAGGGCTTGCAATTAACTTAGGACATTTAGTAGATACACAAGCAATTGATGTAGTAGATGTTGATACAGTATTGCATAGCTCAGCTAATAATTGTATATTAGACGAGGAACTGTTAGAAGATTTAATTACACAAATAAATTCATATAATACAGAAGATAAGGCTATGGCAGGTGTAGTAATACCTACTATAGATACTTCTGAAGAGTATCATTTATTATGGAAACTTGCACAACAGTGTTTCAATAGTATAAGCAATGATTACAATAGAAATAAAGATATACAGTATTGGCTAAAAAAATCTAATCTGTATGATTTATATTGTATGAATGCTGAGTCTATGATAAAGTGGTTAGAAGAAAAAGAGCTTTTAAATGTAAAATCTTTTAGATACTTAGAACCAATTGTTAGAAAAGAAATAACTATAAATAATAGGGAGCTTTATACATTTAAGGTTGCTGTTAAAAAAGAATATCAAAAATATTTAAAAAATGCATAAACTACATAAATTACAAATAAAAATAAACTATCAAGAGCATTGGACTGGTGGTACACATATGAAAAGAGAAGCAATTTCAATTGATGAAATGGGTGTCTATTTATATAATACAAATAATTGGACTGTCCAGACGGAAGATTTAGAAATGCTAGGTTTGAAAGTAGATCCGCAAGATGTAGACCTACAAGATAAAAAACTATATAGATATCCTAAGTTAAGTTTACCAAGACAAAAGGTTGACTTATTAAAAGACTCTTATAATGTAAAAATAATAAGAGATCATACTAAAGCTGATATACATATTGTATCAGCTAAATATATAGATTCATTAATATCATATGCTTGGAATTGTTCATACTCTAAGAGGCAGTTATACAATCTTATGCTTAAATTAAGGGAGGAGGATTTATTAGAAGAAGGATTTGTAGAAGAAGTGCGTAAAATTCTAGAAAATACACATAGTACAGATTATTTTATGGTTGATATACCATACTCTTATTCAAATACTCCTAATAAAACTCAAGAATCAGCAATTAAATTAATAGATGATTGGAGACAAGAAAACAAAAATGGTAAACAAAGAACTGCTTATGTAGAAGTTAAGAATTTGCAAGGTTATACGCAACTTTCAACTACTACAGCACAAATTGTTTTAGATGTTGACATAAATAAAAAGATTAGTGAAAGCCTAACTACTTTTACTAAAGCTGATTATCAAAGTTTATGTGATCAAATTAGTAGTGACAATATGGAAACAAGAACCTTAGCAATGGAACTTATGTCTAATTCAAACTATGAAGATGGTTTTGATGTTCTAGCATTAATATTTTATTTTAATTTTGATTGGTGTAAAGCCACAAGTAATTGGAATACAGTAAATGTTAAAACATTTAGACAAAGATTTAATGACTTTTCAGGAGGTGTACAAGAAAATAGTGGACACACTTATAATAGATTTGTAAAGCTTCTAGCAAAAGAAGGCCATCTATCTGAATTTGCTATAAAAATATGTAAAGAAAAAATACATACTAAAGTTTTAAAATCTGCTGGGCTACAAAATGCTTGGGGTATTAGAATAGATAACGTTGAACTTCATGAAGATTACATAAATTTAATAAAGAAAGAAGAAAAAGAAGACATATGCATATAGATAAAAATAAAGAGGAAGAGTTCTACGCAAATAAAGATTTTTGCTTTAGCTATTCCTCTTTAAATAAATTATTATTTTCACCTTATTTATTTTATAAGGATTATATACTACAGGATCGTGAGATTAAAACAGATAAGCATTTAATAGAAGGGAAGCTATTACACTGCCTTATGTTTGAACCAGAAAATTATAAAAATAAATTTGAGCTGGTGCCTGCTAAACTTCCTAGTGATAACATACGTAAAGTTTTAAAAGATATGTCTTTCCATACAGATGTAGAAAAGCTATCTGATTGTGAAGACTTTGTAATACTTGACTCACTAAAGTCTATGAATTTATTTCAAAGTTTAAAAGCTGATGAAGCTAGATTAAACAAGATAAAAACTGAAGAGGCGGAAATCTATTGGAAATTTATTAATAATAAAAATAAAGATGTAATAGATAGGGAAACATTTGAAAGAATAGGTGTTAGTATAAATTATCTTAAAGCCAATAATGAGGTTTTAGATTTACTAATAAACGATGCACCAACAGACTTTGACTTAGATCCTATAACAGTATATAAAGAACAATACTTAAAATCTGATTTAGTTGATTGTGAATTTGGTCTACATGGTTATGTTGATTTCTATAAAGTAGACACTGATAAGAAAGAGGTTACTATAGTAGATTTAAAAACAACAGGTAAAACTGTTGCAGACTTTAGAGAAACTGTTGACTTTTATAATTATTGGTTACAAGCTGCTATATATATGAAACTTGTTTATGATACTTTAGGTGATGATAAAGAAGATTATAATATAGAATTTAAATTTATTGTTATAGATAAATATAATCAAGTTTATGTATTTGATGTAAGTAATAACACAGTAAATGACTGGGCGGATGGGCTTGGTGGTGTAATAAATACTGCAAAATTCCATTATAATAGTAGAAATTACTCTCTACCTATGGATTTGTTAGTAAATAGAGTTAAATTATAGTATGAGCGGAGTATATACAGAATATTTTCAGAAGAGTAAAGTCTTTCTATATCCACTATTAAAGTTAAAGAAGGGACTAAAGTATGTCCCTTCACAAACTTATTGTGCATGGAGTGACGTTTACAACCCTGAAGATATGATGTTTATCTGCTTATATAAAGTAAAGCATACAGATGAGTTTGATAAGTTTGCTAAAAGACACTTAGTAAAACACCCAATGTATGAAGGAAGTACATCTTTAGGAGAGAATAAACAATTATTTATATATGACTTTAGCAGGTTTAAAAATGATTGGTTGAGGTTTCTTAAAGGTGCATATTCACAATATAGCCTATCATCTAAGATAAGTATACTAGATTATTTTGATGATGAAGGTACTGTTAAATATATTAAAGGTTTCTTGGCACCAGAAGATGTTCATGAAGAGTATGCTGATAGTCTTAATGTAAAATTAGATTTACTGAAGAAAGTTCATGAAGTATGTACAGCACCAAATATAGAAAAAGAAACATTTATTGATAATAATTATGTTTTATATGAGTTATTAAAAGAAAGTTCTATATCTTTAACAAAATAAAATAAACCAATTATGGCACAAATAGGACAGAACATGATGTTAGTAAATTCTACATTTAGAAATGCTAAATCATTTACATTAATCCCAGTGAGCTTAGACTCACCATACACAGAAGCTATGTTTGATCCAGCATCAGGCATCTTAGCAGTAATTAGTAAAGTAATGAAACAATCTTATCATATGGTCCCTAAGTTAGATGATAACGGAGATCCAATGAGATTGAAAACACCTAATCAACAAACTGGTAAGGTTGTTAAAGAAGAAAGAAGGTTAGTAGATACATTTTCTGAGTTCTATCTTAGTGATAGAGCTGATATAGAAACTTTTATACATATGTTTGCAATTAATGCAGATAACTTTAGTATTGAAGAATTTTTTGTAGACTTAAAAAAGACAGAGCCTTCTAAAATTATATTACCTGGTCAGTAACAGTCCATCCCACAACTGACCATAAAAAGGAAAGCTCATTGATTTGGGCTTTTTTTGGCACTAATAATAAAAAAATGCATATATGAAGAAACATTGGGTAATGGACTATGAGACTTTATGTAATTGTTTTACAGCAGTATTTGAACACTATAAGACACAAGAAACAAAAGTGTTTGTAATACATGATCTGCAAAATGATTTAGATAAGTTTATAGAATTCCTGAAAGAAAACATTAATAAAAAAGAGTGGCATATATCCTACAATGGATTAGCCTTTGATGGTCAAGTCACTCACTATATATTAGATAATTATAAAAAATGGGATACTAACCTAAGCGGTTGTGATGTAGCATGTATTATTTACAATTATGCACAGGCATGTATCCAAAAATCAAATAAGAAAGAATTTAGTGATTACCCGCAGTGGAAGATGAAAATTGGTCAGATTGATGTTTTCAAGATGCACCATTGGGATAACCCGGCTAAACGTTCTAGTCTTAAATGGATTCAATATAGTATGGACTGGCAAAACATTTTAGATATGCCTATACATCATGAGACAGAGATAACCACACAAGAGCAGATTGATACTATTCTTGAGTACTGTATTAATGATGTCAAGTCTACTAAAGAGATATACAATAGATCTAAATCACAAATAGGTTTAAGGAAAGAACTAACTAAAACTTATGGTATTAATCTATTCAGTGCATCAGAACCTAGAATAAGTAAAGAGGTGTTTGGTTACTTCCTTAGAAATATGTTGAACATACCCAAAAGAGATTTAAGAGGTATGCGTACATATAGAGATTCAGTTAAGATTAAAGATATAATCTTACCATATGTAAAGTTTACGTCTCCTGAGTTTAATCTTTTACTTGAAAGGTTTAAATCTTTAGAGGTAAGTGGAGAAAAACTTAAAGGTAGTTTTAAATATAGTGTAAACTATAAGAATGTTAAAACACACTTTGGTTTAGGAGGTGTTCACGGAGCAACTTCTAAAGGAGTTTATGAAAGCAGTGATGATATGGTAATAATGTCTTCAGATGTTACTAGTTTTTATCCTAATCTTGCTATAAAGAATCAATGGTCACCAGGTCACTTCCCTAAAGAAGAGTTTTGTGATCAGTATGAGTGGTTCTTTAAAGAAAGAAAAAAGATACCTAAGAGTAATCCAATGAACTATGTTTATAAGATTATACTTAACAGTACCTTTGGTCTTAGCAATGATGATAAGAGTTTCTTTTATGATCCTGAGCTATGTTTACGCATCACAATTAATGGTCAACTAACCTTGATGATGTTGTATGAGCAGATAATGGAAAGAATACCGGGAGCAATACCGTTATTACATAACACAGATGGTGTAGAGACTTTAATACCAAGGGATTATGTAGATGATTATATGGGTATTTGCAAAGAGTGGGAAGATATTACTAATCTTCAGCTTGAACATGATGAATATCAAAAGCTAGTACTTGGTGATGTCAATAACTATATAGGTATAAATAACTTTATAGATGTAGATATTACTAAGTGGAGAGAGGTTAAACAGAATCAACCACATTATTTATTTAAAGTGGATAAAGACAAGTTTAGTTTCGCTCCTGTTAAGCTTAAAGGTAGATTTGATTTTCATAATCTACAGCTTCATAAAAACAAGTCTAAGTTAGTAATACCCAAAGCTATATATCAATACTTCGTTCATAATGTTCTACCTCAAGACTATCTATCTCAGAATAAAAACATATTAGATTATTGTATAGGTGGAAAGTCTAAGGGTGAATGGCAACAAGTTGCTAAGTATATCAAGGATGGTACATATGAAGAATCCAAACTTCAAAAGATTAATAGATATTATATTTCTAATAATGGAGTTAAGATTATAAAAGTAAATAAGAAAGATGGTAGAGAGATACAATTAGAATCCGGTAAATGGTTACAAACTATTTTTAATGATATGAAGGTTCAACCTAAATGGGAGAACTATGATATCAATAAGGGTTATTATCTCACTGCAATAGAAACAGAGATTAATAATATACTAACTGTGTCTGCAAGCCAACTTAAATTATTTTAATATGCAATTACATGAAGCAAAAAAAGGTAGTAAGATTAAGATTATAAAGAATCAGCACTACCTCGGGAGTAAACCTCCCAATATAGATAAACAAGAGATCTTAACCTACTTAGATAATGATGGCATGTATTCTATTTGTATGGATCAGGAAGGTAATAAATCACATTACCCTTCCTGGTCTAAAATAGAAGTGATAGAAGAGCCAAAAGATCTCTAAAGAATTGGCTGGTTCAGCAATTTTTATTATATTTACACTTTAAAAGTTTAAACAATTATGGGATACACAAAACCAAAAGAAACAACCCGGTGGCATCTAGAAAATGCACCTTTACCTCAACATGGTAAGACATATACAGTCATATCACATGAAGAAGTAATAAATAATACATATAAACTACTATCAGATAGTGGATTCATGGTATCTAGAGAAATTTATAGAGCCAGTAAGAATGCAAGTGTTGCACAAGGAGTATATCACATATACCCTCAGCATACTACTGATATTGATATAGAACAAGAAAAAGAATTAGGGATGATGTTTGCCTGGACAAACTCTTATGACAAGTCTAAAAGCTTTTCCTGTGCCATTGGTGCATATGTACAAGTTTGTTATAATGGAATGCTCTCAGGAGACATGATGAACTATAAAAGAAAACATAGATGGTCTGCGTCAAGAGATATATACATGCAAATGTCAGATCAAATTAAGAATGGTGAGAAATACTATAAAAGACTCATCAAAGATAAAGACTTTCTAAAGACTATTACAATAAGTTGTAAAGATGCTGCTGAACTTGCGGGACGTTTATATATTCAAGAAGAACTTCTAGATGTACATCAAGTAGCATGTATAAAGAAAGAAATAAATAACCCGTCATATAACTATGGTGTTTCAAAGGAGACAGGATGGGCCTTTTATAATCATGTAACCCATGCATTAAAGAAAGCACACCCAAGGGATTGGATCAATGACCAACAAAACTTTCATGATTTTATAACCACGGAACTTAAGGGATCACCAGCTAGTAAAAAGATATTTGAAAAGCCCATGGAGTATGAAGACTTAGGTGACGCATCTCAAATAATACTAGATGAAACTGCTGATATGGTTGTAGAGGTAGATGAGCAACAACTTCAAATGGAATTTGAGATATGCTAAAAATGCTAGCATGGAGTATATTGATGCTAATGCTATTATATGCAGCGTGGTATGATAAACTAGATAAATAGGAGAAACCAACTGGGGTAGGTTTTTGCATTCCTGCCCCACTCCTATATTATCACTTTAAAAATTTAGTAACATGAGAAAATTTATAGAGTTCGCACTAATATGGTACAGTCAACAGATGGCTATACCGTTTTGGATCGTAGGTCATATACATCTAAGCGTAAACATATATCAAGATATACATGAGATAATGATTAGTATGGGTCTTAACTTACTCGTACTAACCGGATTCTTAATAGACTATAATAAAAATAAAGACAAATGAATTCAGAACAAAGAAAAGAAAGGCCAGTATTTACTGGTGTATTAAGATATTTTCCCAAAGCAATTATGGAAGTTGCTCGGGTATCTTTACAAGGAAACAAACAACACCATCCTGATAAACCGTTACATTGGGATCGTAATAAGTCTGATGATGATTATGATGCTCTAGCTAGACATCTTATTGAAGCCGGATCAATTGATGATGATGGTATTCGTCATACTGCAAAAGTAGCTTGGAGAGCATTAGCATGCTTAGAAAAGGAATTAGAAAAACAATCAAAATGAAAAATAAAAATATAATTCAGTGGTGTATATACGTAGGAGTATATCTAATGATATTATTTCACTTATTGAGTTGTAAACCAACTGTATATAATCCAGATACGGATCCTGAAGTATTAGATTGGTATATTGATAACAATGATACTATTATCTATACTAAGCAAGATTCTATTATAGATGAACGTGAAAGGTGGCAGTACATTAGAAGCCTGGAACATGATAGCTTGTGGGAATGAGATACTTTAGTGTTTGGTACATACCGTATGATAAATTACTTAGTGATGACCCACAGTATTACAACAAATGGATAGCTGTGATGGCTGATAATAAAGGAGATGCTAAACAAATGGGAAGACAAGATGGTCTTGTTACCAGAGTTGAGCTATTAAATAAGAATAATAAAAAGATATTTTAGATAAGGGAGGGTTGGCAATACTGCCAAATAATTTATAGGTGTAAGATACCTTAATATTAAATGTTTAGCCCTTCCTTATTTACTTCCAGAATATACTTCCAAAAACTTCATTAGCTACTGTAGCTCCAGTGTTACCATCATTACCTCCATCAGTTACATTGAAACCAATTCCTAACTTAAAGGAAATACCTATAGGTAAAGATATAGTTATTGCACCACCATTAGATGCTGCTGGAATAACAAATGACATTATAGATATATCTGCATCAACTGGGGCACTAGCTTTATCAAATAGTCTAACCCAAACAGGTGAACTACTTTGGTTATAAAAAGTAAAACCATATACACTACCTCCACCTTTTTTAATTTGAGTATTATTAGTTGTTGCTGCTGAAATGAATTTATGTACGCTTAGTCCTCCAAAACCATATTGGTTTGGAACTGCCATAGCTTTTGGATAGTCTGAATTTAGACTTGATGACTCTGATGTATTAAATTTTACTCCCATTTTATTTTATTTTAATTGTTTATTATCTTATACTATGCATACATAGTAACTGCTATTGCAAAAGTTTGTGAACCAGTCATAGTTGCTAAATCCTTATCTATTACTGACATTTGGAATCCTGTTGTAGTATGATTTCTAGTTACTGCCATAAGCATTTTCTGACCCATACTAAGCATAACAACCGGCTGAACTAAATAGTTTGCGTTAGGTCTTGTTTGATTAAAGGTTATTGTATATAATCCTGTTCCTGAAGCATAGGATACTAAGTTATTTCCTGTATAAGTAGATTGACCTTGGTTAATTATACCACTAGTACCACATGAGAAATAATCACTTGGTCCTGGATCAGATACAACTAAATGTTTAACTTCAGTATACTTAACAGTGTTAGAGTCACTTACATCTTGATATAGTATTAAATCAGAACCATCAGGAATAGATCCAGATGCATTTGTTGCTGATTGAATAATAGAATCTGTTCCTATATAGTCTACAGCTATATCATCTGCATTAGCTTGTAAACCTGCTCCTGCTCCAACATTAAGAGTTAATGATCCAGTAGTTCCTCCGCCTGCTTCTGAACAACCTGTTCCTGCAGTAAGGCTTGTAACTAAAGGTAATGCACTAATAGCAGTTCTTTTAACAGAATTACCATCACTAGCATCATTGAATAATATTTCATCTGATGCATCTGCTGAACCAGATCCTGGAACTTTAATTAAGTTATTAGGTCCTGTAAAGTTAACACCTATAGTAGGATTAACAGTACTAGATCCAGATTCTATTTCTAAAGCTTCACCTGCTGAAACAGATGTAACTGTACCAGATGATGGTGTTGAACCTGCAGTAATTGCCGTAATATGTCCAGATGCATTAACTGTTATAGATGTAGGATGAGCGGATGTACCTGCTGTAATAGAGTCAGTGTGATTTATTGTAACAGTATTAGTTGTAAGTGGACCTGGACCAGTTGATGCCTCAGTAATTACTGTTGTTAAACCTGTTCCACCGGCAATATCAAGATTCTCATCAGTATTTACTACTTGAGCTGGATTTGTATCCGCTTGTAATGTAAAGCCATTATAGAATCCTGGCATTAAATAAATCTGTTGTTTCTTAAGTGTATTACCATCAGAGGTATCACTAAACATGTAATAGTCAAGAGTAGCTGGATTTGACTCCGTAGCTCTTGCCATAATTAAGTTATCTGTTCCTGCTATATCAACACCAATTGTAATAGTATCTGTTGTTGTAGTATTTACTGTTAGTCCACCAAACGTTGATGCTTGATTTGCAGCAGCAACTGTAAGGGTATCACCCAATGCAATTGTTTGTGGTGAGCTACCATCAGTTACTATAAAACTTCCTTGAGTTAAGAATTTAGCTAAAGCCTCTTTCTTTATATTTCCACTATCACTAGTATCACTAAACCATAAAAAGTCAGCATCTGTAGGATCTGCACTTGGTGCTTCTAGTATAGCATTATCTGCACCTAAATAGTCTATTGCTACAATAGGATTACTAGCTGTACCTGTTACAGAAATACCTGGACCCTCAGCTACAGTAGTACTACCACCACCTCCAGCTGGAACTTGCCATGTACCATCAGCTCTTAAGAATGTAGTTGATTGAGCAGATGCTGATGAGTCTGGAACATATCCTACTATATTACCACCACCAAATTTATTTAAACTAAGATTAAGATTACTTCCAGAAATACTACCTGCAAAAGGTGTAGTTTGTCCTGTAGTTAATGATAAGTTTAATGTAGTTAAGTTGTTAAAAGGTAAGCTAGATACTAATGATTTCTTTACAGTATTACTATCATTTATATCAGAAAAAAGAACAAAGTCATCTGTAGCTGGTGTACCTGCAGTTTGTACTTCTATAAAGTTATCTGTACCTGCTATGTCTAAAGCTACTGATGCAACATTAGGAGAACCACCTGCTACTGAAAAGTCTAAACCAGCTTGTGCAACAAAGTTTATAGTTTCTCCACCAGTTATTTGTTGTATTACACCACCATCTCCTTGAATACCAAAACTATCAGATCTAAGAATATCTTGAATAAGTGCACGCTTTACTGTATTACTATCACTAACATCATTAAATGCTATACTATCTGTACTAATATCTATAGCTGAAGCAGCTGCTTCTAATATAAAGTTATCAGCTCCAGCATAATCTATAGCTACTGTAGCTGTTGGCCCTGTTCCATTTGTTACTGTAATACCTGGACCTTCTTGTATTGTAGATATTGTACCCGTCCCTGCATTAATCCATGCTGTTGTTGAACCAGTAGAACTTAATACTTGTCCGTTAGTTCCAGGAGCATTAGTTCCATCATAAAGGGCACCCCTTAGTCTTACATTACCATTAACATCTAATTTTTGCGTTGGTCCTGTAGTCAAGTTAATACCTACAGCTCCTCCACTTAAAACAAGAGGTGTACTAGCAACACCATTAGTGTATTGTGTAAATCTTAAATCTGTACTTCCAGCTCCTGATTGATCAACAGAAACATTTCTGATTTCATTTTTAATATTAGATTGACCTACGTCATCTCTAAAGATTATAGAACTTGTAGTTTGATTTATATCATTAACGCTTGAGTCAATTTGTACTATAGTATTAGTATCTTGAACATCTTGGACATGTAATGTAACACCAGTTGGTGTTCCTGCAGGAGCTCCTATAGCTAGGCAGTCTTCTGTTTGATGCCAAAATAAATTTGCATCACTACTTAATTCATCAGTATCTGACCAGAATGCAACTCTTGTTGCTACACCGGTCCCTGTTACAAAGCTAAGACTTTGCATTAAGTCTCCAAGTTTAATTCTTTTATTTTCACTAGCTGACTCATCAAATATCATCAACTGATCAGTTATTACTGCATTGGTTGCAAGATCATTTAGAGTAGATATGGTAGTACCAATCTCTATATTACTACCTGTAGAAAGTACATTTGAACCAAGTAAATTACCAACAGCACTAGACCCTATATTTTTATAACCTAGAGTAGTACCATCTGATATAATTAATTGACCAGCTGATCCAGGAGGTAAAGGTTGTTGTATATTACTAGAATTACCAACCCAGATATTACCATATGGAAGAGCTACAACTGGATCATCATCTGACCATAATACTCTACCATCTGCTCTAGATCTCAATACTCTATTAGCAGCACCTGCAGCTGCTCCTGTAGAGTCATGTAGTACATTTAAAAGAGCTGTAAAATTATTAATATCACCTGAAGTACCCAGGGTGTTGTTTAATTTTAATACACTATTCTTGTCAACCTGTAGATTTTCATCAACATTTAAATTTCCATTTACTATTATTGAATCAGCAACAGCATTCTGGATCATGATACTATCCTTTATAGATGTATTTAGAGTAGCACAAACACCAGATGGGTCTGAGTACATTGGGATTCTAAACTTTGTTGCTGCAGATGTTGGGTCCTGCATTACTACTCCAAACAATAAATCACATCTTAGGTCACCCCACTTAATAATAAAAGGCTCACCTTTTGGGTTATAAGCGGCTCCTGTGTTTAAAAAACTGCTAGAATAGATTTTGGCAAATTCAAACCAATCTCTTTTTTTATCTAACTTTACTTGTTTCTTATTTCTTTTTAGTAGGCCAAGTACCTCTTGTAAGTAAATGCTCATGATTTATTTTTTATAAGTACAGTGCAGCTAGTTTAATACCAGTTTGAACTGAACATGTTATTAGTATATTACCATTGGCATCATTAAAAGCGTCAACTTCAAAAGGACCAATAAAACCCTCTTCATTTGCACCTAAAGACAATACAGCATTTTCTTTCTTTAATGTACCCAGTAATGGATCAACCACCGTAGTAACCACTGGTACTACAGTAGCGGTCATAGCACTCCCTGTAGTATTTTGTACCCAAAAGAACTGCTTTGCTGTGTTTTTAAGTGTGTCTCCGCCTGCTGCGGGAACTACAGTGCTAGGTTTTACACCTGCCTGTGATATTTGTTGTGCTGTTAAGACTGCCATAATTTAATTTTTTTAACTATTTCTATATCCATTTTTAAAAGCTGCTGACTGAACAGGTTCTGATGCTCTTGTGGATTTCATATCACAAACAATACCTGCTTTTGCTAGCCTTTGTCTCTTTGCTACCTTCTTTGCATTTCTTTTTTGCAATTGCTTTTGATACATAGAGGTAGGATTAAAGTATCCATTTTCCATAATTTCTATTTGTTAAGTAAGTGTGATCCATCACAAAGTCCATCAGGATTTTGAGTATTACCACAAATACATTGAGTTCTATTATTCATATTATTTTTTCATTTTACCCAAAGTCAATGCTAATCTTGCACGTTGTGCAGTCTTACCACTACCTTTAGCTTTATCCCTTAACCAAGACTTCTTAATAGTTCCATCAGCTTTCATTGCTCCTGCTCTTTTAGCAGTAGCTTTTAAAGCACCTGGCTTTTTAATTGCACCCTTGATCCAGTTCTTACCAGATTTTTTTGATCCACCCTTCTTATAAGACACTACACTCTTAGGCATAATTCCTTTTTTCTTAGCGGCTGTAATTCTTTTGGCTGGCATAATTATTATCTTTTACGTCCACTTGATCTGTTACCAGAATAAGCTCTTTTTCCTGCAGCTTTTTTAGCTCCTTTGCTTTCATTTCTTCTAGACTTCATAGATTGTTTCTTTTTACCTTTGTTTCTCATCCCTAAAGATTCATCTAATCTAGAGTTGTAGCCCTGCTTCTTTTTCTTTTTAACAGCTCCACCTTTTTTCATCATAGAGTATTCCATAGTATCATCTACCATTTCAATACCCATCTGAGCAAAGTAATCTATTCTACCCATGTTTCCAGCTTTTGCCATTCTTTTAGGACTGTAGAAAGGATCCCCATCACCTGATGTTTTTCTTGGGCCACTTCCACCCATATCATATAATTTTTTTGTTCCCATGTTTTCTAAATTGTTATTTATTATTACTAATTGACTTGAATTTTTCTGCCCCTCTTGAGCCAAAGTATGCTACATATACGGTGATTAGAAGTGACTTTAAAAGGTCAACCCAACCTGCATCTATACCAAACTCTATATCAAAACCATCTAACAAAATAAATATAACTAATGAAACAGTTAAAAATATTAATGTTAAAGGTCTTGTGTTCTTACTTAGATATGAATCAGATTGCATATCCGCCTGCCATCTTTTGCTGACTTCTTGCATCTCAACCATATCCATCTCTAAAAGCTTTAATGCTTTTTCTTTATCTTCTGGTGGTAACACAGCGGGGTCTTCTTTCTCTATAAGAGATTTGACCATACCAAGTACACCAGCATCTGGAAGTAAGTCTCCAGCAATACCTAATAGACTAGGAACTTTCTCAACAAGAAATTTTCCTACTCTAGTATCTTTAAATTTTTTCTTTCCTTTACTCATAACTTATGGATATATTCTTATTTCTACTCCTGTTCTTAATAAAGCTCCATCAGCAAGAACACCGGTGCTCAATGCTCCACCTTGAGTGTCTTGTGTTGATAATTGAAATAGAGTAGTATTTGCACTAAATATATTAATTACTACTGTTTGATTTTTCAATTGACCAAATGCTGGTGCAAAATATAATTTATTTACATCAGCAATAGCTGATCCCCAAGTGCCTTTATACATACCTGTGTTTGTACGTGTCCAAGTAATAGTATTACCTGTTGTATTTTCCAGTATTGTTGCAACTGGTGCACCTGTTCCTGTTTGTGATAACAATGCAGTATAACTTGTATACGGTCTTCCACCTGTGGAATTAATTGTTATTTCATTTTGACTTTGTGATACTGTAACATTTGTTCCTTGTACAATACTTCTAAAGTTAAGGGTCTCACCAACTTTATCTTTAAAAAGTCCTGAACCACCACCTACATTCGCTGCAGTATTTGGTTCACCACTTGTTGTTATCTCTAAATAATCATCATCCGCTGATGTAGCAAGAGTAAGGTTGCTGCTTAGAGACTTAAGAGATCTAAAGAAAACAGTGCAAGTCTCTGTGACTTCATCGGATACTGTCTTCTGATACACTTGTCCTGTGCCAGCAGCTGGAGAAGCTGGAGAATTAGCATGGTCACAGTTTTCTGCAGCAACCTTAAAATCTCTCACCTTTATAACCTTTATACTTTTGTAAGGAATAGGTGAAGCAACACCAGTCATATCTGGTTCTTCATTTACTCCAAGTATAAGCACATCATCTAAATCTGCTTTCTTTGCAAATACGGATCTCTTTATTAAACTTAATACGTCAGTTAAAATATTCATTATCCACTATATGTATTATGGGTTCCTCCTCCTAGTTTTTTCTTTCCACCCTTTGTCATTTTTCTTGGTGGAGATCCAAACATCATATTATCTAATTCACCACCGTTTAATCTCACTAACAATTTTGTTTTTTGTTTAGTGTGTTTTTGTTTAGGTAAACCAGTTCTATTTCTTTTTTTTCCCATTGTTAGAATCTTTACAACAAACTTCTTGTCTACAATGTCCTAGACATATTTTACCAAAAGTTATCCATTGAATAAATACACAAATATTTCTCATGATTTCTTTTTTCTTCCTTTTCTAGCTTTACCTTTTACAGCATCATCTATATCTCCTAGTTGGTTACCAACTTCTTTTATTGCTCTCCCAACATCTACTAACTCTTCTGCAGTTAGTTTATATCTCTTCTTGATCTCTTTTAAAGTAGCAATTGCTTTCTCGTCTAGAGATGTTCTAGACCATATGGCTCTCCAATAATCTTGAAGGCTATAAGTCCATAATACATTTATAAATTTCTTAAACATAATAATCTATTTTATTACACTATATTAATAATATACAAATTTTGCAGCACTCAATCAAATTTAATGTTATATTTGTTCTTTATGCTGCTCCAGCATATAATAATAATATACAAAATTTATTGCAATTAAGAAACCATTGAGATAGTAAATGCAAAATATAAAAATATACACCTTTAGGTTTTTTTGTCTAATCAATTTTTCTTAAATTATAATTACTTGAAAGCTGCATTTCTAAAAAGAGGTGTGGCCATTTTTGTCTTAACCATTCAACATATACATTATGAAAAACATCTTCAGACCTAGATTAAATATTTTACCATATGAATATCCACAACTATTAAAATACAAAGATGCAATAAGACATTCCTATTGGATAGATACAGAGTTCAACTTTACTGAAGATATACAAGACTTTAAGATTAATATTAATCTTGAAGAAAGAGATGTAATTAAAAAGACAATGTTAGCTATTGCACAAATAGAAGTTAATGTAAAAACCTTTTGGGCTGATATATATAAACGTATGTCTATCACAGAGATAGGAGATGTAGGTATGACATTTGCAGAGTCAGAAGTAAGACATAAAGATGCCTATGCTAGACTGTTAAGAATCCTTGGATTAGAAGAAGACTTTAAACAAGTAATAGATGTACCTGCCATTAAAGGAAGAATTAAATACTTACAAAAGTATCTAGACGGGACACGCAGTAGAGATGATAAAATGTATACTAAGTCTGTGCTTTTGTTCTCTCTATTCATAGAGCATGTAAGTTTATTTAGCCAGTTTTTAATTATGATGAGTTTTAATAAAGAAAAAAATGTTCTTAAAGGTATCTCTAATGTAGTAGAGGCAACAAGTAAAGAAGAAGAAATACATGGAAACTTTGGAGCAGAACTTATTAATATAATTAAAGAAGAAAATCCTTTGTGGTTTGATAAAGAGTTTGAAGATCTAATTCACTCTGCATGTACTAAAGCATATGAAGCGGAGTGTGGCATTCTTGATTGGATATTTGAAAAAGGAGAATTAGATTTCTTACCTAAGAATACAATTAAAAACTTTATTAAAAACAGATTCAATAATTCTCTAGAAAAAATTGGGATGCCTACATTATTTATTGTAGATTTGGAACTGTTAGAGTCCACAGAATGGTTTGACATTGAGGTTACTGCAACTAAAGAAGGAGATTTCTTTTATAAGAAAAGTGTTGACTATAATAAGAAAAGCAAAAGCATAACTGAGGATGATCTATTTTAACTATGGAATATAAAAAATACTACTGGCTAAATGAAAATAGCAGAACCTTTTTATCTAGAGGTTATATAACAGAATCACCAGAACAAAGAATAAAAGATATTGCTATCAAAGCAGAAAAGTATTTACATATGCCAGGCTTTGCAGAAAAGTTTGAAATGTATATGTCTAGAGGGTTTTACTCTCTATCTACCCCTGTTTGGATAAACTTTGGTAAACCAAAAGGTCTTCCTATAAGTTGCTATGGTTCTAATATAGATGATAACTTAAATAGTATACTTAACGCAGGCCGTGAAATTGGTATGATGTCAAAGTATGGTGGAGGCACAAGTTGCTTTCTTGGTAATATAAGACCTAGAGGATCTGTTATATCAACAGGAGGTTTAGCTGATGGTCCTGTGCACTATGCTAGAATATATGACACGGTTGTAGATGTGTGTAAACAATCAGAAGCAAGACGTGGTGCTTGTGCTGCTTACTTACCTTTAGAGCATCCAGACATATCTGAGTTTTTAGATATAGGTACTG
>WLWE01000073.1_pt1 | contig 76628 bp, 46 predicted proteins | sample 6718301 | NCBI WGS metagenome assembly WLWE01 (sample SAMN12718691, study PRJNA515312) | sponge metagenome | isolation source: marine sponge | host: Mycale hentscheli | place: New Zealand: South Island, Marlborough, Capsize Point | collected 2003-05-01
CACTGCAAAGATAATTCTATTGACGGTATCTAGCTCCTTAACATCAATCAGCCGTGAGTTTTTGGTATCGATTTCTCGACACTGAGAAGTATGTGTTCTTTTGGCATACCCCCTTTTTTTCTTTTCTTGTGTCGGTGAGGGGGCATTTGGAATGTGAAGTAAAAAACCTGCAGACAGTCGTGAAGCAAGAGAGGGGTGTAAATCAAGAGTTGCGGGATGATTCGGTAGAGTTATGAGCACAAGAGAGGAGTGTGTAAGCAGCAGGTCAATGTACTGACCTGTCATAAACTGGTCAGATTCATTTTTTGAAATACGGTCAATACGGTTAATAACAACCATACGCAACATATCATCCGAGCGAGTCTCTATTTGATCATCCGATAATAGAAATTTCCGTACCGGCTGAAGCGATCCTGCAGAGCGATATTTTTTGATCACTTTTGATAGGGAGCATCCTTCTATCCGTGTCCACACTCTGAACGGAATACTGCTACGTGGGCTACTGGTTGCCTTGTCGCAAGACTGTGTTTCCCACAACTTTATCGCATTTAGAAGCCATGCTTCGCATGAATCTTCTTGACTACCAAAGCCGACAACCAGAAGGCCGTGTTGTTCTGACGTTGGGCATACTGGTTGTGTGGCTAAAGCAACGCTTTTCTTCATACAGAAATCAAACATTGATCCAGCAGGAAGATCAAAAGACAATGGTTGGACAGACGCGGTAGCTGCCATTGGATGGCCATATTGAGGTTCAAAGTTATGTGCGGCCGCCATGCCATAAAAATGAGCCTCTTTCCTTCAGGCTCTCCCCAACAGTGTCAGGCTATGGAATCTTTCTGTCTTCCGCAATCACATGGGATGATTTGGGCTGACTGAAGAAGCCTTTTTGAGAATATGATAGATTTTCCGACATGCTGTTTCGAGGTCATTCGCACATGTCGTACGACCAAAACTGAATCGAATTGCTGACTGAATCACAGGATTTGGAAGGCTCATTGCGACAAGTGCTGGCGATGGTTCCTGAGAACCACTTGCACATGCTGTTCCCGTCGCAAGGGCCAGTCCATCAAGATCAGCTGCCATCATAAAAGCCTGTCGGTCAATGCCAGGAAAGGCAATGGTCGAGATATGTGGGCTCCGTGTTGCGTTCTGACAAATAATGTACGTGACGATATCAACCTCTCTGGCCATATCACACACGGTGGACTCAAAAGATTCCCTCAAATTCGCTAGCCGTATCGATTCAGAATGTTGCTGTGTAATTGCTTGATGAGCTGCTTCCTGGCACCCAGCGATCAAGGCCACAGGCTCCGTGCCTCCGCGCATCGCCAGTTGTTGGGAACCAGAAAAGAGTGGTTTCCATTCAATATTTTGCTTGATAAGGAGACAACCAATTCCGCGTGGACCGCCAAACTTGTGTGGCGCGAAGCTGAGGCTGGTAGCTCCAGTATCAGGAAAAGACACTGGAATTTTTCCTACGGCTTGGGTTGCATCGACATGAAGGGTGTACGGTGTGGCAATGTCTTCCAGCACCTGCTGAATGCCTGACAGGTCTTCAACGGCACCTGTTTGCCCGCAAACGAGTGTTGTCGAAAGAAATATGTTGTGGGTGTTTGCATTTTTAAGACGAGAATGTATTTGGGTGCTGTTATCGAGAGAAAGGAGCCACGCGTGGAGCCCCTTTTTGCAAAGGCACCCATTTTCATCAAGTGGAAGTGTGGTCTGGTTTGCTGAGTGTGTAGCAAGGGAAAGTGCAGCATTTCGGAGGCTTTCGTGGTCCCGTTGGCTCGTCCCGAATGCAGTTTGTTCTGGATTCCCCTGTCCGTGGACAGCAAGATAATTAGCCTCAGTCGCACCGGACGTAAAAATGAGCGTAGCATCTGGACAGTTAAAATATTCAAGTATTTTGCCCCGTGATTCATCCAGTATGCGGTGTGCACGTCTACCCGCACGATGTGGACTCGATGGGTTCGCGAAGCAATCAGCCTGAATCTGAAAAATCGTATCGGCTACGATCGGATTGACAGGTGTCGTTGCTGCGTGGTCGAGGTAAATCTCACGGTTTGACATGTCCACTTCGCTTATGTGAGGGTTCGCTCTCGCCTTGTTTGGCTGCAAGTTGCAAATCGGATTCAACCATCATGATAATTAAGTCTTTGAAACAAATAGATGGTTTCCAGCCAAGAATTTCTCGAGCCTTCCCGGCGTCTCCCAGCAGATGATCAATCTCAGCTGGCCGCTCAAACCGGACGTCGTGCTCGACGTAATCACGATAGTCAAGCCCAACATGTTCAAAAGCTATCTGGCAGAGTTCACGAACGGAGTGTGACGAACCTGTAGCGATAACATAATCCTCTGGCTTATCCTGCTGAAGCATGCACCACATAGCCTTCACAAAGTCTCCCGCAAATCCCCAGTCACGTCGTGCCTCAAGATTTCCAAGAGTAAGGGTTTTCTGAAGACCTTGTTTTATTCGAGCAGCGGCTTGTGTAACTTTTCTGGTCACAAAGTTCTCACCTCTTCGCGGACTTTCATGATTGAACAGAATGCCGCTGGAAGCATGGAGGCCATAGCTTTCACGATAGTTAACTGTTATCCAGTGACCATATAGTTTCGCTACACCATAAGGTGATCGTGGAGCAAAAGGTGTTGTCTCCCGTTGCGGAGACTCCTGAACGTTACCAAACATTTCAGATGAGGATGCTTGATAAAAGCGCACTTCCTGGCCGGATTGGTGTTGAAACTCACGGATCGCATCAAGCATCCCGAGAACGCCAAGTGCAGAGACTTCGGCTGTGTAGTTTGGTTGTTCGAAACTGATACGAACGTGACTTTGAGCAGCTAGGTTATACACTTCATGAGGCTGAATTTTACGAATGAGACGAACAAGGCTCATCGAGTCAGTCATGTCACCATAGTGCAGTTGAAGGCAACCGTCTGATGCAGCACCCCGCTCACATAAACCATCAATACGAGTTCTGGAGAGGTGACTTGTGCGTCGAAGCATACCGTGAACTTCATAGCCCTTGGAAAGTAAAAACTCTGCAAGGTATGAACCATCTTGGCCACTGATTCCCGTAATAAATGCTCGACGAGATGCAGACATGGGCGAATATGGAGTGTGGTACGAAAAGGGATCATTCGATGGACTTGAGGCCAACCCAATCATACTCTTCCTGTCTGCTTTTGCGCAATGGAAAGGGCAGTGCAATTGGCTGCAGGGGTGCCTCAATACAGAATGGACGATTCATCGAAGAGGTAAAAAAGAAATACCCTGTTTAACTCAGGGTGTCTGGCCACATCCTGAAATCATGAGCCAGTTGCAGAAAACTGCTCGTGCGAGTCATAACGACCTCGCACGAGCAGCTCTATATTATTTTATATCCAGTAGTTCCACCACGAAGTGCAACGTAGCATTTGGTGGAATCACAGGTGGAGCACCACGAGCACCGTATCCAATAGCACTTGGTATCTGGAGTTCGATCATGCCACCCTGAGCAACGAGCTGCATGCCCTCAGTCCAGCCTGGAATGACACCACTGAGTGGAAATTCAATGGATTGCCCTCGCTTATATGAGCTATCGAAGACAGTCCCATTGTCGAGCCAACCATGATAATGAACGGAGACAGTGTCCGCTGCTGTTGGTTTTTCACCACTGCCAGCACGTAAGACACGGTATTCAAGTCCAGTCGCGGTCTTGGTGAAACTACTCGGTGCGGATGCGTCAGTTGATCCTGCGCCATCGGGCAACGTTGGAAGAGGAATATCGGCAGATTCTGATTCAGCGGCCATAGTTAAAACACCCACAAAAATAAGAGAAACGAGCAACGCCATGAAACGTTTGGCAACAGCACGCATGGAAACCTCCTTGGTAAGGGACAGCCTAGAATCGTACCAAAAAAACCGCACGAGGGCATCTGGTGCGAGTGAGATCAAAAACCCGGATAGAAAACGGCACCCCATACTCAGATGGAAGTTAAAAACCAAGGCGCGTGAAGGGTTTATCACGTGCCCTGAGAGGACGCGATCCAATCCTCAACATCATCTGGTTCAAGAGGGATATGACTGCAGAGATCAACCGGACCATTTTCAGTGACAAGGACATCATTTTCCAGTCGTATCCCAATTCCTTCATCAGGAAGATACAGGCCTGGTTCAACCGTCATGACCCACCCAGATTCGAGTGGTCCGTTGCTGGGAGCCGGGTCATGCACACCGAGACCAAGTGAATGACCTAGGCCGTGCATAAAAAACTTTTTACACGCAGGATTTTCCATGGAGTCAGATTTGTACTCTTCCTGACTGATCAGGCCGAGTGCATGAAGCTCTCCAGCCATTTGGTGTTGAGCATCCCATTTCCATTGTGAAAGGGTTGTGCCAATGACGGTTCTCTGTATTGAACTCTGTAGCACGCGAAGGACTGCCAGATAGAGTTCTTTTTGCCGGGTCGTAAATCGGCCCGAGACAGGAAAAACACGGGTCACGTCTGCCGTATAATTCGCATGACTCGCCCCGACATCAATCAGTAGTAGATCACCCTCTTGGCAAGTGCTGTTGTTATCGATGTAGTGAAGGGTACACGCATTTTTACCAGAGGCGACAATTGGTTCATAACCCATGATTGCTCGCTGCCGAGTGAATTCTCCAATAAGGTCTGCTTCAAGTTCATATTCTTTGACTCCCGGCTTGAGGTTCGAAAGGACTTTATCGAGACCATGTTTTGTAATTGCCACAGCGTTCCGAATAATCTCGACTTCAGCTGCAGTTTTGACTGCACGAAGATCGTGAAGAAGTGGTGCAAGTCTTTGAAATGAATGTATCGGATAGCGATGAATGAGCTGTCGCGCCATACGGAGATCACGCGTTTCAACCTCGAACCCGGCCCGCCCATGTTCGTTGGTATTTAGAAAGATATGATCTTTTTCTACGAGAATGGGATGCAGTGTAGAAGAAAAGTTTTCAGCCCAAAGAATGGTCTCGATACCCGAAATCGTCTGGGCTTCTTTCTTCGTGAGGCTGTGCCCCTCCCAGGTCTCCAGGTTTGCATTTGGCTCTCGTATAAACAGCATCTCTCGATGTGCCGGGTGTGCTGCATCCGGTGCGAGAACCAGAATGCTTTCAGCCTGCTCAATACCGGTCAGCCAGAAAAGGTCAGCAGCCGGCACGTACCGTACAGCACCATCACCGTTTGTTGAGAGTGGATCTGCTGCATGCACGATGGCGACACTATTTGGTGGCAGTTTGGCAGCTATCTGCTTCCTGTGTTCAACAAATAACACTGGGTCGATTGAATCATGTCGCATGAGCTAACTCTACGGTTGGTGAAAACATATGTGGTTATCACCGACGTCGGGAGTCCTGCAATGCTTTCAACTCCTGAGCGGCTCGTGTCGCCTGTTGTTCAACATCCCGTTCTACCTGAACGGCTCGTTTCTGATCTATGCTGAAGCTAGGCTGATAACCATTCCATGAAATGGAAAGAATACCACTCACAACGAGGATTGGCACCACAATAACAATGAGTGTTGCAATCCAACGTGACGTCACGACCTGACGCACGGGAGTAGGCATACCATACGTAACAAGTCCAAGGATTTTCTGAGCAGAGTTTTGTTTAGAGCGTGCCATACAAGAAATTCTCCGAAGGCGAATTGGATGTCGACCATGACATCGATCTGGTCAGAGAATCTAGAAATGCAAAAGCCGTGAAGCAAGAGAACTTCACGGCTTTTACGTCATCTTGTGAGGGAATCCATTCTTTATGTCAAAACGTCATAAATTGGGTCACCACCGCCACCAATCTTAAAAGGCCTTCCATTTGGAGCAAAATGCTCCTTATTTGGGTCCAGGCCGCAGGCGACTGTAATTGTGCTATTGAAATCTGTAATTCCGACAGGGTCTTCATCAATACCATGACCCTTTTCGTCAGATTTACCGTAGACGGCTCCGCCTTTGATACCGGCTCCGGCAAGCACATAGGAGAATGCTGCTGGGTGATGGTCACGACCGGCATTTTGGTTTATAGCCGGTGATCGTCCAAACTCACTTGCAAGAACAATGAGTGTTTCATTCAGAAGCCCACTGCTATCAAGGTCACGAATAAGTGCGCTGACCGCTTGATCAAGAGCAGGACCTTTATCTGCCATGCTACCGGCGACGTCATTGTGCATGTCCCAGCCACCATAATCAACTTGAACGAAGCGAACGTCTGCCTCAACGAGGCGTCGTGCAAGGAGCGCTCCAAGCCCAACTTTAGAAGATCCGTATCGTTCTTTTACTTCTTCTTTTTCTTTTGTGAGATCAAAGGCTTCAAGGTCAGTGCCACCCATAAGCTTGACTGCATCTTTATACATCTGGTTGTATGACTCAAGTTGGTATCCCGCATATCGTTCTCGGAAGCCCGAGTCGATACGATCGGCAAGCGACAACCTTCGTTTGAACACAGCATCTGTCAAATAGCTCGGTAGCTCAGTGTTCTCGATTCCCTTTTCGGGATCAGCGACAGGAACAGGGGTGAGTGAGGGTTCAAGAAATCCGGCACCAGGATGACCATTTCCACCACTATTGACTAATACGTAAGGGGGAAGCCCCTGATTGATCTTACCCATTTCATTCGAAATCCATGCACCCATCGAAGGATGTCGAATACTATTCAGCACTGGGTACGATGTCTGTAACCAGTATCTGGCCTTCTGGTGATCAGCGGTTTCAGTTGTCATTGATCGAACGACAGCGAGTTTATCCTGTAGATCCGCCAGATTGGTCATGTGTTCACCAAAGACAACACCCGGTGTTTTTGTTTTCACAACACCGACATCACCTTGAATATCTGGCCGATCTGGCTTTGGATCGAACGTGTCAATGTGACTCATCGCTCCACCCATGTAGAAATAAATAACCTTTTTTGCTTTTGTAGCGTTTGTTGCAGGTGCCGCCTCAAGTACACGGGACCAGGGTGACATGACGCTCACACCAAGAGTTGAGGCAATACCGGAAAGAATTGCCCGCCTGGTTTGGTGATGCTCAACATGTTTTTCGTAACGTTTGTGAAACATAGTAAGGACTCCTGTCATGTGGACCGCGTGTGAGTTGATGTGTCTATTTTTGGCTCACCGAACATCCGTTTCTAACGACAACGGCTTTTCAATGAGAATGTTACTACCTGGTCAATCGATAAAGAGAAATTCACGTGTATTCAAAAGGGCCCAGATGAGGTTTCCGCAACCTGCAGCTGGACTTGATGCCTGTTGGATCTCTTGTTCAGCGGCACGCCGCATATCAGCATCTGGCTCATGGGTCAGCACAGCAAGGAAGATCGTATCAACAGCGCTCTTCATAGTTTTTTGCTGTGAGACTGAATCATAAATCACAGACCCTTGCGACAGCATGGCGTGGGTCATCCATCCATTAAAGAGCGTCAGGATTTGTGGAACTGTAGCAGACCTTCTTGCAGTTTCGATTGCTTCTCGGTCTCCTTGCCCAAATTGACGGAGTAAATGACTTGCTCCACTCGGCTGCGGTAGTTCACTTGCCCGAGCAAGAACTAACCCGTTTAAGCCACAGTTTTTACTGCGACTTCTACTCAAGCCTCGATTGTATTCGTTGTAATTCTTGTATGACTGTTCAAATTGTTCGTAGTCTAGGACAGACATGTCAATGCCGTAGACAGTCTGCAGGTCTTGAGCAGTCGGTCGTTGATAGGCCCACTCATTTGTTGCGATGAGTGTGAGTAATGAATCCCAGAGTTGTTCAGCAGTCATTCGCTTCAGTGCTGGTCCAGCATATCGGTGTGGCTCAGCTGCCGTCGGGTCGTAGATGACCGCAACATTCTGATATGTATCTGTTGAAACCAATAATCGAACAAATTCACGCAGATCGAAATTGAGCCGAAGTATTTCATCAGTGAGATGCTCAAGTAACTCCGGAATGGCCGGTATGTTCCCTTCCTGAAAATCATCGATTGGCTCGACAAGTCCGACACCCATTACTTTTTTCCACATACGATTGGCTATATTTCGAGCAAACTGCCTGTTGTCTGAAGTTGTGAGCCAGGCAGCAAAACGAGCTCGGTTATCTTCGTCTTCTGCATATTCAGGAATCTTGCCCCACAACACAGCAGGTTCAACGACATCAAGCGGATCCCCGTCATCGTACTGGTAGTCGTGTGGTAATCTGAATTCATCGTCCATGCTGCTTATCATCATCGTTTGTGAACCATAAAAATTCCGAATCCCACCCCCGACCTTTTTTTCATCAATGGCCATTTGCATGCCGTAGCGAAGCCGAGCAAGATTTGGAATCAGGTCATCATCATTTTTGAATGGTGAATCTGAAGCGGGGGCACTGTTACTGAAAGAGTCATCAGGCCCAAACGATGCTCCACCCATTCCACCAAAGAGAACCTGTTTCGCTGAGAATCGGCTGCCATTTGTCAGAGCGGCCAGTTTGTAGAATTCCTGTTGGGTCCAGCGATCAAAGGGATGATCATGACATTGGGCGCAACCAATTTGGGTACCAAGGAACACCCGAACGGTGTTATCTACATACGACAAGGGCATGCCAGCATCACGTAACTGAAAACCTGTTGCAGGGTTTTCTATAACCCTGCCGTTAGCAGTCAGTAGCGTGTACACCCATTTGTCATATGGCATATTGTCGGCAATCGATTCTTTAACCCATGCCATATACGGTTCAAAAAAGAGATCACGACTTGGTCGCTCTTTCAGCCGAAGGATATCCGCCCAATAGTTATAAAAGTGACTGACATACCCAGGGCTCTCGAGAAGATCATCAATCAACTGCCCACGTTTTTTCCTATTGGTGGAGTCACAGAATGCACGAGCTTCATTAATGGTGGGTATGCGCCCGGCAAGCTCTAAATACGCCCGTCGTACAAATGCATGATCTGTGGTTTTTTCACCAGGCTTGGTCTCATTCTCATCCCAATAGGCCTGGAGGATTGAATCAATTTGTGCCGCTGCTTGTTCGATGTCCGGTCGCGCTTCGCGATCAATTGGTGCTACCTTGAGCACGGCGCCTTCTGGCTTGACGGTTACAGCCTCAGGCAACTTTGGGGGCTTCCATTCCTCTTCCGAATCTGGTTCTGCAGACCAAGCTAATACATTCAGGAGTGAAATACCAATGCACAGAAACGCTGCAAATTGCCACCGTCCAGAAAAATGTGACGAACCAGACATGTAGTTTCCTCCCAAAAAATCATTCTTACGAAGCTTCTATGAGTTCGCCAAACGAGCCCTATTTTAGCTCAAATGACACCATGCAGAAAGTGAAGCCCTAGTATGAATATGTCATTCTCTGGTATTTATTACGCAAATTAATGGATTTTTGTTCCACAATCGAGATGGACAGTTGGAACCATTGCTACTAAGTACCGTCGGCATCTACTTAATCCTGGACAACTATTCATTATTAGTCGTCAAAAATACTCATGTTTGTTGAGCGATTGCTGGTGACTCCTTCAATTGGAAGCAGTCCATGTCCCGGCCGGTCACCTGTCAGAAACACTGTTTCCAAACTTTCATAATTTAATGACACAGGAAACGGAATTGTTTCTAACGAAAATAGCTCTGTTATTGAATAAACATGAATTCTCTGGTGTTGAGCAGTGCCCAAATGAGGTTTCCACAACCTGCTGCCGGACTTTGAGCAGATGTTTCAATCTCTCGACGGGATAGCCCCAATTCAGTAACCGTTGGACGTCGTGCCAAGATGGATAAAAAGATTGTGTCGACGGCACCCTTTGATGTTTTCTGTTTTGCAACATTGTCGTAAATCACTGATCCTCGTTCGAGCATGGTGTGAGTGGTCCACCCATTAAACATGGTTAGCACTTGAGGAACTGTTGCACCCTCACTGCTACTCTGGATCGAGTCACGATCACCAACACCAAATTGGCTCAAGAAGTGGCTCAGTGGGAGTGTCTGCAGAGGCAGTTCACTCGATCGCACGAGTATCTGGTCTTTATAGCCAGCAACAGAGCGGATTTTTTTGGTGTACCCACCGCGCCCTAACTCCTCATTATATTTTTTCCAGATTGTTACAAACTCATCAAATTGCGTTGTACCAAGATCGACGGCAGCAACCTTTTTCACTTCCTCAGCTGACGGTCGCTGAAAGGCCCATTCATTATTTGCGACAAGTGTGAGGGTCGAATCCCACAATTGTTCAGCTGTCATTCTCTTAAGCGCTGGACCCGTAAAAAGATATGGTTCAGCAGCCGTTGGTTCATGAATAACTGCTCGTGACTGCCAAGCCTCCGTGGAGGCAATGATGCGAATAAATTCACGGAGGTCAAAATCTAAACGGAGCATTTCATCGGTGAGATGTTCCAAAAGACTTTCAGAAGCCGGGATATTTCCATCTTGAAAATCATCAACTGGCTCAACAACACCAACACCAAACATCTTTTTCCATAAGCGATTCGCTATTGCCCGTGCAAACTGTCGGTTGTCAGAAGCTGTTAACCACGCAGCAAACTGCGTACGGCCGTCCGCATCTTTATATTGCTCAGGAATCGTTCCCCACAGCACTGCGGCGTCAACTTTCTGATTTGGTGCCCCATTATCGTACTGATAGTCATGAGGCAGTTTGAGAGGCGTGGGCTTGAAGTTGACTGAGGTCGTATTCAGTCTGAGAAATTGAAGCGTACTGGCCGGTACTTTCCTTTCTTTACGTGCCTCATTGAGTTCTTTCGCAAGTTTTTTTGCATTCCCTGCCTGGGCCTGCATCCCCATGCCCATCATTGACGACATGCCACCACCCTTGCCAGAAAAATCACGATCACGGGTACCACTTGTCAATGCAGCAAGTTCATAGAACTGTTTTTGGGTCCACTTGTCGAAAGGATGATCATGGCATTGGGCACATCCAATTTGTGTGCCAAGAAATACACGCACTGTATTATCGATGTATGGTAGCGCCATACCTCGATCGCGCAGTTGATAGCCAACAGCTGGGTTATCCCAGAGTTTGCCATCCGCTGTGAGCATGGTGAATACCCATGTGTTGTACGGTGTGTTATTGGCAATCGACTGCTTTACCCAATCCATGTAGGGTTCAAAAATAAGGCGTTGGACGTCAGGCCTTTCTTTAAGACGAAGGATATCTGCCCAGAAGTTGTAGAAATGGCTGACGTAGTCTGGACTGGTCAAGAGATCGTCAATGAGATCGATGCGTTTTTCTTGACCAGATTTACCAAGAAATGTCTTTGCCTCATCAAGACGAGGAATACGGCCACCAAGTTCCAGATAGGTTCGCCGTACAAACTGTTCATCAGTAAGTGCTTCACTCTGTGTAATGCCAGCGGCAGACCATTCACTCTTCAGAATTCTGTCGATGGCATTGGCTGCATCAGTGACACTCTTCCGAGCAGCAGGCTCTCGGTCAATTTCTTTGACAGAAATGACCGGCGTTTTTGGTTTTTCAATGACGGCCTCGGGCAGTCGAACGGGTGGAGGTGTCCACTGCTTTTGTTTCTGTTTCGCCGCCTGCAATCGTTTCTGCATGGCCGCACGGTTTTGCGCGTGTGCCACATTCGTAATAAAAAGAAATGAAAAGAGAGAGAAGACAACGAGAAGACGTGCGCTATTGAGTCTGCTGGTGCGTTGCACGTAACTTTTCGAATTCATCACAGAGATATTCATGCAAACGGTCCTTCTAGATGTCTTAGAAACAAGCTGGTGAACCACACCAGATGTGGCTCACCAGCATTATTATTCTTCTACTTAGAGAGATAATAGACAAGACAGCAACACGGTTTCTAGGTAGAACTGTGCGTCAAATTTCCTAAAAATTCTCACAAATTTACAGAATTCTTACTCTTTCTTCTTTTTCTTGCCCATGGCAGCGAGACCGGCTTTCATCTCTTCAAGAGTGACTTTTCCATCTCCATCTGCGTCGAGTCTCTTGAAACGTTTTTCTGCGCCTTCTAGTTGCTTGTCCTTCATACCTTTTTTGAATTCATCAAGAGTAAGAGCACCATCTCCATCGGCATCTTTCTTTTCAAACATTTTGGCTGGGTCAGGCTTTTTCTTTGCCTTTTCTTCAGCCTGTGCAACGCTGCTCACTGAGAGAGACAGTGCAAGACACGTAAAAGCAAGAAGTAAACATGTGGTTAGAATTCGCATAGGTCACCTTTCGTTGTGTTTATACGGGGGGGACGCCATATCCCAAAAACCCCAAGGTCAGCGTATCAAAGAAAAACGCTCTCCCAAAATGCATCAAAAAGATTCTTCTTTCTGTTCAAGCTCAACACGTCAGTGCTTTTGCTGGATAAAGACTATTTGGGCCCTTAATTAACGGTGCTAGAAACCAGAAGTTTTGCGTGCACCAAACGCATCCCGTAATCGCTGTAAACCCTCTTGTAGTACGATCGGTGGGCAGCCGAAGTTGAGCCGTAGAAAGCCGGGGCTGCCAAACTCGGATCCATTTGACGGCCCAATACCAGCATCTTCGCACGCTTGTTGTGGTTGATTTTGGCCAGAACGTTGACCAGCAACCCACTCATTGCAATCGACCCAAAGGAGATACGTTGCCTGCGGTGGTATGCAGGAGATGCCCGATATTTCGTGAATGGCCTCGACCGCAAGCTGCTTGTTGTATTTCAAGACGTCCAAAAGTTTCTGTCGCCAAGGATCACCATTCTTCCAGGCGGCTTCAGACGCAGCATAGCCAAGCGGGTTGACCATGGGGACAAGCCCTCCCCCAGCCTGCCGCCATTGTTTGCGAAAATCTTCATTTGGAACAATCGCTGCAGCGCAGCCGAGACCAGCAATATTCCATGTTTTTGAGGCAGCAACAAATGTTATTGATCGACGTGCTGCCGGATGATCAAGACTGGCAAATGGAATGTGGCATGAATCATCGAGGATGAGATCATCCCAGATTTCATCACTGACAACGGTCACTCCTCGTCTTTCACACAGGTCTGCAATCCGGAGTAGTTCCTCTCGAGTAAAAACTTTGCCAGTGGGGTTGTGCGGATGACACAACCAAAAGATTTTCACATCGGGCGTCATGGCCGCTTCAAGTGATTCCCAATCGATGGTCCATCGTTGTGCAGTGACATCGGCATGCAAGGGGACCCGCACACTCCGCCGCTCTGCAAGCTTTGGAAGAAAGAGAAATGGCTGATAAACCGGTGTCAACGTAAGAATGCCATCACCAGGTTGGGATAAGAGTCGAGCAGTGATGGAAAGTCCTGTCACAATGCCAGGCACGCCAATGACCCATGATGGATCAATCTGCCAGTTGTGCTGCTCATGGAGATGAGTAGTCAGAGTTGTTGCAAAGCCAGGGGTCTCATGCGTATAGCCAAAGATTGCATGGTCCGTTCTTTTACGAATCGCATCGAGTACAACGTCAGGCGATTTGAAGTCCATATCAGCCACCCAGAATGGAAGAATTTCTTTTCCCGTGGATGTTGTCCTGCCACGATAGCGATCCCATTTTTCTGAACCGGTGTCATGACGATCGGGACACTCAAGAAAATCAGTGGCGAGATCGTTTATTGTGAGGACTGGCTTTTGCATGTGTAGTATCGTGACGAACCGCAAGAGACATTACTAGGCCGTCTTGTAGAAGAGTCTGCTAAGGATGCGGAGTGCTTTTTTGGGGTGTGTTTCTACAAGCCTATTCGCACGTGCTGATTCTTCTGAAGGGGTAGACTGCAGAAGAACGTAGTACTCAAATAGTTCCTACGGAAGTAACCCTTCCCTTTCTTCTCGTACTCCAGAGATTTTATTTCCATGAAGAACAAACGTTTGTCACGATTTGTAGTTCCCTCGCTTCTCGTGCTCATAAGTAGTGCGCTTTCCATTCCAGTAGAATCTGCAGAATCGGCGAGCGTTGTCACACATGGTCCGCTTCTTGGTGAGGTGACGAGTTCAAGTGTACGAATGTGGGCTCGCACGAATGGACCAGGAACAATTGAGTTTCACTTCGGGAAAGATTCTGCATCGCTCAACGGTATTTCAGAAAGCATTCAAACAACAGCTACCCATGACTTTACGGGATGGACCACGCTTCATGGTCTTGATCCGGACACAGAGTACGTGGCCAGCGTCTTCATTGATGGAAATCCAGCTGGTGTTCCTGCAACATTTCGCACCCTTCCCGACAGCAATGCGCTGCGTGACCAAAAACATAATCCGCGTGGGCTCTTTAATTTCTCTTTCACATTTGGATCCTGTGCAAACCAAAACCCATTACATGGGATTGGTCCAAGTCTGCCGACGTATGCAACGTTCCTTGATAAACACGCCGACGAAGTTGACTTTCAGATCATGAACGGAGACTGGTTATATGAGGAACTTCGTACAACACCAGTTGACGCGTGGGCTGAGAAGCAGGGAGTCGATGTCGAACAGCTGCCGGAGGTTGTTCGTGATATGCCAACAATTGTTGGCGTGTGGGAAAACTACAAACTCTATCTCGATCGAGGGACGAATCTATCGGCATGGCATCGAAAGGTCCCAGGATTTTTTACGTTTGATGATCATGAGTTAGTCAATGATATCTGGGGAGCAGGAAGTACTGGTCGCCGGAATCGTCGTGCGGTGTTTCGCGATATTGGTACTCGGGCATGGCTTGATTATCTCGGCTGGGCGAATCCAGCGGCTTTTCCACACCCTGTTCACCACGGTCAGGCCGAGCTTTCAACTGGCAGCGATATTCTTGTTGATTCCAATGCAGATTTTACATCTCTTCCGTTAGATGAAATGTTAAATCTTCACGTGCATTGGGGAACACCAGAGGCTGGTGTGAATGATCTTCGATATGATGATGATTCGTTAGGCGATCCAAATTCACGGGTGTATGAAATTCGTGAGGTTCTCGACAAACACCGAGTCCGAATCTTTCCTGTTCCAGTTGTTGATGGAAAAGTTCATTACTCGATTGGGCGCCGCAGCTACGGAAGTTTCCGTGTTGCGAACTGTGAGTTTTTTCTGCTTGATACTCGTGGTGCCAGGCAAATGCACGACACAAGCCGTCCGCACCAGCCGAACCTCACCATGCTCGGTATGGACCAGCGAAAGTGGCTCATGGAAAGCATGGATAAGAGTGACGCTGACTTTTTCTTTGTTGTGTCGTCAGTGCCCTTTATGATTCCCCACCGAGGTGCTGGTGGTTTTGAGGCCGCATCAAACAAAGAAGAAGCCTGGACTGCTTTTCTTGATGAGCGTGAGAAGCTCATAGCCTTCTGGGATACGCTCAATCGACCTGTTTTCGTCATGACAGGTGATCTGCATAACAGTTTTGCCATACAGATTACGGATCGTGTCTGGGAGTTCTGTTCCGGACCACACAACTCAGTGAATCATGTTCCGAGTCTCGATGAAGATAATCGACCTGCGACTGGTATTTATAATTCTGGTGGTCAACCGTGTGACATTCGCTGGAGTACCTATGTGCTTGAAGATCTTCCACGATTGCAGCGTCTGTATCCGCATTACCTTGTTGTGCAGCTCAACAATGTATTTAACATGCCACAACAGCTCGGTGGTGAGCGACTCGTTGCATACCCGCATCCTCAGGTTATTTTTCAATACCATGAAGGACGGACTGGAAAAATGGTCTATGCGGAATCGGTTGTGTTGCCGCGATAGAAAGATACGGGGTGCTCTCGCTCACACTTGTATATTTCGTGGGGTTAGACGCTCTACTTTTTCTTCCTGAAAAGTGGACCATTTCCCTTGCCACGTGAAAGTGTGTAGGCCAGGAGATCGAGAACTTCCTCTTCATTCAACTGATCGAGAAGTCCAGCTGGCATAAGGGACTGGTTTGCAGCAAACATTTCTTCAATATCGTCCCTCTGGATTACTGCAAACTTGGTGGCATCTTCAGGATCAGTGACAACAGTCACGTCGTTTTCATTCTCACTGATAATGCGGCCTGTATACACCTTCCCCTGTACTGTCTGAATGACATGGGCCTGATACTGATCACTCACGGCCTTGCTTGGAAGAACAATGGCTTCAATGAGATCCTTCATTTTGAAACGGCCTGCCGCCTGCGTGAGGTCAGGTCCCGTGGCACCACCGTCACCATTAAAACGGTGACAGACGATACACCGGGCTGCCTCGAACGTGCGTTTCCCATGCACAAAATTACGTCGTTGTTTCATGCCTGTGGTGGTTGAGGCAAGAACGGTATCAACAGTCCACTTCTGACCCGGACCTTCAGGCTTCGGGAGTGGTGGTGGGATATACGGTTTCCGTACACCAAGCGTCTCAAGAGCCAGTTTCTCGTTTTCGGTAAACCCTTTAAGACTTTCTGCTTCGATGTTGGCAAGGAACTTTCTATAGCTATTGCCACCTGTCCATGTTTGTGCCCGATTCAGCCACGTGAAGTAGGCTTTGCGATCTGCAGTTGTCCAGAGTTCTTTTTCATTGACTGTTCGTAAGATGTAGGCGTAATGAATCTGTAGAAGATTGGTTCGATTCTCAAGCACTCCCGTGACAGCACGACCGTAGCCAGCATTCCGCTTTGCAATGCGCTCAAGGTCAGCCTCATTCGGCGCTAGGTTTGTTTCACCAGAGGTCTCAGTTTCTAAAAGACCGGTTAATTTTGAAACGATTCCAGGTGCCCGAATAGCCACAAGCAAACTTGATAGCGCTCTATTGAGTTCTCGATAGTCATCTTTCACTTCTACAAATTGAATATTTTTTGTAAATGCAGAATCTGTTTGAGACCATGTGTTCTGTGAAAGTGTTACTGCTGCCTGTTTCCATTGGTGGTCACGTGATGATACCCCTGCTACTCGCCCCGATGTCCATTCCCAGGAATCGTCAGAATCGATCACAGTTTCATGACCATCCTTATGTCGTATTCGGAGACTCACTTTCAGGGCAGCTGGGCCTCCGAGATTTTTCATTGAGACGCGTATCGTATTTGCACCCTCTTTGAACGGTACCTTCACAGGTTCACTGACTGGGTACATCCAGTCTTTGCACGATGTTACTTTTTCTCCATTGAGAAAAATATCACTGCCATTGTCCGTGGACGCGACAATATGAGCAGCACTAACGGGTTCAGTCAGAGAGAACGTTTTCTGAAAAGTCAGTTCCTCACCAACTGAAGATTCTGCCTGCGCGTTTGACCAGATCCACCGTGCGGTAGATTGCTTGGTTGGGTGTGATTGAGTTGCTTGGTGTCCAGCTGGAAACAACGGTGCAAACTTCTCTGCAACCTGCTGCTTGACACGTTCTGTTGGTTCACCAAGACGAATGAAGGCAAGCTCATACGCTCGTATTAGATCAAGCAGCGTATCCTTGTCGAGATCTTTGATATCGACTGTATTGAGAGCAGCGAGAACATCAGGCTGTGCTGACTGTTCTGCCTGTCGTGCCACAGCGAGGGCGGCGTTGATGCATGCTCTCGGTTCAGACAATGCGAGTGCGTGTGCTTGCCATGCTTCAACTGGCTGATGTTCAAGCGCAATACGAGCTGCATAACGAATAAATCGATCGGTATGCCCGAGGTGCTTCAGTGCCAGATCAATGGCACTGGTGGGATTTTTCTGTGGTGCATGAAAGGCTTCGAGCTGTCGACGGATTTTTCGTTCTCCCGCACCGGCAGCATTCTTTGCATCAACAGGATCAGTTGCTTCAGTTCCGGTGTAAGTGACACGATAAAGTTCACTCTGACCACCACGCCCGCCAACGGCAAAATAGATTGCACCATCCTTACCGATGGTCATATCTGTCAGTGGAAGTGCGTTCCGCGCAACAAATTCTTCTTTCTCAGCTGTATAGGTTGACCCAGAGGGCGTCAGGTGAATTGCGTACATGGTCCCAAAGGTCCAGTCGCAGATATAAAATGCTTTCTGATACGTTGCAGGAATCTTTGCACCGTATCCAAATGCAGCACCAACTGGTGAACCGGGACCAATATCAGCCAGCGCCGGCAGGCTATCTGGATAGGCAGCTGGCCACTTTGCTGTTCCACTCCGCCAACCAAGTTCACTTCCGCTTGTTGCGTGGTTGACTCGGGTTGGTCGGTACCACGGCATACCAAAGTCCCATTCCATATCGGCGTCGTAGGCAAAAATTTCTCCATCGGCGTTGAATCCAAAGTCATACGGGTTGCGGTAACCCGCACTCCAGAGTTCCCATGTCTTTCCATCGGGGTCCGTGCTCACGATATAACCACCGGGTGCGAGTCTGCCCGTTGCATGACCATTCCCGTCCCACATTCTGGGAATGATCTGATCTTCATCCCAGTTGGCTGGCAATCGACTTGATCCGTCAGCAGCCACTGATACACGGCGCTGGTTCGGCCGAATACCGGCCATTGTCTGGGGCTCAGTTACATCCGTCACATCAAACGGCAGTTTTGTATGGTTGCCGCAAATGATGAAGAGTTTTTTTCCATCCGGTGAAAGCAAGATGTTGTGGGCACCATGTTCACCACCTGCTGCGATGTCATGCAACTTTTCAACCTGATTGGGCAGACTATCACCGTCTGAGTCGGTAAGTCGGAACAGTCCATGAAAACCACCACCATTGCAGACGGCGTAGAGGCTATCGAACGCCCAAAGCAGGCCTTGTGCACCTGAGAGTTCTGCTGGCACTTTCTCGACTACTGTTTTCGTTGATCCATCAAGTGCGGCTGGAGTAATTCGAACAAGTCCCTTTTCCTGTTGGTCGCATGCGTAGAGTCGACCTTGCGGATCAGTTGTGAGTGACACCCACGACCCAAGATCATCTCGCGGAACATCGAAAAGTTTTTCAACCTGATATCCATCAAGCACATGGAATGCGTCTTGCTTACCTTCATCTGCTTGTTTTGCTGTGACAGCCGGCATGACCTCACGGTTTTGCTTCCATGTTTGATCAGTTGCGTGAGCTTCGTGGACAGTCATACAAACAGAGAAACAGAAGAAGGCAGGAAAGAATCTTTTGAAACTTCGTGACGTCATAACGATTCCTTACGATGACAAATAGTTTGATGTTTTGTGTACGTGCTGTTCTATAGATGCAGTCCAAAGACGGAATATCTATAAATGAACCAACTTCACATATTAAATAATAGGCAATACGAATATTCACTCCCAAAAAATGAGTAATCATGATGGGCTAAAAATACCTGAAGATGACTCAAAAGTACCTGAACGAGATATTTCCAGCATGAAATGAAAGAACATCATCACGTCAATGCATGAGTACATGCACTGTGACCGAACCACAAGATGGAATGCCGTATTCCATATGCAGAGAAAACGTTTGAACTGTTTTCAGTTTTTAATTTCTCAGAATAGCTACACGGAGTGGTGGATAGCTGCTTGTTGACTGCGTAAGTGTTGCCTTGCTTGCTCCAGTTGGTGAAAGGCTTTTCTGCACGCCAGTTGTTGTTCCGAGTAGACCCTGCACATTGAAGATCGAGTCGTCATCGATTGCTGCACTAAAGACCTGTGTTCGACTATTTCCGTAAGCCTGGAAGACTGCTTCACGCGTCGAATTTCTTCCATTGTATGTTTCAACTTGAGTATTCCCATCAATACCACTGGAGACAAGAATTCTATCGGCATTACCAGAGGTGCTTGATGGTAAGCGAGCAACAGAGACACCTCGGTTGTATCCAGAACTCATTACATTGAATGAATTAAAAAGTGTTGGTGAAGCCGTCGTGCCGTTGTAACCCCTGATCTGCGCCTGAATGCCAAAGCCACTGCCGATGAACAGTTCCATAATTCCATCAGGCGTAGCAGAAGTGACCGTGCTTCCACTCACAGTTCCAATATCAGCAGTGTCAATTGTTACGCCACCACGGTAGCCGGAACCAAAAGGTCGTAGTTGACGTATTGGTGTGGTGTTAATCGGGTTTGCAGCGCCGGGTGTCACTTCAAAGACACTGACGAGCCCACCAAGATTTTGGGCTGTAACAATCTCAGTAGCACCTGCGGTGGTTATGGACCCCTCTGAAATTTCAACACCACCGGTATAGCCTGGACCGAACGGGAAGAAACTGTAGGCAGGATTTTCAACAGCCTTGCCGTTCTTGATTTCCCAGACTTTGATCTCACCGGGTCGCCCCGGTCCTGGGGCAGTGATGATATCAGGTTCGCCGTCACCAGTAACATCTGCACCATAGACCCGCGCTCCACCTCTGAAGTCTGGTTCGTAAGCGAAGAATGGTGTGATTCTGTCGGCTCCTGTATCGGGATCAATAACGCGTACAAATGGTCCTGTCTCGCAGCCGATATCTGTGCCAACAATGACACCACGCGGCGGCACAACAACGGTGATCGTGGCCGTGTTGTTCGATAGATCAGGGTCCCATGTGCCGGATCCAACTGTTGCTGTATTCGGTATGGCACCACCACTGTTGCCAATGGTTACTAAAGCCGTGATCGTCAGAGTCTGGCGATCACCCGTGTTCATTGGTCCAATCGTCCAGATTCCGGTTCCAGGCACGTATGCGCCACCACTTGTGTCTGATTGGTATTGCACTCCTGCCTGCAGGAGATCATTGACAACGACATTTGATGCTGTGTCCGGTCCAAGGTTGGAAACTTCAATGGTGTAATTAAAAGTTGTACCAATCTGTGGCTTGAGATTGCTTGCCGTCTTTGTGATCGCTAAATCAGCCTGCAGAGGATCGACCACCGCCGTTCCAGAGTTATTTCCAGGATTTGGATCAACTGTGGTTGATGCAGCCGTTGCGGTGTTAATAGATTGCGATACAAGTCCAGAGCCTGAGGCCGGCTCTAACACTTTTGCGGTGATGGTGAGTGTTCTTGTATTCGGAGATGAAGAAGGATCCGCAAGCGTTCCAACGGTCCATATACCAGTTGTCTCATCATAATCTGCTGGTGGAACTGCAGAGACAAACGAAAGACCTGTTGGCAAGGGATCAGCAACCGTTACATTTTGTGCAGTTGTTGGACCGAGATTCTCCACAGTAATCGTAAACGTCACATTATCATTTACTTCTGGCCGCGGCGTATCAACTGTTTTGGTGACAACAAGATCTGCCTGTTGAGGGTCAGTTGGTGTACGGGCCTGGTTGTTGTCGAGGTTTGGATCCCAGACGTCACTGTGATTAATCGTGACCACGTTGTAGGCAACACTCGCTGATGTGGCTTCAGCAAGAATCGTAAGGGCTTCAAAATGAGCAGGTGCAATGGTTGGCACAGACCAGATACCACCGGTTGCTGTCTGATTAAAACGCGTAGTTGTGTGTGCGTCGGTTGGCGTTACTGAAATAACAGAAATGTTATTTGGAAAGAGTTCTGTGATTTCAACATTTGTTGCAGTATCAACGCCATTATTTTTTAGAGTGACTGTATATATGAACGTATCACCAACATTCGGTTGGACGTTCGTGGTGATTTTCTCCACCGATAAATCAGCATACTTTGGTGTTTCAGTGACTTCACTCCGATTGTTCAGTGGGTCTGGATCATGTTCATCGACGTTCGTTACTTCAGCAACGTTTGTCTGTGCAGGTGGAATCGTAAACGCCGTTGTGCGGGCAGGAGCAAGGACACGTGCATCAACGGTGAGTGTCTGAGTGTTCAAAACACCGACATCAACTGTGCCTACATCCCAGATGCCTGTTCCACTGTCATAGCTTCCTTGTGTTGCAGTTGCAGAAATGAATGCAAGGCCAGCTGTTGGCAGTTGATCGGTAATCTCAACATTGTTTGCAACATCAGGACCATTGTTCGTGACATCAATCGTGAACGTAATAATGTCACCGACATTTGGTGTTGCATCATTGATGGACTTTTCCACCAGGAGATCAGCTTCACGGGTCACAACCGTGGCAGACCCTTTGTTATTTGTCAGGTCTGGATCAAATTGATCAGGAGGATTGCTTGTGCTGATTTCAGCCTCATTGGTGAAACTTCCTGAAGCTGCAACTGTGGCAGTGATCTGTAGTGCTTTCGTGTTGGAAGTTCCAACGTCGACTGTTCCTACATTCCATATGCCTGTCCCAGGGTCATAGTCTGTGGATGATGCGGAAACAAACGAGAGTCCTGCGGGTAAGGCATCATAAATATTTACGTTTGTCGCCTGATTGGCACCAAGGTTTTCAACGATGATTTGGAAGACGACATTATCTCCAACATTGGGAGCAGGAGCGTTTACATTTTTTACGACGCGAAGATCTGCATACTGTGGTGTTTCTGTTGCTGTATCGAAATCATTCGTTGGGTCAGGATCGTATTGAGTGACACTAGTGATTGTCGCTGTATTGGTCTGCGGCAGAGGGTTCCCTGTTGCAGGTGCAAGCACTTCTGCTTGCACTAAAAGTGTGGCAGGAGAGCCCAGATAGATTGTCCCTATGTCCCAGATGCCACTGATCGGATCAAACGTTCCAACACTGGTAACTGGCGTGCCCACGATGGAAAGCCCAGTGAGTGATGGGAGGGTGTCAGTCAGCTGAACATTTTCAGCATTATCTTTTCCATTATTTGTGACGGTGATGGTGTAGGTAAGGACATCACCAACATTCGGTGTTGGATCTGAGACCTGCTTATCGACTTCAAGATCTGCGTATTGAGGTGTTTCAAGAACAGACGCTGTATTGTTTGTTAAGTCAGGGTCGTATTCGCGGCCAGTGATGGTGGCTGAGTTTTTTAAGGCTGGTGGAATACCATCAGGTGATGGAGCATCAACCGTGACATCGTATGCGAAAAGTGGATACTCATTGGTCGCGATTGGCCCGATAGTCCAGGTCACGGTATTACCTACTACAGCCAGTGAACCAACTGTTGGATTGGTACCAACGCCGCTCGTTGGCCCAATGTATGTCAGGCCAGGTGGGATGACATCAGTCACTACAACCTGTGTCGCATCGGCTGGACCATAGTTGGCCGCCCCAATGACAAATTGAATTGTGTCACCAACATTTGGTGTTGCGTCTGTGACACCCTTGGCGATTGCGAGATCACTCTGCAGGGGAGTCACGCTTGCACTATTAGTGTTGTTTCCAGGGTTCGGATCCGGTGTCGGAGGAGGACCTATAGAGTTTGCCTCAGCCGTGTTTGTGAAGCTGCTACCTGGTCCTGTGGATGCAGATGGTGCGAGCACTGTGGCAACAATGTCAAGAGTCACAGTTTGGCTGTCAATCATGTCACCGATTGTCCATACGCCTGTGCCGATATCATACGTGCCTATGGATGGCGTCGGTGTGCCGACGATCTGAAAGCCGAGAGGCGGCAGGTTGTCAGTGGCCTGAACATTTTTTGCTGTGTCAGGCCCATTATTTTTTACAGTGATTGTAAATGTCACATTGTCACCGACTTGCGGCGTCGGATTGTTGACCACTTTCTGTACACTGACATCGGCGTCTTGTGGATTTATCGGTGTTCGTGACGAATTGTTACCGAGATCAGGATCCCAGGTATCTGTTTTTGTGATTTCGATCTCGTTATATGAAAGCCCGCCGGCGTTTGCGATGACTTGAAACTCGAGTGTGAATACATCACCGGGATCGATCGATGGAACTGACCAAATTCCACCTGTTGTTGGAGTCCCAGTTGGGTTGAAGGTTGTTCCAGGTGTTATCGTAACGACTGATTGGTAAGACACGGGGCTGGGCAATGTGTCAGTCAGTTCAACGTTCGTCGCTGTGTCTTTCCCGTTGTTGGTAAGCGTAATGGTGTACGTGACGGTGTCACCATCATTTGGTGTTGGATTACTTGTTTGTTTGACGACCGCAAGATCAGCATATTTTGGTGTCTCTGTTGCAGTTGCTTTGTTGTTACCTGGTAGAGGATCAGGTTCAACAACAGCCGTAATTTCTGCTGTATTTGTCTGTGCTGATGGAATGGTTCCAGCTGCTGGTGCAAGAACCGTAGCTGGTAGATCGAGGGTCACACTCGCGCCTTTGGCAAGTGTTCCAATCGTCCAGATGCCTGTGCCCGGGTCATACGATCCTTGTGATTCTACGATGCCAGCAATATCCAGTGATAACCCGGATGTTGGGAAAGTATCGGTCAGTTCAATACCTGTTGCCACGTTTGGTCCAGCATTCGTCACCGTCACCGTAAACGTGATGGTGTCACCAACATTGGGTGTGGGGTCACTGACAGTCTTTGAAACTCGCAAGTCAGCCGTGTTTACTGTGAACGTGGCAGAATCGTTTGTCTTATAGTTGTTGAGTTGGCCAAGTGTGGTTGAATTCGATCCGGTTCGCTCATAGTTAAAAGGACTGTTACTTGGATTTGGAGTGATTGGGAGAGTGTCACCGGGGAGACTGGTCCATTCAATTGTGTTGGTATTGGTAATGCTTTGGTTGGCAGAAAAAGGACCCTGTAATATCCCATCGATCGTGAGTGTGATCGTACGACCGGATGAATTCTTTTCGACATCAAAAGCCGTTACTGTTGTCAGTGTATTTCCTGTTATTTGAAAGTTATTTGCTGTAACAACTCCTGCTGTGTCAGCCACTGATGTGAGAGTCGGTGATGCAATTGTCGATGGGATAAGATCACGGAGCGTTGTATTAAAAGCATCAGTGGCGCTGGAACCAGCTTGCTGGATTTCAATGGTATAGGTAACAGGATCACCAGGATTGCCACCCAAGTTGCCGACAACAACTGATTTTGTAGTTGTCAGTTTTGGTTCAATGATGTGGACGCTTTGATTCTTTGCATTGTTCGATCGCGAGTTGTTGGACCAGTGGAGCTGCGCGTCATTGCGAACACGAACACCCTGATGGTTGTAATTGACATTGAGAACAAGTGTTTCAATTTGAAACGTCAGTGTTTCAGGTTTTGTACTATCGGTGTCCGTGTTGACAATGTCACCAAAGTCCCAGGTCACAATATTATGGTTGGCATTTCCTGAAAATGTTGGTGAATTTATGAGACCAGGGACTGTTACTGAAGCCGGATCGCTCACAACCGGTGTGGTACTGCTGACATACGCAAGCTGTTTATGTCGCATCGTATCGATGAGCCGAGCCACCGGAGTCCGTCCTTGAGGTATTGTCACGACTATCTCGTATGTTGCTTTTTCACCAATAACTGCCTGAGTATTCGAATTATTTGCATTGACAATGGATGTTGAGATAAGCGTCTTTGTGACGTCTGGGCTCTCAATGTTGAGTGTCGCTGAATTTGACGTTGCGTAATTGTTGAGCTGGCCTTGCGATGTGGAACCAGAACCCGTCCGCTGAAATGCGTTTGGGTTGTTGGTTGTTATCTGGGCAGGATTTCCAAGGCTCGTCCACGTTGCGTTTGCACTATTGGTTATTGATGTGCCGCTAATCACATTGGCATCAACGGTGACCTCAAACGAGAGCCTACTTGTTTGACCGGGTGTAAGCGTGTCCCAGGTTGCTTCAAATGAAAAACCACCTGCCGACGAAACAAGTGTGGTTGGGCGTACCCCGCTGATGTACGCCAGTGAACCTGCAACTGGTGTGATATTGCCGGGGAGAATGTCTTTTAAATTGACATCGTGTGCTGTAGTCGTCCCTGCAGATATGTCGATGGTGAATGTCGCCATATCACCGGCCTGTGCCGTTGATGGGCTTACAGTTTTATTGACAGTGATTGTTGGTTCGATCACCGTGACAGCACTTGACGTGACGGCCGCTAACTCTGGATGATTGAGCCAATCGAGTTTGGCATTGTTCGTGAGTTTCGTGTTTTGTTGATTACTTCGAACATTAAGTACAACGGCCTCATACTCAACGGTAAAGCCTTTGAGGTCATCGGACACGTTTGTATTGGTGACGTCTCCAAGATTAAACGTGACCGTCTTGCCATCGTTGGACAAGACCGGCGTCAGTGAACCGGTAAATGAAATACCTGCATCAATCGAGGGTGTTCCGACCATTTGCTGAAACGCAAGACCAGCCGGAAGACTATCAACAACGACCGCGTCAGGAGTTGTGCCCCGTGGAATTTTGACATCAAGTTTGAAGGTTGCGATCTCACCGATGACAGCCTGTGTGTTACTGTTGAACGCATCAATAATTGACGTGCCAACGAGAGACTTGGCAATTTCTGGGCCCTGAATAGTCACATCGGTATCATCTGTGAGACTGTTCGCAAAATTCGGTCCACCATCAGTCGATGCGTAGTTTTTGATGGTGCCAGTGTTGGGAATGATATCAAGAGGTGCAACGGTTGGAAGGATTTGCAGGTCATACGTGATCACTGCAATATTCTCGCCATTATTGATAACTGTGCCATCAAGCTGACTTCCTTCTTTGAGACTGCCAGCCGTTGCTCCCGGATCAACCAGCTCTATGCCAGTGGCACTAAACAGGTCTGTATCTGTACCGCTATAAGCGAGCGTTGTTCCGGCTCCATCAGTGATCTGAAGATTCAGACCTGTGCTCGTTAGAGGAATCTGAAACTTTGATGTGTCGTATGTATCACTGATTGTGACATCGAATGCCCCATTTGGACTACTTCCAGTGTTTTCAACAATGATCGCAAATTTCACCAGATCATTGCCGGCAACGTTGGCAAGTGTTGCATCAATAGGTGTCGTGGCGAGACCACCTGGTGGACCGGATGTAACTGTTCCAGAGAAGGATGCCCCAGTTAATCCAGGCTGTGTAAAAGTGACTCCAGCAGGAAGCGGTGGTGATGATCCTGTTGCACCGCTTTGGGTGAATTCCCCATTCGCATTATCAGTCGATACGACTCCTTTGGTAATAGTGAGTTCAGGTTCAGCAACTGTAATTTGAGCAATACCCGGTGAGGATGTGATGATGTCGCCTTGCTGATTTACTTCACTCTGTTGTCCCTGGTTGGTGAGAAGTAAGCCGTCACCAAACGGTTTGTTGGTCGCGGTTACAGTGAACAAAATGTCAGTTTTACCCGAACGATCAACAGGGTCAGCGAATGTTCCAAAATTCCAGGTCAGGCTATTGGCATTGGCTTTGAGCGTTGCATTGCCAGGATTGGGCCCACTAATTGGTGCCTGTGAAAACGTATCGGTTGGACCAAAACTCCACTGACCGGCTTGTGGTGCCGCTGAGGATGGTGGCTGCCCATTCCACACGAGGTCGCCTGTTGGATCAAAAATGGGAAGCGGCAGATAGTCAACGATCTCATACTGTTTGATACTAGAAAATGGGAGGGTGTATTCAAGCCGAAAGGTCACCTCATCACCCGGTACAACACGTTGGTTTGGCGTCTGGGTGATCCCATTAATTGCAAACAGGGTTTTATCTGAACCACCGTTGGCAAGCGTGAATGATTTTTGTGAACCGTTTGTGACTACTGAGCCGGAGGGTGTGAGATCACTGTAATTGAGTACCGTGGCTTCAATATCCGCGTTGTCAGTCATCACATCGCCTTCAACAACATCAGCTCCAGGTGAAGGAGTCTGGCGATAATCATTGAGGACTTTGGCCTGAAAGACGATGGTGCCAGTCGTACCAGGACCTCCTGGATTTGTGGGTGGGACTGAGCCACCGGTGCCAAAAAGAGGAATGGAAGCACCGAGAATACTCCCAGGTGCTGTTGGTCCCCGGAGTGCTTTGAGCTGTTCCGAGAGATCGAATGACACTGTTTGCGTGCCAAGAGGATTAAGTGTTGTAGAGACGTTAGCCGGATCGAATGGCTCATTCGCGTAGTTGTCATTTCCCGCCTGTTGTCGAAACGTAAGAGTCGGTGTGAATGAAGCATCGAATTCTTGGCCGTCGGACAGAACGTCGTTAAGAACGGCGGTATCAAGAGCAAAAAAATCACTGATTTGGAAATTCAGTGTGTATCGAATCTCATCACCAGCCTTGGGTGATCCGGGATTTGTCAGGTCCGTAAAGCTTTTTTGGAGCGCGACAGTTCGTGCTGTTAAGGCATATTGCGAGTTCGGGTCACTCGCGTTACTCGATACGGTCTGCTGAGTTGGGAAATTGGGATTTGCACTTGTCCAGAGGCCAGTAGCAGAGGAATTATTGGTGATGGTCTTCGTTCCACCGCTGCCTAGGGGAATCACGTCTTGGCCATTGGCGTCCTGTTGGGCGACATAATAGTCGAAAACCAGTCGCACATCATTGTCATTCCCTGTCCCGATGACCTGATCAAATGCATACGACAATGTCCCACCTGGGCTTGTTGTTGATGGTGCCGAGGTCTGTGTCTGCGTTGTGGAGCCGTTACCAGAAATGGTGCCGACAGAAACAAACTGCACTTCATCTGGCAGGAGATCTGTTAACTCAAGATTGTCGACAGTCTGCCCGGGCGCTACTGCCATACTTACGGTGTAAGAATGCTGAAAATTCGGGCCAGTTGCGGTTTCGTGTTCCGGTGTATTTGATGTTTTTTTGAGTCGAAAGAGTTGTGGCTGTACTGGATCGACAATAGTGGTACCAAATGCAGCATTGTCGTCTGTCGGATTACCAACTGCATCGACCTGGTATCGATACCCACCAGTCGCTGTTATGTCATAGGCATGATTGGGCTGTGCGTCAGGGCTAATTGAGCCCGTGAAATCAATGTCGATTGGCGGTTGGGTTGGGCCGTAGCTTCCAAATGGTAGTTCGACAACGATGAGTTGGTCACCAGGTTTGCCAGAAATGATGACAGGCTGTCCAGAAGAATCTTTTGCAAAAGGATGAATTGCTTCACCATTCACATCAAAAATCACCTCCGTGGTTGAAAGATTCAAGCCGTTATAGCTTGCGGTTGATCCAGAAGGGAACGAAATACCATTATTCGGTAATGGCGGTGCATCTCCTGTGAGGGGCATAACGATGTCAACAAACGGCGAGTAGCCAATATTGTCAGTCGGATCAGTAGATGTATTATCGAAGGTCACGACAAAATTGACGTCTTCACCAAGAAGGCTCTGGGAAGCACCAGTGATATTCACACTCGCATCGGCAGCGAGGAGTCTGCGTGCCTCGAGTTGTTCGGCAAAGAGTTGTCGCCTTCGTGCAATGGGTGGAGTTCGAGCAGACAAAGAATGACGGGTTGCTCGATGAAAAATATTTTTCAGGGCTGTGCGCATTATGTTTTGATGTACAAACGAGTGAATCGAAATTAATACAAGAAACTCCCCGCTCCCGGCGCACCACAAGGGTTCCAGTTCACCTAGACCGAAAAGATTACCAACTGTTCGAGCCTACCTTGCAACTCGTGTGAAAGCACGGAAATGGCTGTAAAAATGTGTTTTTTCACGAAATCGGGAAGTGGAGAGGCTCTAAAACGGGCAAGGTGCAAAATGTTGAGCCTCTGGCGAATGTGTGTCGCCGGATTGCCCCAGGTTCAAAAAGTCTGATTGTAAAGGTCGAATCAGAAGAACGGTCTAGGGGAGGCCTACACATTCTGGAAACTGTGAGGAGTCAATACCTTCTTCATGCGTCGTTTTATTACTACTTTTGGTGTGCTGCTATTCGTTGTCACAGTTGCTAACGCTGAGTCTCATGCGTGGAGTAGCGAGGTCGGTGATGATGCAGGTATCAGTATCCCGAACCTGACAACAACTCTCTGGGGCATTGATACTAACAATCAACCTGAGCCCTCTTTACTTCAGCCAGTAGGCCAAGAGAGTTGTCTCCCGTGTTGTCCCGATTGGCGTCAGTACGGCATTGTTGATTTTATGTTTCTGCAGCGAGACAATGCGACGAGTGGTGCGGTCATTACTGAAGAGATTGTTGCTGGCCAACAAGTTCCAGTATTTACCACTCGGTCAATGCAAGCTGCGACTGCTCCGGGTGTTCGACTCTTTTACGGTGAACTTGGTCCTGATTGCATGGGCTGGGAGGTCGGCTATCTCGGAGTTTATGGAATGTTCGGAGCGGTTGATCGCTCTTCGTTGACAGACTCACTTGTCATACCGGGTGACCTTGGAGGAAACACACCCGGTTGGACCAGTGCCGATGAGGTGCGACCAACCTATGCATCAAGTTTGAATACTGTAGAGGCCAATATTTTCACGTATCGGTGTTGCCCCGAATGTAGCAGCGATACATTACTCTGGTCACACCTTGGTAATAAACCGGTCTGCCACTGTAGTAACTGGTTATTTGGTTTCCGCTGGGCCGGTCTCGAAGAGCAGGCAGATCTCAACGTGCTGTGTTGCCGTGTGACGAATGATGTGTTCACATCTTATTCAGTGCGTACGAGTTCGCAGATGCTGGGACCACAGGTTGGCTTTCGTGGAAGACGACAGTGGAAAAACTGGGCGGTCGAAGGCTGGGCCAAGGCGATGTTGGCCGGTACGCTGTTGAGTTCAAATGCCGATCCAATTTCTTCATCACTTGCACCAACAACGATCATCCGTCCAGCACGTCGACTCAATGATACCGGGGTCGGCTTTCTTGGCGATTTAAATTACACGGTGACACGCCGGCTCAATGACACATGGTGGTTACGACTTGGCTACAACATGATTTGGCTTTCAGGTGTGGCACTTGCACCAGATCAATGGGATTTCACCAACACGGCAACAAGTGGTACGACCCTCGTTGGTGGTGGCGGGCTCTTCCTCCATGGTGTCAACCTTGGTCTTGAGTCACGGTGGTAACAGCCCGACCTCGCAATCACTTATCGCTGAGACATCATGCGGGCAGGTTTCGATTCAAGACCAACTGTGTTGACCGCAATGATCTGATACCCCGAAAGCGGCATACCTTTTGGGAGTATGAATTCCATTTTTGCAAGCGGCTGCGTCGGTGTGTCGCTATACAAAAGATTTTGGAAGAGTGGTCGACCAAATTTGTTCTCTGATTTCTTTGGAACCGTTGCCATTCCTTTTCCAATACGTTTTATGATGAAGTGTGAGAGGCCACTTTCCAAGTCAGCCTCACAGTTCCAGACAATGCGATTGCCTTCTCGATGTACGTTCGTCGGAGATGGTGGTGGCGTGGTATCAGCAACAGCTGTGTCCTTGACATACTGCATCCACTTTTTGGCAACTGTTTCATTGGGTAACCAGGCCATTTCCGCTGGAGCTGTTGCTTCTTGAGCCGGCCATGCTTTGAAACCAGCAATTTCTGCCAGCCATGCGTCTGAACGAGGCATGGGTTTAAGAGGCTTTCCATTTTCTTTCGGAAGCCGTGCACGAAGGCAAGCATCGAGCCATGGAATGGCCATATAGCGCTGATTGCCGCACTCATGACTTGTGAGGGGATCAACCGCAACACCCAGCAATCCATCTCGTTTCCGAACGGCTTCAATAAAGGCAAGGTTTGCCGGCCACGTACCTTTGAATTTTCCTGTGGTCACCGTTACGCCTTCTTGTGTTCCAGGATTACACATGATTGGAACGTCGAGTGCCGTTTCAGGCAGATCGTGTGGTTTGATTTGTGGACGTTTTGGATTTGTCTCTAAAAGTGGAACCCCGGATCGCAACCACGAAGCAATGGTTCGTTCAGGAAAAAGCAGCGTCATACCACCGGCCCAATGACCACCACCACTATGCCCCCAGAGTGCCCATGGCAAGTGACTGAGTTCCGGATGGCCAGAAAGATTTCCAAGATCCTTGAGCCCTCGCTGGAAAGTTTTTGCTGATCCATTCCGAGGATCACACCACATCTGGCAGTCAGCTTTTTGTGGCTGCTCATACGCCGGCGCAAACAGCGCACAATCATGTGCCCGTGCCAATGCCTGCCAATGAAGGTCGTAGGCTCCAGAGAGACCAGATGAGCACGAGCCTTCGCCACATCCATGTTGATGGACAATAATTCCTCGTACTGTTTTCACCTTGGGTGGAATCCAGATGGTGTAGTTAACAGGAAAAATCAACTCACCTGGCTCGGTCGATGCCTCATACCGAACACGGTAATAGGGTGGTTCGGCTGATGGATAGACATCAAACGGTGGCTGCTGTGCCCACGCAGTCATCTGTAGAAGAAGTACTACAACGAACCAAAGCCAGCACACCTGCTGCGCGCGCAACCTGCTTTTCATCATCACTCTCCTACTGTGCCTGATCAGCCGCAACAACCGGTATCTGAACTTCAGAAAATTTCATAAAGCTTGGAACCATTGGACTGTTGTAACCGAGTGTGCGTGGGCTGCCGGCAACTTTCCATTCAGGATGATTTGCAAGCCATGCGTTGATTTTTTCATACCCACGAAGAAATGTCTTTTTGCCATAACTTCCACGAAGTCCAATTGAGACAACTTTTTCTGCTGGAATATCTTCCACCACGACACTGGCATCTTCTGAATCAGCACCAGCACTGCCGAGTTGAGTTGATCCATAGAGAAATGCCATGGCGTTTGGGTTTCCATCAGGTGTTCCATCTGGATTGGCAGCAGCGTTTGGTGTCCATGACATTTCGACGGGTGCTGTCATCTTGATGTCATTTCGTTTGATGTGATTGAAGAGTTTCCAGAACATACCGTCCGTACCAGAGTCTGACTGCACGCGTGCCAGACGATGCTGTGGATACGTTTTGAGAACGACTTCATCAACTGGCCCGGCTGCTGGGAATCCTTCTGGAAGATTTGCTTCAGACACGAACCATGGTTTGCTTTGTGATGACGGAGACTCTGTTTCGGCAGCATGCATGGAAAGCCCGATTAAATTGAATGCAATACAAAGAACCCACAGGCGTCGATTCGATTGACTCATGGTGTTTCCTTTCAGTCTTTTGGTGGGCCTTCAAGTGGCACCGTCACAGGCCATCCTGGAAACTGTTTTGGTGCACCATCGGCTCCTTGTGTTGTGAACCGAGGAAAACACTGAAAGACAATCTTCTGTTTATCAAATTCAAAACGTGTGATGCCGTAGCCGTCAGCCCGTTTCGTTTCATCGGTTCTGTCTGCAGGATTAGCATACGCGGCCATAGTAATTTTATTCCCAAGACCATCTTCATAGTCTCCGGTCCATGGGAGGGGACTCTCTGGAATTGGATGTGGGCCGGCTTTTTCGTCTTCAGGATGCCACCAGCGTCCATAGATTGTGTTGACGAGAGCAGGTGAGGTAAATGACCACGGACCATCACGAAACTCATCAATACCATGTTGGACAACAACAGCGAGATGCTGATCTCCACAGAGATGAACGGCGCCGGCCTCTTTCAGAAGACGCAAGGCCTTGTTGCGACCCGTCTGTGGCCACCCATTACAGTCCAGATCAGCAAGCAGTCGGTTGTCCGGATTGCCATGAAGATGAACGGCACCGCAAAACGCTGTCTGAGAAAGAGCTGCTTTTGAGCGAACACCCTTCCAGTCATGAGCCCACGACTTCAGGAAATCAAGTTGTCGTTGACCCAGAAGCTTCAGTCCAGGAACATCGATTGCAGACCGATCATATGCGGGGTCATTAATATGATCAGCACGAGGACCCATTTTTGGAATGGTCCCGTTTGGTCCTGTCTTGAACTTCCGATCTTCCAAAATGGCAAAGTCGACACCACCAACAATAAGTCGCGTGAAGTACACGCCGATATCACCTTTTACCGGCGCGGGATCAACAGGATCCGGAAGGTGAGACGTCTGCTGCCGCTGTACCATGTTGACGTAGGACGTGGGATAAAAGTACCCACCAGTATCTCCAGCAGATGTACTCGCCTTGCCACCCCCGGCGCCCCAAAGGTTGCCTTGGCCAACGTCATGATCGTCGGGAATTGTGACTGCAGGACGATCACGAATGATGTCGCGAAACTGTAAGCCAAACTCAAGCCAGCCGATGGTGTGTTCTGTGTGACGATAAGTTTGATCACCGGCGAAGAACAGAAGGTCAGGATCGGCCTCCTTGAGACCATTGATCAGCGCTTCCCGCTGTCCTGGCGTTCGCGATGAATTACAGGACATGACAGCCACACTAATCTCATTTTTCTCAGCAGGGTCCGGCCGAATAACTCCAGCGAACTCAGCTCGCTCTCCATGCCGAACACGATAGGGCACCGACGTGGTAGCGTCCCACTTGGGAACACGGAACGAGGCATCCCAGCCAGGATAATTGACTGTTGCCGTGCCGATTTCTGTCCAGCCGGCTCCACGATCGACTTCTAGTCGAACCTGATTTGATTCACCAGGCTTCAGAGGAAAGAGTTGCGCTGAAAGTTTGAGTATCGAGTCCGTTGGTTTGCCCGGAGGGACAGTGACTGTGTAGATCGCAAATGCAATGACTTCATCACGAGGCGCATTAATCTGAAATGGAACAGGTGGGCGTCGACGTTTCTTTTTTTTTCCACCAGCTGGCTGTGCTGCCTCATCACCTTGAGCGGAAGGTTTTGTCCACCACTGGCCCGTTGCCCACCCATCGAGTGATGGGAATTCGTCACCGAATGGTGTGGGATCAAGATGCTGTGGAACAACAGTGTCATCTCCACGGCACAACGAAAGGGAACAACTTATTCCAAGAAGGAATACAAGAAAGATTCTCGTACGGGGCAACATGGGCAGCAGCCTTCTTTTTTAGAGATGTAATAAAATGAACCGGGGAACATCAAAGCAAGCACAAGGTGCTTCTGAGTGGCACTGGATGCAATGACATTTCTTTACGTTATAAAGGATGATCTAAGAGGGTGCTTACAGAAATTTATTCGTAATCATTTTTATGGGGTGTTTCCGAACATGATGAGTCACATGCGCAAAGAATCAACATCTTGTTTGAAGCGTATCCTGCTATCCAGGTCCTTCTTTTTTCTAGGAATTATTCTTCTCTCTGCTGCTTTTGCGGTGAGAGCAGAGTCTGCCCCACCAAATGTCGTGCTGATTCTCTCTGATGATCAGCATTGGAGTGATTATGGATTTATGGGTCATGAACATCTTCAGACACCAGCCCTCGATCGACTGGCTTCTGAAAGCCTTGTGTTCCGGCAAGGGTACGTGCCATTCAGTCTATGCTGCCCAAGTCTCGCATCACTCATCACGGGCCGCTATCCGCACGAGCATCTGATCGTGGGAAATGATCCTCCGGAAACCCACGGTATCTCCCGTCGTTCGCCTGAAGGTCAAAAACTTTTTGAAGCAGGACGGGAGGAGATGACAAAAAGGTTTTCCAAGTGGCCAACACTTCCGAAACTTCTTGGGGAGCATGGCTTCCGAAGTCTCCAAACAGGAAAATGGTGGCAGGGTCATTTTTCCCGTGGTGGTTTTGATGAAGGAATGACCAAGGGGTCCCGTCACGGTGATGATGGTCTTGCCATTGGACGAAAAACCATGCAGCCGATCTTTGACTTTATTGATCGGTGCAGTGATACAGAGCAACCATTTTTTGTCTGGTATGCACCAATGCTGCCGCATACTCCGCACGATCCAGAAAAGTCATTTGTCCAACACTATGAATCGAAAACAGACAGTATTCATGTTGCAAAGTACTGGGGAAATGTTGAGAGGTTTGACACGACCGTAGGTAATCTGATCGATCACTTGGATGCCAAAGGTTTGTCAGAAAATACACTTGTTCTTTATGTGTGTGACAACGGTTGGATTACGAACCCTGAAAATGGAAGGTATGCAGGGAAGTCGAAGCGATCTCCGTACGACGGCGGACTTCGAACACCAATCATGCTTCGACAGCCTGGCACGATAGCACCAGGAACAAACGACTCACTTGCCAGTTCACTCGATCTCGTACCAACCGTATTGGCACGTTGTCAGATTCCAGCGCCAAAGGATCTGCCAGGAATCAATCTCCTTGATGAAAAAGCTGTTACAGCGAGAAAACAGCTCTTCGGTGCCTGCTATGTCCATACGCTCGCTGACATTGAAAAGCCGGGAAGAAACCTTCTATGGAGGTGGACAGTCAAAGATGCACCAAACGGAGAAGTCTGGAAACTTATCGAACCAGTGACCCATCGTGTGCCTGGTAGCCACTCCTTACCAAAAGGTGAAACCAACATAGATGCTGTGTCCAAGGAGTCTTTTGAAAAAGGTCAAGTTCAACTCTTTGATGTAGCCGTTGACCCCGATGAACAAAACAATGTTGCAACTGCCAACCCCAAGGTTGTCAAACAACTTCAGCAAAACCTGAATGATTGGTGGCAGCCAGAGTCACCATCAGCCGTAGTTGAACCAGTGGCATCAGCAACCAGAAAAATTCCGGTACTGCCGGTGAAAGCACGGCGAAAATTATCTGACCTTTCGGTCTGGCCAAATTGGCGAGGACCCACGCGTAATGGCGTTGCAACTGGTGATGGATACGCTGTGTCGTGGAGTCCTGATGACAATATCAGGTGGCGAGTCCCGCTTCCTGGTCTTGGTGCGAGTACGCCGGTAGTGTGGGGAGACAGACTCGTGCTGACCAGTGATATCGAAGGTCATGATGGAATTTTATGTGTCGATCGAGGCGGGAAAGAATGTTGGCGACAGCAACTGGGTGATCTTCGCCCGGGTAAACATAAAAAAGCGACGGGGTGTAATTCCTCGCCAGTCACAGATGGTGACCATGTCTGGGTGTACTTCAAGAGCGGGGAACTGGCGTGCCTGTCACTCACTGACGGTGCCATTGTATGGAAGACAAATCTTCAAGAACAGTTTGGTGAAGACACTTTGTGGTGGGATCTTGGAACGTCCCCAGTGCTGACACAAAAAGCGGTTGTTGTCGCAGTCATGCAGACAGGCCCAAGTTATCTGGTCGCATTTGATCGGCAAACAGGCGATGTTCTCTGGAAACATGATCGCATACTGGATGCTCCAGAGGAGGCGGCACAAAGCTATTCAACACCTGTTGTTGTTGCTGGTAACGCCGAATGGAATGAGCCAACTGAGATGCTCATTGTGCTCGGTGCCGATCATGTGACTGCCCATGACGCTGCGGATGGCCGAGAAATCTGGCGAGTCGGGGGTCTCAATCCGGAAGATAATGCATTCTTTCGATCCATTTCATCTCCTGTTGTCGCCGGTGAATTTGTGATTGCACCGTATGCACGAGGGAAGACCATAACTGCAATACGGCGCGGTGGATCAGGAGACGTCACGGCAAGCCATATTGCCTGGGAACGCGAGCCATTGGGCGCTGATGTACCGACGCCAGCTATTCGTGATGGTCGAGTGATGGTCTGTGGTGATAAAGGACTGATGTCTTGCCTGGATTTAAAAACAGGTCAAACACTTTGGGAGGATAGTCTTCCAAAGAATCGGAATAAATTCAGTTCATCACCAATTATTGTTGATGATCATGTCCTGCTGACTCGTGAAGATGGTCATTCATGGTGTCTTGCATGGCCAGGAGAAAAGGGCGAAAAGCCCAAAATTCTTGGCGAAGGCATGCTTGAAGAAATGACAGTTGCTACTCCGGTCTGTGTTGATGGTGAAATATTTCTCCGAACACATGATTCACTGTGGTGCATTCAGTCTCAATAAGTCTCTGTGTTTCCAATAAATTGAGGTAATAAATATGAATACTCGAATCCTGAGATGGTATTTTCTTGTCGGTCTGTTCTTCTTTGGTGTGTGTGATGTACAGGCAGCTGAGCAGGGCGAACCAGCACGACTTCTTGTCGTGACAGTCACAAAGGGCTTTCGCCACGGTTCAATTGAAACAGCTGAACCGATCTTGGAAAAACTTGGCCGTGAGACGGGCATGTTCCATGTTGATTTCCTCCGAATGCCTCCAAATAGACCATCACAACCGAAGCGACCTCGACGAGGAAAAAATGTGACAGATGAGAAGTGGTCTCAGGTTGAGTCGCAGTTCAAAGAGAAACAGAAAGCTTTTCAAAAAGCGGATCAACCATGGCAGCAAGTTTTACAGCAGAAGTTTGCGGTTGCTTTTTCACCGGAATCACTTGCCCAGTTCGATGGGGTTGTCTTTGTCAGTACAACGGGTGAGTTGCCGATTCCTGATCTCGGGGCATTTCTTAAATGGATTCGAGAAGGTCATGCTTTTATCGGTATTCATGCAGCAAGCGACACACTGAAAAGCTCAGACGCGTACGTTGAGATGATAGGCGGTCATTTTGCTGGACATCCGTGGACGGCCAAAGGTGAGCACGGATTTGTGAATCATGAACCTCAGCACCGCATCGTCAAGATGTTTCCAGAACGATTTCGGTGGAAGGATGAAATCTATCAATATGGACCTCGATATCAGCCTGACAATGTTCGTGTACTGCTTTCAATAGATATGGCGGCCAGTACTCCCAAACACCCTTGGCATGTTCCAGTCTCGTGGATTCGTGACTATGGTCGAGGTCGAGTGTTTTATACAAACCTTGGCCATAACAATGAGACGTGGAGTGATTCTGCTTTTCAGGAGCACTTTATTGAGGGAACTGCGTGGGCACTCGGTACGGTTGATGTACCAAGTAAATCCAATCCATCTGTTCAAGCAGCTGAATATCTTCGGAGTGCTGTCGCTGCGGCTGGGGAATTAGAGGGCATTGAACATGATACGCTCCGATCAAACGTTGATGCCAAAATAGCAGCAGATCCGGCCTGGGCTGTTCAGATGAGACCACAACTCATCGGGTTGCGAACCCTCAAAGGGTCAGAACTCACGACATCTCTAAAAAAATTAGCAGAGGACATTCAACAGAAATAACCTGCTGTTCTCAACAATATGTTGTGTGGTCGTTCCCAGACTTCTATCCCGCTTTTCATCGATTATGGAGAAACCATGAAGCGACATCCTCAATGGATTACCTTGATACTCGGAACGTGTCTGATCGTGATGGGCATGTCGCAACGGATATGGGCGGCTCCACCAAATGTGGTGGTGATACTGGCCGATGATATGGGGTTTTCTGATCTTGGTTGTTACGGCAGTGAAATAGAAACGCCGAACTTTGATCGACTTGCTCATGGTGGTTTGCGATTCACGCAAGGCTACAACACCGCTCGGTGTTGGCCGACCCGCGGTGCACTGCTCACAGGTTATTACGCGCAATCAATTCGCCGCGACAAAATGCCTGGCGTGCAGGGTGGAAACCGCGGTGGGCGACCAGCCTGGGCACAGCTTCTCCCCGAACGACTTGCAGCAGCTGGGTATCGTTCATACCACTCCGGAAAATGGCACGTGGATGGTAACCCACTGGAGCAGGGGTTTGCCCATTCGCTAGACATTCAAGGTGGGCAAAATGATTTCTTCGATCCTGCCGGTATCACTGTTGATGGGAAGCCTGCTGAAGAAAAAGATCATTTCTATGTGACCACAGCAGTCGGTGAACATGCTGCAGCGTGTCTCCGTGAACATGCAGAACATCACGGAGACAAACCATTTTTTAGCTACGTTGCCTTCACGTCACCACATTTTCCATTGCATGCACCGCAAGACATTATTGAAAAATATAAACATCGCTATCAGGCAGGGTGGAATGTCATGCAGCAGGCTCGGTATAAGCGGCTTGTTCAGAGTGGAATAATCAACGCACCACTCGCGGTGATGGAAGAAGACCTCGGTCCTCCATATGACTTTCCAGATGCGATGGAAAAACTTGGCTCAGGCGAAGTCAATCGCCCACTCCCGTGGCAGAGCCTCACGCCAGAGCAGCAAACGTTTCAAGCCACAAAGATGGCGATTCATGCTGCCATGATTGATGCGATGGACCAGGCCGTTGGCGAGGTTATCCAACAGCTCGAAGCCATGAATGCCATGGAAGACACGCTCATTCTTTGCCTGAGTGATAATGGTGGATCAGCTGAGATTATGGTTCGTGGGAAAGGGCATGACCCTGCACGTCCGGCTGGTTCTGCCGGCACGTATCTCTGCCTTGGACCAGGCTGGTCCAGTTGTGCCAATACACCTTTTCGACGCCATAAGACCTGGGTGCATGAAGGAGGTATTTCGACCAGCTGGATCGTGCATTGGCCAGCCGGAATTCCATCAAAGAGCGCTTTGCGCGAACAGCCAGTCCATGTCATTGATATCGTTCCAACGGTTCTTGAGCTGGCGGGTGTTGAACAATCAGAAGAGCATTCAGGTGAGGCCAAGCCACCTCTCCAGGGTCGAAGTTTTGTGGAATGCCTCACAAACCCTGTCGCACCACCGCCGCACGAAACATTGTGGTGGTGCCACGATGGACATCGGGCAGTTCGGCATAACGACTGGAAACTGGTTGCTGCACGAGATGGCCCGTGGGAACTCTATGATCTGTCGTCAGATCGAACAGAGCAAAACAACCTGGCATTATCCCACCCTGAGCAGGTCAAACAGCTTGAAAAAGATTGGAATGAGATTGCAACGGAAAACCAACGGCTTGCAGATCTGGACGGAAAGAATAAACCTCAAGGAAAGCCAAAAAAGAAAAAGCTAGCTGCAAAAAAACTGACTCCAAAAAAACAGGCAGCAAGTAAAGCTGATCACAAGCACAATGCTCAGGAAGGTCGCCCTCGCCAGTCACCACCTAACGTTGTGATCATCTTCACAGATGATATGGGCTACGCCGACCCGGCCTGTTATGGGGGAACATTTGCAGCGACACCGCATATCGACAGGTTAGCGCGGGAAGGAATCAAGCTGACAGACTTTCATGTTGCCCAACCAGTCTGCTCAGCATCACGAGCAGCGCTTCTCACCGGTTGCTATCCCAATCGTATAGGAATTCATGGCGCGTTGAGTCCAAAAGTGACACATGGTCTTTCAGGTGAAGAGACGACGCTGGCCGAGTTGTTGCGATCACGAGGATATCAAACAAGCATGGTTGGCAAGTGGCACCTTGGCCATCATCGTCAGTTTCTTCCAACACGGCATGGCTTTGACGAATATTTTGGACTGCCATATTCCAACGATATGTGGCCGTATCATCCAAGTGCAAAACCGGGCACATATCCACCTTTACCACTTTTTCAAAATGAAGAAATCATTGATAAGGAAGTCACTCCGGAAGATCAGACAACGCTGACCAAGCGATATGCTCAACGGGCTGTCGATTTTCTTAAACGTGCCGGTACAGACAAAGATGGTCGCCCCTTCTTTCTCTATCTGGCTCATTCGATGCCACACGTACCACTTTTTGCAAGCAATAGTTTTCAAGGGAAGGCGGCTGGTGGTCTGTATGGTGACGTCGTGGCAGAGATTGATGCATCTGTCGGATCGATTCTCACTGCACTTGAGGAGACCGGACACCTTGATGACACCCTTGTGCTTTTTACGAGTGATAACGGTCCCTGGCTTTCCTATGGGAATCATGCTGGTTCTGCCGGCTCTTTTCGCGAAGGAAAGGGGACAACATTTGAAGGTGGGGTTCGTGTGCCGTGCGTTGCTCGGCTGCCTGGGGTAATTCCAGCAGGGACAGTCAGTGATGAATCACTCATGACAATTGATCTTTTGCCGTCACTTGCTCAGCTCACCGGCCAACCCTTGAAAACAGATACTGAAGGTCATTGCATCCTGCGTGGAAAAAAGATTGATGGGCATGATCACCTTGATCTTTTTTGTGGTGGAACACGAGCTGCTGATGCGCCCAACACGTATCATTACTATTACCGCAAAAATGAACTTCAAGCAGTTCGAAAGGGAGACTGGAAGCTCTTCTTTCCACATGGCTATCGAACAATGCAGGGACAGGATTTGGGTCGGGATGGAAAGCCAGGCAAATATACGCAGCACAAAATTGGTGAGGAACTCTTTAATCTTTCAACTGACCCACATGAGACCAAGGATGTTGCCAAGCAGTATCCCAAGGTTGTCGAACAACTACAGGCCATTGCCGAAAAAGTGAGAGCCGATCTTGGTGACAGTCTGACGAAGCGAAAGGGAAATGGGGCAAGGCCACCAGGGCAGCTCTCAAAGCAAAATGATTCAAAGGTCAACCCATCAAAATCTGCAGGGAAACACAAAACAATACCCGCTCGACTGGTGTCGCACATACCAACGCTCTCAGGACGTCGCCCAAATATTGTCTATGTCATGACAGATGATCAGGGGTACGGCGATATTGCCAGCCATGGTAATCCGGTGTTGAAGACACCGTCTCTTGATCGGATGCGAAAACAGAGTGTGTGTTTGACGGAATACCATGTCAGTCCGACATGTGCTCCAACTCGAGCATCGCTTATGACTGGTCAACATGAATTTCGTTCAGGCGTTACGCATACGATTCATGAACGAGAACGGATGGCACTTTCACAAACAACACTTCCAGAACTATTGAAAACGGCTGGATACACAACCGGAATTTTTGGCAAGTGGCATCTTGGTGATGAAGATGCCTATCAGCCAGGTAGTCGTGGGTTTGACCGAGTGTTCATTCACGGTGGTGGAGGTATTGGGCAGAGTTTTTCAGGCAGTTGTGGTGATGCACCGGGGAACAAATATTTTAATCCAATGATTCGCAGTGATGGCAGATTTGTCCAAACCCGTGGGTACTGTACGGATATCTTTTTTCGTGAAGCCGAAACATGGATTACAAAGTGCAAGGAAAAAGATACGCCTTTCTTCTGTTATCTATCGACGAATGCCCCTCATGGGCCACTCATTCCTCCTGCATCTGGTGATGATTATTATCGCACAGCGCTGCAGGAAGCTGGTTTAAAAAATGCAAAACAGATCGATCGTGTCGCGCCGTTCTATGCAATGGTTGAAAACATCGATACCAATATGGGGCGATTGCTGCGTACGATTGATTCACTCGGGCTTGCAGACAACACACTCATTGTTTTTTCGACAGATAATGGATCGGCAGCAGGTAGTAGTTTTTACAATGCTGAAATGCGAGGAGCGAAAAATTCTCCATATCGGGGAGGAACACGTGTCCCAGCGTTTTGGAAATGGAAGGGAGTCCTGCCAGAAGGAGTCGATGTTCCACAGGTCACAGCACATATTGATGTGCTACCAACACTCTGTGAGCTTGCTGGGGTGAAGGTGCCCGAAAATGTTGATAAGAAAATAGAGGGCCGCAGCCTTGTTCCATTACTTATGAACCAAAACGCTGAGTGGCCAGACCGCCCGTTGGTTACTCATCAGGGGCGGTGGAAACGTGGTGAGGCTGCTGATAATGCCTTTAAAAACTGTCGTATTCGAGAAGGCAGATGGAGTTTGGTCAATACAAAAAACAAACCAGATGCCTGGGAGCTCTATGACATCGATTCTGATCCAAGTGAAGAGCATGATCTGGCTTCAGAGCATCACGATGTTGTTCACCGCCTTGCGACTACCTATGAGAAATGGTGGGAAAGTGTCCAGCCAGACCTCGTCAATGAAGATGTTAATGGACCCTCAGAGAACCCGTTTAAAACAGCCTATTGGAAGCAGTTTGGGCCACGGCCAACACTTGATGTGAGCTATGGTAAACATCCTAAACAAAGGCTCCATTTTTGGAAGGCATCTTCAGCCTCTGCAGAGAATCCTGCACCACTTCTCTTTTTCATCCATGGTGGAGGATGGACTGGTGGAAACCGTCTGAGTGGTTTATCTCAAAATCTTCAACCCGCACTCGAAGCAGGAATATCGGTTGCATCAATTGACTATCGCTTTGTTGATGAGGCCGAAGGAATGAAGCCTCCTGTCAAAGCACCTCTCACGGATGCTGCACGGGCGCTCCAATTTGTTCGTAGTAAAGCGGCAGCATGGCATCTTGATACCAATCGGATTGTCGCAGCTGGTGGATCGGCTGGAGCGTGTACAAGTCTGTGGCTCGCGTTTCATGATGAGATGGCAGACCCCACAAGTGATGATCCCATTGCTCGTGAATCAACCCGGCTGACTGCTGTTGCAGTCAGTGGTGCACAAACAACACTCGATCCAAAACAGATGAAAGAGTGGACTCCAAATAGTCACTACGGCGGGCATGCTTTTGGTATTCCAGCCATTGCATCAGAGGGTGATCGACGCAGTGGACGCTTCACTCGATTCCTTGAAAAACGTGAAACACTTCTACCGTGGATTCAGGAATACTCTCCGTATGCACTTGTGACGGCAGATGATCCTCCTGTGTACATGCTTTACAACAATAAGCCAGCACTTGGGCACGATGCAAAAGACCCAACTCATACAGCGAACTTCGGGGTCAAATTAAAAGAACGACTTGATGCGGCGCATGTACCCTGTGAATTAGTCTATCCAGATGCACCTCAGGTGCATCATGCAACGATGCCAGAGGCTGTGATTGATTTTCTCGTGCCGTAATAGTTCTAGTTTAGTCAAAGAGGATTCCATGATGAAGCGTATCGTTTGTTGCTTTGGATCGGTAATAGTTGCAGTTATTCTTTCGGGGTTTGCATTTTCAGAAGAGACTTATTCAGAGAAGCGACCGAATATTCTTTTCATCATTGTTGATGACCAGTCTCCATTTGATTTCAAATTCTATAATCCATCTTCAACGCTTAACGCACCATGCATTGAGAAGCTGGCTCGTGAGGGAATGGTATTTGATGCGGCGTACCATATGGGCTCGTTTTCTGGCGCGGTCTGTACACCCAGTCGGCACATGGTGATGTGTGGTCGAACGGTATGGCATCTGCCGATTGGTCCGAAGAAGGCACGCCGTGAAGGGGGGAAGCCGCGTCAGCCGAACGCTGCATTACATTGTCCACCAGGCCTTGAATCAAACACGTTGGCTGCCGTGTTCAACAGAGCAGGTTATGACACGATGCGGACGTGTAAGCGTGGCAATAGTTATGAAAAAGCGAATCAGCAGTTCACAGTACGAAATGATGCAACCAAGCGGGGCGGTACGGCAGAAACGGGGAGTCAGTGGCATGGTGATCAAGTCATCAATTTTTTGACAGACCGTGAAAAGTCTGGTGATGAAGATCCGTTTCTTATCTATTTTGGATTGTCTCATCCTCACGATACACGTGATGGAACACCCGAATACCTAGCTCATTACGGGGCAACAAATCACACAGATAAAAAAGAACTTCCAGCGAGTCATACTCAACAGCCACCAGTCCCATCAAACTGGCTGCCGCACCATCCTTTTGATAACACGCATATGGATGTTCGTGATGAAGTATCAGTCAGCGGTGTCTGGGGCAATCGAGACACCCAGACTATTCGTAATGAAATTGGTCGTGAATATGCATGTAATGAAAACGTTGACACACAGGTGGAACGCGTGCTTCAGAAGCTCACTGCCATGGACGAATTAGAGAACACATGGATTTTTTATACATCTGATCATGGTATTGCGATTGGCCGTCATGGGCTCCAAGGCAAACAAAATCTCTATGAGCACACCTGGCGGGTCCCACTTGTTGTCAAAGGCCCAGGAGTCCGTCCCGGAAGTCGCATGCCGGGCAATACGTATCTTGGTGATACGTTGGCAACGTTGTGTGCTATCACTGGTGTGACTCCACCACCAACAGATGAAGGAAAAAGCTTTCTGCCTGTCATCGAAGAAAAGAAGCAAACAGTTCGAGATGTTCTGTACGGTGTGTACTGCGGTGGGCAGAAGCCGGGTATGCGAAGTGTTCGCAAAGGTGACTGGAAAATCATCAAGTACGAATCTCCATCTGGCGGATTACACACGCAACTTTTCAATATTCAAGAGAACCCACATGAGTTCCTTGCTGAGCACCATGTTCCAACTGTGCTCAAAAGTCTTCCAGAGCAGCCAACTGCAAAACAGAAAAATCTGGCCGATGATCCTGAGTTCACTACAACTCGCTCAGCAATGGAATCACTGTTGCTGGAACAAATGATTCAACATGACGATCCATATCGCTTTTCTGATCAACCAATGAAAGATAATTGAGCATGAAGAACCTGCACATCATTCTCGCTTCATTCGTTACTGCCACGGTTTTTTCCATGGCATCTGCAACGGCCGATGACCGGCCGAATATCGTACTTTTTCTTGCCGATGACATGGGCTACGGTGAACTTGGTTGCTATGGCAATCCTGATGCAATCACACCAAATCTCGATCATTTTGCGAGCCAGGGCCTCCGACTGACAGACTGCCATGCGGCATCCAGTGTCTGTTCACCAGCTCGGTCGAGTCTGCTGACGGGACGGACACCGTTTCGGAATGGAGTCTTTACCTGGATTCCAAACAGGAGCCCAATCCATCTTCGCACGAGTGAACATGCACTTCCAAAGCTTCTTCAGCAAGCGGGATATGACACCTGCCATGTTGGCAAGTGGCATCTCAATGGACTATTTAATTCACCAGATCAACCGCAGCCATCCGATCATGGTTATGCTTGGTGGCTCGCGACACAAAATAACGCGTCACCAAGCCATGCATTTCCAGAAAATTTCGTGAGGAATGGGAAAGCAGTCGGGAAGGTCGAAGACTACTCAGCTCCATTTATTGCACAAGAAGCAAAGTCGTGGCTTGAGACCAAGCGAGATCCAACAAAGCCCTTCTTTCTTGCTGTCTGGACGCACGAACCACACTATCCGATAGCATCTGCAGAGCGGTATCAACAACAGCATGCAGGAATTGCCGATCTTGAAGAGCGAACCTATCGAGCGAATATCACACAACTTGATGATGCGTTTGGTACTGTCATGGATTCACTTGATAATCTTGGTGTGAGTAATTCGACGCTTGTGTTTTTCACAAGTGACAACGGCCCGGAAGGAGCTGGTGACAAGGGACCAGGTCGTGGTCTTGCCGGCAGACTTCGTGGTCGCAAGCGATCTATGTACGAAGGAGGCCACCGAGTTCCTGGTATTGTGCGTTGGCCAGGTCGCATTGAGCCAGGGAGTGAAACGGATCTGCCTATTATCGGAAGTGACTTTTTCCCGACCGCTTTGGCAGCAGCTGGTATCAAGCTTCCAGAGAATACATATGACGGTGTGAACCTCGTACCGGCCATCGAGGGATCTCCAATCAACCGACCAAATCCCCTCTATTGGCGATGGGGTGGTTCGGTTGCCTACCGTGAAGGACCCTGGAAAATTGTCGTTGATGAATCATTCGAAAATCCTGAACTTTATAATCTCGACAGTGATGTTTCTGAAACGACGAACCGATCGACGGATGAGCCCGAACGTCTTGCCAACATGATGCAGCGGCTGCGGCAGCACACCCACGAAGTCGAAGCCGAGGCCCCCGACTGGTGGAAGAATCATTCATGGCGTAAAAAAAAGAAAAAAGTGACAAAGGCTACGCCATCAGCAAAGAAATCAAAAAAAACAGCCTTCGTTCAACTAGCTATCGATCGTAAGAAGACTCCTGTCGTTCTTACCGCAGCGCCCCGGGCAAAGCAGAAGTCTTCAGAGCCTGAAAAACAAGACGAAGATTTTTCTCAGTACGCACTCTTTCTGGACACCGCGGCTCGACCACCGGCATGTGATGCTACAGCGACAACCCTGCCACTCAAACTTAAGCAGGGTGATCATATTTGTCTAATTGGAAACACACTTTTTGAGCGAGCGCAGTTATTTGGTTTTGTACCAGCAACCCTTCATGCTGGATTTCCGGACCATGAACTAGTTATTCGAACCCTCGCCTGGTCTGGTGATGAAGTTGGTCTCATGCCACGGCCAGAGAATTTTGCTGACCTTGAACAGCACCTGTTTCATGAGAAAGCGGATGTCATCTTTGCAGCATTTGGCTTCAACGAGTCGTTTGCAGGTGAAGCCGGTATTCCAGAATTCCGAAAACGACTCGAAGCATTTCTGCAGCGTACAAAGACAAAAGCCTTTAATGGGAAGACAGCTCCACGAATCGTGCTTGTTTCACCCATTCCAAATGAAAATGTGAGTGGTGTGGCTGCCGCCGATCAGAACAATAAAAATATTGCCCGCTATTCATCAGTGATGAGGAAGGTTGCGGCTGAGCAACAGGTTGGTTTCGTTGATGTAGATACACCAATGCGTTCTGTACTAAGTCGTACTGATGATCTGACTATCAATGGATGTCATCTTACAAAAGAAGGCTATGCTGAATTTGCACGCACATTTTTTGAGAGCTGTTTTGGCGGTCCCGCCGCCAGCGTACAGGAATCGCTGCGTCTGGCCGTTGTTGATCTGGAGCGGCAATTTTTCAGACGATACAGACCACTGAATACCTTCTACTACACGGGTGGTCGCAACGAACGGTACGGGTATCTTGATTTTCTCCCAGCCATGCGGAATTTTGAGATCATGTGCACGAATCGAGATCGTAGGATCTGGAATATGGCCCATGGTCGACCCGTTCCTGAACAGGTTGATGATTCAAATGTGCCTCAACTCCCAGCCGCTCTTGAGACACGTGGAGCAAATAACTGGCTCCCGGCATCCGAGGAACAGAAGGCATTCAAAGTCGATCCACGCTTTGAGGTCAATCTGTTTGCAGGAGAAGAAGAATTTCCTGAGATTGCCAATCCAATTCAGGTGCGGTGGGATACACAAGGTCGGCTTTGGGTGTGCACATCACAGGCATACCCACATATCTATCCAGGTTTCGAGCCACATGATCGGCTTGTGATTCTTGAAGACACTGACGGTGATGGAAAAGCAGATACATCAAAAGTGTTTGCTGATGATCTTCACGTGCCACTGTCTTTTGAATTTGGTGACGGGGGAGTATACGTCTCAGAGCAACCAAATTTGACATTTTTGAAGGATACGAATGGAGATGACCGTGCCGATGTTCACGAGGTCGTTCTTTCTGGGTTTGGTACCGAAGACTCACATCATGCATTACATGATTTTATCTGGACACCTGACGGGGCACTCCTGTTTCGGGAATCAATCTTTCACCACTCACAGATAGAAACTCCTCACGGGCCAGTCAGACAGCAGAACAGTGGCTGGTTTCGCTATGAGCCAAAGATCCACAGGCTCACAGCAATGGGCACCTATCCAAGTACCAATCCGTGGGGTGTCACGTTTGATCCGTGGGGGAATCATGTTGCCAGTCACCCAATTTTTGCCGAGGCATTTCATTCGTTGGATCCACCATATCCGCAGCAACATGCACGGCCTCAGGGCTTGCAGGCCTATTCAGGCACCTGTGGTCAGGCATTTGTTGATAGCCCGGGATTTCCAGTGGAACTACAAGGCGGGTTTATCAAAGCACGGTACAAGCCCACGAACCGCATTGAAATTCATCGTTGGATTGAAAATGACTTTGGCTTCAACGAGCAATACGTAAGTGATCTGATTTTTTCAACAAATCTCAGCTTCATTCCAGTCGATCTTCATTTTGGTCCACGTGGAGATCTCTTTGTTGTTGATTGGTACAACCCCGTGAAGGGACATGCGCAATACTCGTTGAGGGATTCCCGTCGCGATCGTGAGTCAGGCCGTATCTGGCGAGTGACAGCAAAGCAAGGTAAGGTGTCAGAAGCTCCACAACTCTCGAAACTATCAGAGAAAAAACTTGCAGAACTTCTAAGCCACCGAGAGTTCCGAGTGCGGTATCTCGCCACACGAGAACTTGCCCATCGTGATCACGCACCGGCTACTCAAGCAGTGAACGACTGGATTGAGACCCTCAAGGAGAATGATCCTGAGAGAGCCCGCTCTCTTGCTGAGGGGATGGCGTGTCTTTCAACGCTTGGTGTTGTCAGGCCAGAACTACTCGTTGAGTTGGCTTCAGATACCAATCATCATGCACGAGCCGCTGCAATCCGGCAGTTGCGATATTGGCATAACTCCCTACCAGATCGGCATGAGATTCTTTTGAAAGCTGCTACTGACTCCTCTGGTCTTGTGCGGATGGAGGCGGCCATTGCGGCAAGTTGGATCGGTACACGAGAAGCACTAGAGACTGTACTGAGTATTTTTCGTCAGCCGATCGGCGGACATCTTGCCTATGCGGCAGTCAGTGCACTTGAGTCACAACCGCTCCAACACCATTGGCAGAATGATCAAGATAGTATCGTTCCGGCTCTTCTGAACCGAGCTCGGCGGTCTCTTGAAATTCAGGAGCCCAAGGCGAAGGGGAAAGACAGAGAATTCGACAGGCGTCCAGAGACCGTTGAGGTACGGATTTCATGTGAACCGGAGCGAATGCTTTTTACAACCAAGCAATTCAGCGTCCGTCCGGGTCAGCCCGTCAAACTTATTTTTCTGAATCCAGATGCGACTGACCACAATCTTGTTCTGGTGCAGCCTGGTGCGATGGAGGAGGTTGGTGTTGCAGCCAATGCAATGGCCCGTGATCCAAAAAATGCAACCAGTGATTTTATTCCCAAAGAAAAACAAAATTTGATTCTTGAAGCGACTCCCATGATTGGCCCAACACGTCAGTCGTTGGTGCACGTTCTGCGTTTCGAAGCACCACAGGAGCCGGGAGTGTACCCGTACGTGTGCACGTTTCCTGGCCATTGGATTGTGATGAACGGGAAGATGGTTGTGGCTCGTAATCAGGCGGAGGCCGAGCGTTTACTCGATGCGTGTCGGCCGACCCTTGTAAAAGTGTGGAAAGCAGAAGATTTTTCTACAGTTCCTGTCAGTCAGGATGAAGAAACACTCTCGCGGGGTATGCATGCCTTTGCCAAAGCACAGTGTACGCAGTGCCATGTAGCAGCAGGTCATGGTGTGAACCTGGGCCCAGACCTCGTGAAAAGTGTGAAGAAACTCCGCGGGAAAGACCTGCTTACGCAAATTCTTGACCCGTCGTCGAAAATTGATGACGACTATCGTATGGTGCAATTTCTGCTTACGGATGGTCGTGTGGTATCGGGAGTTGTTGCGAGCGAAACGCCAGCAACCTATACCATCAGGCCAAATCTTCTGATGCCGGAGAAAATCAAACGAATACAGAAAAAAGACGTTGAAGAACGATTTTCCTCCCAGGTTTCACCGATGCCTGCCGGATTGATCAATGTCCTGACGCGACAAGAGATTCTCGATCTCATATCCTTCCTTGAAGCTGGTGACAATCTCCCGGCTGGACTTTCCGGGCATCATGAATTCCCTTCAGTCGAGTAATCTTTGCTGTGGTTGGATGAAAACTACGCTAGACTTTGCGTGGTACGAAAGTAATAGACGCTTGTTGGGGAATTCATAGGAATCACATCATGGGGAATAACCATCAATTGAAGGATCAGAGAGCAGTTCGTAGTCGTACAATCGGCATGCGACTGTTTCTGATCTATGTCCTACTCTACTTAGGATTCATGGGCATCGTCTTGTTTCGGCCAGATGTACTTTCATGGCGACCACTCGGAGGAGTCAATCTTGCGATTGCCTACGGAATGGGATTAATTGCTTCAGCCTTTGTGCTGGCCTTGATCTATATGGTTGCCTGCAGGGGCAGATCTCCAGACGCCTGATTTTCTTATTGAGAGGCCCTTCGATGCTCTACGATTCATCACCAGTAGCCATTGCTATTTTTGCCAGCTTTGTCCTTGGGGTTATTGGTCTTTCATTCTGGCTTGGCCGCAAAGGACAGTCCGCCAAGGGATACTATGCAGCACATGGTGAAATCCATTGGTTTGTGAATGGAATCGCATTTGCTGGAGACTATCTTTCGGCAGCATCATTTCTCGGTATCTGTGGAATGATTGCATTCTATGGCTATGACGGCTTTCTTTACTCAGTAGGTTTTCTTGCTGGTTGGATCGTGGCGCTGTTTGTTATTGCTGAACCGATCAAAGCACTTGGGAAGTTCACATTTGCCGATGCACTTGATGCCCGTTTTAATAGCCGAGGGATCAAGTTTGCAGTCGCTATCTCAACATTAATTGTCAGCATTTTTTATCTGATTCCACAGATGGTTGGTGCAGGACATCTCATTGTCCCACTCCTTGGACTGCCGCACGCCGTTGGCGTTATTCTGGTTGGCGTTGCGGTAACTTTAATTGTTGTGACGGCGGGCATGGTGTCCACGACATGGGTTCAGTTTATTAAGGGCTCGCTGCTGGTATTCTTCTGTGGCATCCTGACGATCATGATTCTGAATCGTGGACTCTTACTGAACGCCGGTCGGCAAGGTGAAGAAGATCTTCGGCCTCAGGTGCAGACACGTACTCCAGATGGCCGTGTACTTGTGAATGGTGAACCACAGACAACTGAGAATGACCTCCGTCCTGTTGGGACGATTCACAAGCTTCCTGAACGATACGGTGATGCACGTGAGACGGGGCCGTTACGACCACTGGAATATCTTTCCACCCTTGAAGACTCACAGGTTGTGACCTGGTCAGCAAAAAAACACACTGACGAGAAAGGAACGCATACAACATTCACACCAACTATCCGTGACGGTAAAGACCTACTGAAACCCGGCGGATATTTCAAAGGGCTTTCATCTGGAACACTGACGGATCGTTTAAACTTTGCCAGCCTTATGCTTGCCCTCTTTTGTGGGACAGCTTCTCTACCGCATATCCTTATCCGGTATTACACCGTCAAGGATGCAGCCGCAGCGCGCAAAAGTACTGTAGTTGGAATCGCAGCGATTGGTGGATTTTATGTCTTAACGCTGTATCTCGGCCTTGGTGCCATGACGAGTGGATACCTTGATCCGACAAGTTCCAACATGGCAGCTCCACTTCTTGCGAAGTCGTTTAGTGAAACCTTATTTGCAGTGATATCAGCAATTGCGTTTACCACCGTGCTTGGTACGGTAAGTGGGCTCATTATGGCTGGAAGTGGCGCTGTGGCTCATGATCTGATTGAAAATTGTTTTGGCGTCACGATGAATGATCATGAAAAAGTTCGAGCCGGTAAAATCTCAGCTGTTTTTCTTGGAGTCGTTGCTATGGCTCTTGGAATTCTTTTTAAGAATTTCAATGTGAGTTTCCTTGTTGGATGGGCGTTTCATATAGCTGCATCAGCAAATCTTCCAGCGCTGGTCATGTTGCTATTTTGGCCACGAACGACAAAACAGGGAATAACGGCAGCCGTTACTGTCGGAATGGTTTCCTCGCTGAGCTGGATTCTCCTCTCGGCAGATACGTTTGAAAAAGTCTACGGCCTTCCACGCGGCGACTCACCGATTCCATTTAGTCAGCCAGGTTTAGTGACAATTCCGCTTGGGTTTTTGGTTCTCATTCTTGTCTCACTGCTCACACCACCACAGGAACCGCGGCAGGTGGTGGATGCATGACCAATAAGCCAATTGGTTCCCATGTGCTGCGATGTGATGAAAAGCATCTGAAGAACATTCGAGATATTTTTAACGAGGCAATTCTTCAGACAACAGCACTGTATGAAGAGTCACCCCGATCTGAGGCAACGATTGCTGCATGGTTTGAAGAAAAAAAACAGGCTGGTATCCCCGTTTTTGGAGTCGAGCAGCAGGGGAGAGTGGTCGGTTTTGCGACATGGGGTCCCTTTCGACCCTATCCAGCATATTCCAAGACAGCTGAACATTCTGTTTACATTGGGATGGAGTATCAGCGTCGAGGACTTGGGCGGCTCTTACTGGAGACTATTATTCGGGAGGCTACAGCACACGAACTTCATCTTCTTGTCGCTGGTATCGACTCGGAAAATGAAGCCAGCATTGCACTTCATCGCCATGTAGGATTCACTCACGCCGGAACAATCCATGAAGCTGGCTACAAGTTCAAGAGATGGCTCGATCTTGAATTTTGGCAACGTCTACTGAATTGATGACCAAATTCTGTAGGTACAACAAACTCAGGGAGAACAACAAGAGTGTTTCCACCGGATGTTGTTTCTGCACACTTCCCATCGAGACTACTTTCACTCTCCGCGAGGATGCTTACGCACCCGGACGACGGAAGTGACGGTAAGCCTGCAGGACATCGTGAAGATCAGAAGAAATCGTGACTTCATCTTCAGCAAAATCACTGAGCCAAGTTCTGTCACTTGAGACAGCATCAGCCAAGATCGGTAGGATTTCACCAAGTGGTACTTTGACACTATGCGGATCAAGTTGCTGTTCAAGCAACGAAACGCCAGCAGCGTCATTATCTGGACCATTATAAACACGTAGTTTTCGCAGACCCATGGCACACTCCCTTTTGCCGTGTGGTCCTTCGGAAGTCCGTCGGACCGTTGCCTGTCAGACAGGTTTATTGCTAGCTGCATCATGCGACTAGCAGATCATGGGCGACATGAATCCTGCCTAAAAATTTACATCGGCACATGGAGGCCATAAAGTTTGACCGAATTCTCCATTTATGCCGATTTTTGTTGTCGATACCCAAAAACTCAAGTTTTTGGGGGCTTTGGCTAAAGCCGGCTGTTTCCTGATTGACTCTGCATACGACCTGCTCGCAGTGCCTCGCCGATACTCTTGGGAACGAGTGCCTCGGCTTTGAGGACACCTGCACGGTTTTCGGCAGTCGCGGCTTTCATTTCCTGTTCATGAGCGATGGCCACTGCCCGTCTTTCCTCGGCTTTGGCACGTGCCACACGTGTGTCGGCCTCTGCCTGATCGGCCTGAAGCCGGGCTCCAATATTCTCACCAACCTCGATATCGGCGATATCGATAGACACAATTTGGAACGCTGTTTGTGCATCGAGTCCGCGTTCGAGTACAGCTTTTGAAATTGTATCTGGGTGCTCCATAACTTCAAAGTGTGTAGCAGCTGATCCAATTGATGTAATAATTCCTTCACCCACTCGAGCGATAATTGTTTCTTCAGTTGCTCCACCGATGAGTTGATGAAGATTTGTTCTGACGGTAACCCGTGCTCGAATTTTTAATTCAACACCATTTCGTGCAACAGCTGAAAGAGTTGATTTTCCACTTGCAACATCTGGGCAGTCAATCACTTTGGGGTTCACACTTGTCTGCACTGCATCGAGCACATCTCTTCCTGCAAGATCTATGCCGCATGCTTTATCGTAATCAAGATCAATGCCAGCTCGATGGGCTGCGATAAGAGCACGAATGACACGAGGAACATCACCACCAGCGAGATAGTGAGCCTCGAGAACACGCGGAGAAAGCTGCTTTCCAAGACCGGCTTGGGTTGCCATAATCCGAGCCTGAATAATCGTACGAGCATTGACCTTCCGCAGGCTCATTCCAAAAAGCTCGAGAAATGTAACAGCTGCTTTCGACCAATACGCCTGAAACCAAATTTGGCCATAGTTAAATATCAGAATCAACATTGCGAATGCAATGATTCCGAGCAAAACGCCAAAGACTGCAAATGCGGAAGGAGGCAAAGCTGATCTCCTGGTTAAAATACCGTGTGTAACTCTAAGACTTCACCATCGATAGTACTTGGAAGATTCAGAAATGCAAAAACCTTATACACCTCGGGGGTTGGAGCCCTTCTTGCAGTGTTAGGGGGTATTCTTGGAAACGTTGTCAGGTCGTTTCATGCGTAACAATCCAGCCTCCACCGAGGAGATGCGTGTTGTCATAGCAGACCGCTGGCTGGCCAGGGGTAATTGGACCAGGAGCATGCACTGTTGGCTCGAGAAAGTGTGCTTCAAACTGTTGATCACCTTTCCGTGTGACAATGGCTTTTGCAGGTGGTCGTTGGGCTCGGCACTGAACAAGACATTCAAAAGGAGTTGTTGGTACATCAGCAACCCAGCTCACTTCATCGGCAATCAGACCTTGAAGAGGCAACTCGGATTTTGGTCCTACAACAACTCTGTAAGTCTCTGGTTCAATCCGAATGACGTACAATGGGGAGCCAATCGCAATACCAAGACCTTGTCGTTGACCGATTGTAAAATGCTCAATTCCAGAATGGTGTCCAAGGACGCTCCCACTTGTGTCAATAATATCTCCTGCTCGGGAACCACCGAGTCTGTGGGCTACCAAACGTGGGTGCTCGCCTGGTGGAACAAAGCATATTTCTTGACTATCAGGCTTGGTTGCTGTTACCAGACCTAAACGATCGGCATGTGATCGAACTTCAGATTTTGTCAGTTCACCAATTGGGAGCATCATTCGGGCTAAACGATCTGGGGTGATTCCGAATAGGACATATGACTGATCACGTGAGACATCATGCCCTCGGTGAATTTCAGGGATGGCTGGAACAGAGCCTGAGGTCTGGCTGTGAACGAGTCGTGCATAGTGCCCTGTGGCAACATGTGTCGCACCAACTGCATCGGCATAGTCAAAGAGACGCCCGAATTTGATCCATTGATTACACCGGACACACGGATTTGGTGTTCTGCCAGCACCATATTCGGTGACGAATGTATCTATTATTTTTTCAAAATCTTCAGTGAGGTCGAGTGGATATAGCGGAATACCGAGATGTTCTGCAACACGACGGGCATCGAGAGCATCTGTAACAGAGCAGCAGCCTTGGTGACCGGGCTTGGGATTTGATGCTTCAACTATAGGAAGCGCACCTGATGGTGTTGGCAAAGCCGGTTGCCCATGTCGCATAAAGACACCGATACAATCGTGTCCGGCTTCAACGAGTAACGAGGCGGTAACACTTGAGTCAACGCCTCCCGACATAGCAATGACGATGCGGGACATGGAAATCAGTCTGGCAAAGAGTGCGGAATGTTTCTTCCAATAGCTTTGAATGTACTGAAAGAAGTTAGTATTTCAGAACAGTTTCAATTCGGTGGTCACCCAGTCGCTCACGTCCTCCTAGACCCTCAAGTTCAACGAGGAACGAGCATCCTACCACCGTTGCGTGCACAGATTCTATCAGACTGATACAGGCTTCAGCCGTGCCACCCGTAGCCAGTACGTCATCGATGATCAGCACACGTGAGTGTGGCGTCAGAATTCCGCTGTGCATTTCGAGAGTGTCTGTACCGTACTCTAATTCATACTGGTAACTGATCGTATCAGCCGGTAGTTTTCCTGGCTTACGAACGGGAATCAACCCAACACCAAGTTTCAGTGCAAGAGGTCCGGCAAAGAGAAACCCTCTGGCTTCAACAGCTGCAACGGCATCAATAGCGGTATTCTGCCACGGTGCGGCTAAATTCCGTATCGACTCATCAAATGCTTCGTGACTCGCAAGCAGCGGTGTAATGTCGCGAAAGAGTATGCCTGGCTTCGGGAAATCAGGTACGTCGCGGATATGTTGTTTTAAATTCATAGACAGAGGGTATCTGGTTTATGCGCCTCGCCGCAACTGTCTCGTAGGACGAATTGAAATGGTCGCCCGTGGAACACCCTCAATTTCAGCAGCGAGTGATGCTAAGGTCTCAGATTCAATCTGTCGAACTCGCTCTCGAGTAAGCCCTAAGATACTGCCAATCTCCTTCAATGTCATTGGCTCTTTACCCTCAAGGCCAAACCGCATTCGAACAATAGACGCGGCTCGATCCTCAAGCTCATCAATACGTTTCAATACATGCTGGAGCGTGTCTTCATCAAGCATGACGTCGGCTGGACATCGTGCGTTTTGATCTTGAATGATATCCCCAAGCGACCACCCACCTTCCGTCTGATCAGTTTGTGGAGCAGCCTGATGAACCTGCATTGCTTTTTTGATGATCGGTAGCTTTTTGCGAGCCAAGCCGAGCATTCGAGCTACTTCTTCAGGTGTGGGTGTTCGACCAAGTGAATCGAGGAGACGAATCGAAGCTCGCCGCCACTTCGACAGGATCTCAACCATATACGCAGGAATTCGAATGGTCTTTCCATTATTAATGAGTGATCGCTTGATTGATTGTTTGATCCAGTAACTGGCGTATGTACTAAACCGCGTTCCAACAGTTGGATCAAATCCTTCGACGGCTCGCATGAGACCAAGATTCCCCTCTTCGATGAGATCACAAAGCTGGAGCCCACGGTTTGAATAGCCACGAGCAATATTAACGACAAGGCGGAGATTCGCCCTGACCATATGGTCGCGTGCGGCAGGGTCACCTTTTTGAACCCGAACAGCCAGTTGTTTTTCCTGGGCCGCGCTGAGGAGAGCAGTCTCATTGATGTCGCGTAGATAAGTTTCCATAGGTTTTTACTTGATCTCTTTGCTGATGAACGATGATTAGGTTGTGAGTACGAAAGAAGGAACTTCTAGACATTCGTTCCGCACCCGGAGTGACACGATATGGTGGAGCCATTCCATCGCATCTCCTGCCAGGCACAGGACATAGCTTCAGGGGAACGTGAACAGGAAGCGTTCCCCGCGGAAAGAACTATCGACTGTTCAGAGAGGACGACTGCACAAAGAGGGAAAAAGAGGCTCCCTGTGCGGACTGTATCGACTGCACGGCCCACAAACAAGGAACTCGTTTTTAGACCCACTCATGAATCGAGTTGTCTTAGTTGCCAGTCAAGAACAACAAGCTCAGGCGGTGAACCAAGTCGCAGAGGAAGAAGTGAGGTGCCGATGCCGCGTGAAACATACATTGGTGGTCCATTGTCACAGTACCATCCAGATACATAGCTCCCACTGCCTGGAGGAGTAATGAGTGGGAAACCACCTGGAGCAATCTGACCTCCATGAGTGTGGCCGCTGAGAATGAGACTTGGAGGAGTTGCAAGAAGTTTCTGAGAAAGATCACGAGTCCCTGGACAATGTGCCAGCACAAGGTGCTGATCTGCATCGTCATTCTTTTCAGTTCGAAGAGGCTTTGGTTGACCTGCAAGGAGATCATCAAACCCGGTAATCTTCAACATACTGCTATCGTGTTCCAAATGGTACGACTCATTCGTCAAGACTTGAAACCCGAACGGAGTCAGGAAATCCTTGAATGATGATGGTGTGAATCCGGCGTTGTATTCCCAGTTCCCCATGATCGCAAGTTGGTGAGATGCTGGTGGAAGCCTCTCTAAAAATTCAGACAATGGCTGCATGCCGTTTTTATGACTTATCGTATCGCCCGTTAGCAGAATTACATCAGGCTCGGAAGCTGTGACAGCCTCAAGAAGTTGTATTTCCAACTGACCAATATCATGGAGATGCAGATCACTGAGTTGAACAATTCGCAGTGCTCGATGACCCGATAATGAGGGTGTTCCAATGTGGAGATGCGTCTGAGATAGTGATTGTGGTGCTACCACAAAAGATTCTGCCAAGAGTCCACCGGCAACACCGCATGTAGTAGCGGCAGCCGTTTGGATCCATTGTCGGCGACTCAATTGAAGATGGGGCAACACCATACTCAAACACTCCGCTGTTGAAAAAGAAGAGCGTCGTGATTTTCGAGAAAAATCTCAAGACTGATTTGGCTTATTTTCCAGATCGATTTGGGTAGTTTTTCCGGTCACAATGATCGAATCGATGTCGGTATCAAGTGTTCGGATTAAAAAATTAAGCACTATCTGGCTAACGTTTCCGTCTTCTACGAGAGATTCTTGTTGACCCTCAGGAAGGATAAGTGTGCTATCAACATCTGCGGAAAGAAGTGCAGCATGTAATCGCTCACTTTGGCTCACAGGGATAGTCTCATCGTTTTTGCAATGAATGAGTAATGTGGGTGGGTCATTCCGTGAGGCGTAACTAATCGGGCTGGCTCGTAACGCCGCTTCGCGAAACTCGGGAAGTGGTCCGCCAATGAGCCGACTCGCTGCAGAGGAAGCACGGTCAGAATCAGTTCCAAGAGTGGGCAGGTGCGTGATAGTTGAAACACCACAGATTGCCGCAATTCTATGCGTAGGAAAATCATCCTCTTCAAAGGAATCGTTATGTTTTTGATCAGGATCCAACCCAATCAGCATCGAAAGATGTGCACCTGCAGCCTGCCCTACTAGGCATATCCGTGTTGGGTCAATACCCCAAATTGCGGCATCTTCACAGAGACGATTGATTGCTGCTAAACAATCATCTCGTTGCGTAGGAAAAATATGTGTTTGACTTGGACGATAGCTGATACTTGCGACAGCAAATCCATGCTGTGTGAGCCATGTAAGAGGACAATCGATGCGAGGGCTACTCGACCAGTCGTCACCGGGTAGCCAGATTACGAGGGGTAGTCTTCCTTCACGGCACCCGCCCGGAAGATACAGATCGAACTGTTGATGTTGTTCTCCTGATCCATACGAAAGGTTTCGATGTTCAATGGGTAATCCACTATGTGGTGGTATATCCTCTGGAACAACTGTCCATGTGCTACGACGATTGAGTCTTCTTTGGGCACGTTTGGAAAGTCGCCGTCGTGGATATTGTGTTGAGTAAGAACCTGATTCAGGGCGAACGCCTACTGGGACATCACCGGAAGGACGAGGGTCTTCTCGATGGAATCGGACTGCATGCTTTCCGATCCCAGCTCCTTCCCCGATCCCAGCTCCATCCCCGATCTCTGCTCCATCCATTGTGTAGGCCAGAGAAGGTGAGAGCAGCATCAGACACATTGTGTGTAATGAACACAATATCTTCACTGCGTGGTGGCTTGTCTGAAACATTGACACCAATTCAAAGTGGAGTTTATTCAAGGCGACTATCAACTTCATGACAATTCATTTTCCACCTTGTATCGTACCAGAGGACTTGGGCAGATGCGCCTGTTCGATGTATTTCAAGATGTCTCTCACTCTAGACACCTTAATTCAAGGTGGATTTGCAACTTCACCACCATCACGCGTTGCAAGTCCCTGCCAAATTCGTAAGTCGATGGCATCAGTAATTTTTCGGATTGAACCATCAATCATTCCAGTATTTACAACCCCATTGTGGTAGCTACGAGATGTTACAGCAGCAAATGTTTTCTGCGTGGTACTCTTCCCTTCCTGCTGTGAGTTGTAGTCAATATCGTAAGAGACCCCACCAACAGCAAATTCAACTACTGTATTAGGAGTAAATGTTGCGGTGAAACCGGTATGGTGAACACGACCATCGGGCCATTCTGTATGGCCAGTATTACGATTGGTTGCCGGCCCCATTTTATTCTGGCCGCCAGTAGCCAGTGATGCTATTTGAGAATCATCTGTGGGTGGAGAACCAGCGGGATAGGCACTACCTGGATCAGAAGTATTTCGCACGTAGGGTGTAAAAGCTTTTACTTCACTTACCATCAAAGTCTTTGATAAGCCATCTCGAAAATATTTTGCTCTGTAGTGTGAGTTAGGATGGAAAGCCCCATCACCACCTTCTCCCGTCGCTGGGTTGTAGACGAACCAGGTTCCAAAGTTGAAACCGTAGTTTGTTGGGTAAACATAGTTAACACCATTCTTTGTCCGAAAAAAGTTATTGACTTCACTGGGACAGACAAAGGTTTCGACTCTGGTCGAGCCGACGGTGGCCCAATTTGTACCAACTATGCCGCTTGGATAGCCATTATCCCAAGGCTGTTCGAGGTTGATTCTTTCTGCAGCAGCAACCTGTTCAATGTAGGGCAAGATTCGGCCATGAATGCCCCATGAACCATTGTTAGTGGCGAATACAGTACCCGGTGTATGCAGCATACTTGGAGGAAACCCTCCCTTGCTTGAGGCGTAATTATGAACAGCCAACACTAACTGTTTCATGTTGTTGCCACAGGCTAAACGCCTCGCTGCCTCACGAGTCTGTTGGACTGCTGGTAGAAATAACCCAATAAGAACACCAATAATCGCAATCACGACAAGAAGTTCAATGAGCGTGAAGCCGTCTCGGGAGCGATACCAATGTCTATGAGCAATTGTTCGCATAGGACCTTTCTTCCGCTGAGAAAATATCTCCGTGCCACGTCTGAAAGGAATAGCGTCTGGCGAGAGCGAGAACAAAAATTCAGACTACCATTCCAGCAGACCAGAAGTCCAACAGATGTTTCGTAATATGAGTATTCTTGTAACCTTGTTAAGACAAAGTCTTCGATATATTTTTTTGAAAAGCCAGTCCCAGCACGCCTTATAAGGCAAAACACACCATTGAATCCATGCGACAAGGAGCCACTCGATGAACGCCACAGCATTCCCGAATACAAAGCACATTCTCACAGCATGGTTGCTCCTTCTTGTAGGCATCAGTGGCGTGTTTGCAGATGACTCTATAAACCGCCTCACGGAGTCTGAGAAACGAAGTGGCTGGGAGCTGCTTTTTGACGGCACATCACTTCACGGCTTCAAGGGATATCAGCAAGATACTCCAGGTGCCGGCTGGCGGGTTATTGATGGGACAATCGTGCGTGCAGAAGCCGCTGGTGATCTTCTCACACAAGAAATGTACGACAGTTTCGAAATTCAACTTGAATATCGAATAAGTGAGGCTGGGAATAGTGGGCTTATGTTTCATGTATCTGAAGATGGCAAACGACCGTGGTATAGCGGCCCGGAAGTTCAGATCATTGATAATGATGCTGGGAAAGATGGGCAGAAAGCAGGGTGGCTGTACCAACTGTATGAGCCTCATGAAAAAAAATGGGTTATGCGGATTGAAAAAGCGGCTGGATTACCAGTGAAGGAATTGGTTGATGCGACACGGCCTGCAGGAGAGTGGAACCACCTTTACCTTCGGGTGACACCAGGATCATCTGAGGTCTGTCTTAATGGCGTCAGCTATTACAAGTTTGTGATTGGAAGTGATGACTGGAACCAACGCGTAGCAAAAAGCAAATTTTCAAAATTTGAACAGTTTGGCAAGGCTGGAAACGGTCATCTATGCTTCCAGGATCATGGTGATCAGGTTGCTTTTCGCTCAATTAAAATCCGTCGATTACCAGATGGAAAACTTCCACAAAAGCCAGCAGATGGCACACTTCGTCTTGAGGCGGTACCAGCATTTCCAGGCCTTGTCTGGGATGGTTGGTCACCAGTATCTGATGATGGAAAACCTGTGCCACCACTCCGTCCATTAACGGTGACTCATGCTGCCGATGGATCGGGCAGGCGGTTTATTGTGGAGCAGACCGGTCGAATTTACATGATTGAAAAAGATACCCAGAGGGCAACAATCTTTCTTGATATCCGGGATATTACTCGTCCGTGGAAAAAAGCGAATGAAGAAGGCCTCCTCGGGCTTGCCTTTCATCCACATTTTTCGGAGACAGGTGAATTTTTTATCTGCTACAGCCCGGTGGATGCACCACAGTCCGAACGGATTTCACGATTTCATGTATCTGCTCAGAATCCCAGTAAAGCTGATGAGAACAGTGAGGAGATTGTGCTTCAGTTTGACCAGCCATTCCCAAATCATAATGGTGGTTCGATAGCTTTTGGTCCTGATGGGTTTCTTTACATCGGCCTTGGGGATGGTGGCAGCCGAAATGACCCTTTTGACAATGCTCAAAACCTCGGTGTCTTACTTGGGAAAATTCTTCGCATTGACATCGATCAGCGTGGTGCTGAAACAGCCTATACAGTGCCCTCGGATAATCCGTTTCTTAATATGGATGGGGTGCGGCCGGAGATCTGGGCCTATGGTTTTCGCAATCCATGGCAACTTGCATTTGATAACAAGACAGGTGCTCTCTGGATGGCAGATGTAGGGCAGGATCTACAAGAAGAAATCAATCTTGTCAAAAAAGGGGGCAACTACGGCTGGAGACGGAGAGAAGGGAGTTATCCTTTTGGACATGTTTCATCGGATGTCCCGTCTATTGATCCTCTTTGGGAATACGATCATCAGGTTGGGAAATCAATTACCGGCGGTCCTGTTGTCCGAGGAAGTACCATTCCGGAACTCGAAGGTTGTTACCTGTACGGAGACTTTGTTTCAGGCCGGCTGTGGGCTCTCGGAGTGCAGGATGTAAACGATCCTTCAACAATTTCAAACCAGTTGATTCCATGGAATGGTCTGCCGATATTTGGTTTCGGTCATGATCAGGATGGTGCTGTCTATGTGTTGACGTCTTCAAATACAGGACAGGGTATCTATCGGCTTCAACAACACACCAAAATATCTGCACTGCCGCCTAACTAGTGGCGGCTTCCTCCTTTTGGCATTGATGCAGTCGTTGTTGAACGGACTTCACGTGCTGTGAATGCTGCCCAGACAGGATTGTGGTCAGAGACCTCGAGTGCCTGTTGTAAGCTCAGGCCGTATGTATTTTGTAAATCAAGAACACCCCAACGACCTGTATATTCACCAGTCGTTGTTCGCTGAAAGATAAGATTGTCATAAGTTTTTGTACGGCGTGTATTGGTTGTTGTGCCAGATACGGCCCACGAGATGTTGTCCAATGTACCAAGTCGATCGAACTGCTTTGGTGCGGCGTTGAGGTCTCCAAGCAGTATGATGTCATCTTCATCGGGACGTGCCATCTTCAGTGCGAGAAATGCATCGGCGAGTGCATCGACCTCCTCCGGCACTTCGTCGGGGTCCGTATGGATATTGATCATCCAGAATGTAAAACTTTGTTCAGGCGGAACCATCCGTGACCGAAAACGCACAAAGAAAGGTGGTCTGTGAAGTCGATCTCCAGGATCATGCATTGTGCCAACGGATGTCGTATCAACTTCAATACGACGTGTGTCGTAGAGGAAGGTGTACTGCTCCTTACTGACTGTTCGACCAAGTCGTGGTCCAATCACATATTGATAACTGCTTCCATCCGCATTCACATGTTTGACAAAACTCGGGATAATATCATTTGATTTTGCTCGGACTTCTTGAATAGCAACAACGTCAAAATTTCGAATGACTTTTGCCAAGGTATCAACAACATGAGCTTTGGCCATTTTGGATATTCCAAAGACTTGAATATTGAAACTTGCGATCCGAACATGTTCCGCTGACCGTTGTTCGAGGCCAGCACCGCTCGCGCAGATAGTCAAACTGTTTATAAAGACAGCAACAAATACTGTCAGAAGCCACGCATTCCGGTTTTGGATCGCCACAGCACCGTCCTCCCACATCCGCTATCGGCAGCCATGGCGTCTCTACTCAGAGAAGTCTGTGGTGATCACTATTCCTTGCCAAACAAGGAGTTACCGGAAATTGGTGAGGAAATAGGGAAACAGGGTGAAGTGTGGGTATGATAAAGCCTTCTCAGTTTCCCTTTTCCGGAGAGTTTTCCATGCGTTTTTCATTCTTGCGACTGATGGTTCTTGTTTCCTTTTGTTTTATAACGCCGCACCATCGTTGTTTTATGCAAACAGTTGAAGCAGCAGCAGTTGAGCCTTTGAAAGTTTTGATCGTTGCGGGTGGCTGCTGTCATGATTACGCCACACAGACCAAACTGTTGAAGGAGGGAATAGAAGAAAGAATCAATGCCTCTGTTGAAGTTATTTACAACCCCGATACCTCGACTGAAGCACGTTTTGAAATTTATGAATCAGATGGTTGGGCCCGTGATTTCGATGTAGTGATTCATGATGAGTGCAGTGCCAATGTGAGTGAGCGGCCGTACGTCGATCGTATTCTCAATGCGCACCGTAATGGAGTACCAGCAGTGAATCTTCATTGCGCGATGCACTCGTACCGGTGGGGAAACTTTCAGGAACCGGTAGCAGATGGAGCAGATAATAGCGGCTGGTACGAGATGATTGGTCTTCAGTCATCCCGCCATGGTCCACAATCACCAATTGATGTGACCTACTCAGATCATGTCATCGCGAAGGGGTTGTCGTCCTGGAAAACAGTGAATGAAGAACTCTACAACAACGTTCGTGTCTACGACAGTTCTCATATAGTTGCATCTGGTAAGCAGATGCAGATGCCAAGGAAAAAGAAAAACAAACCAGTCGACCCAGATGCAAAGCCTACTGAGGCAGAGGCGGTCGTTGCCTGGACGAATGAATTTGGCCCAAAGAAAACAAGAATTTTCAGTACATCACTCGGTCATAATAACGACACGGTTGGTGATGACCGATATCTTGATCTGATTTGCCGTGGCCTTCTTTGGAGCACCCACAAACTGACAGAGTCTGGGAAGCCATCAGAGGGTTACGGCAATAAATAACTCTCAGGAATAACCTGCTAGCGAGTGTGGCGGTACGTTGCTGTACTGTGAGAAGGATACAGCAGAAAGACGGAAATCACTTTCTGTAGAGCGATGTATGGGTACGAGATGGGCATCTAGGAATGCATGCTCAACACGGGGTAATCAATGATGAATTCAATGAGTTTACGTTGATACGTAGAGAGAAACACGTCCTTGCTTCCAGCTGAAAAGGTCGCATCGCATGAGAGCATGTATTTATTTACGAATACTCTTCGCAACTACAGGAATTGTCTTTGCTACCTCTATGCGTGCAGAGATTACTCCCGTACCGAATACGGTTATTCCGACAAGAATCGAAGGAGTACAACCTCGGAATGTGGTTTTCATTCTTTCTGATGATCATCGTTATGACGCAATGAGCTTTATGGGTCACCCCTTTGCAAAAACACCCCATATGGATGCGATGGTAAAAAAAGGGGCCCATCTCAAAAATGCATATGTGACGACGTCTTTGTGCTCACCAAGCCGAGCTTCAATTCTGACAGGTCTCTATACATTTCGTCATCGAGTGATCGATAACCAAAGACCAGTGCCTGAAGGCACGCTGTTCTTTCCACAGTATCTCCAGAAAGCTGGATACAAGACAGGGTTTATTGGGAAGTGGCATATGGGCCATGCGAGTGATGATCGCCGACCAGGTTTTGACTATTGGTTTAGCTTCAAAGGTCAGGGTAAGTATTACCCACCCAATGATAGCTATACGATTAATGATAACGGGAAGCGGGTGCCGCAAGATGGATACATCACAACGCTGTTAACGAGGAAAGCAGTTGAATTTCTCAAGGAAACAGATCGTGACAAACCATTTTTTTTGTATCTGTCGCATAAGGCAGTGCATGGCCCTTTTACTCCTGAGCCACTGTACAAGGGAACGCTTTCAGATCAGCCGTTTACGCTTCCTCTATCCAGTGAGCGTCTGACAAATAATCAACTCAATCGTCCGCGATGGCTTCTTGATCAGCGCAATAGTTGGCACGGCATGGATTTTCCGCTTCACACAGCAAACAGTGTCGAATCATTTTATAAAAGCTATTGTGAAGCGCTCTGTTCTGTGGACGACAGTATTGGTGCTGTTGTGCAACAGCTGAAAGAAATGGGCATCCATGATGAAACACTGGTCATTTATATGAGTGACAATGGCTATATGTTTGGGGAGCATGGCTTAATTGATAAACGCGTAGCCTACGAAACATCGAGTCGCGTACCGATGCTCATGCAATGTCCAGAGCTCATTGTAGGTGGTACGGTTGTCGACGAAGTGGTGGCAAATATTGATATAGCCCCAACAGTCATGCAGGCCATGGGCTTGAAAGCACCACCGCATATGGATGGACAGAGTTTTCTGTCACTTGCCCAAGGCCAGTCAATTCCTTGGCGTAATTTTTTTCTGTACGCATACTATTGGGAACAAAACTACCCACAAACTCCGACGCATTTCTCGCTGCGCGGCGATCAGTACAAGTACACAACATATTATGGTTTATGGGATACCGATGAACTCTTTGATATCAAGAACGATCCGGAAGAACAAAATAATCTTATTCATGATCCGGCATTTCAGAACATGAAACAGCACATGCAAAACCAGCTCTACACAATGATGGAAGAACTTGGTGGTATGGAAATTCCCTTAAACCGACCAAAGGGCCAACGCAAAACAGAACGTCTTCGAAGTCAGGGTGGCGAGAAGGCGGCAGATTTCTCTGAAGCCTTTCTTGTTGATGAAGCACTTCGCAAAGAATTGCAGTAGTTCATCGCCTTCCTGTCGACCGGTCACTCAATAGAAACGAGTTCAAGACGTATCGACTCGATCAGTTGCCACTGCAGAGAATCCCATGGTGACCGATGATGCGTACAACCCGACGACCGCCGCTCGTCATGTGTGAAATGTAAAAAACCTTAGTGTCGTGAATCTGTTGTACCGAGCGGTGTTCACGCAATAAGGGGCTGTGTCCTCTACAAAAGTAGGACGTTGGCTAGTTAGGAAGTCTTTTCCGACGGCGCACTACACAATCAATCTTGACTTGGTAAGACGCCGATTCCTATTGTTAGGATTGTGTTAGGGCAAATCGGAAACCCGCTTTTTTCAGGGTTTTTCTCTTCAGAGGCCTTCGTATGAACTTCCGTAAAACGTGCTTGTTGTGTGCAGGACTCGTCACAAGTCTCGGCATGATCTGGATGGTGGGGGTACCACTTCAAGCAGGTCATGCAGGCTCTGCCACTGGAGTGGGAAGTGTATTCGCAGCGAAGGCGGAGCAGGAACCAGTGACTCACAGGCAACCAGTGTCACTCCGCATGTTGGCACGTGTGCTGCATCACTGTGATGAAAATGGCAAGCCTATTCACGCTGGATTTGTGCGGTGGGCATCACGAGCGATTCCTTCAGGAGAAGGTGTAGATGCCTTTCCACACGTTTCTGGAGACCAGTTATTTGGTCGTGACTCTTTCCAATCTGTGTCGAATAAAACTCGTTGATTATCGGCAGCGGATTCTCCGTAAGCCTGTCAACTTTTCTACATGAGTGTTCAACTCACCTCACGGTTTCATGCCATATCAGTAGTTCAGTTGGACAATACCCCCAGCTCAAGTCCTGTTCTAGAGGACAAGTGATTCGATATCAAATCACTTCTTTGGAAAGAAAGAGGTATGATGTCCTATGTCAAAGTGACCATCAGAAAAAGTACAGGTGTTGCATCCAAAGTTCTTTTTAATTCAAAGTTGGCAGTTTCTAAAAACATGTGGTTCCGCGTAGCATTGCTTTTGAGCCTGTTTATGCCGTCCCTTGGCAGTATGTTGCCGTGTGCGGGGGAAGAGGGCGACATGCCTACAAAACAATCTCTGTCAGACAGCACCGGAAAAGAAAATTCAAGACAATGGGTCATCCCAATTCCTACATTTGGCGGACTACAAGTTTGGACAGACTTCAGCTATCGCCAGGGATACCGAATTCAACACAACACAGTGACAGATAACTGGCGGCTCCTTGACGGCAACGATAGAAGATGGATGTGGGGTACTCGTGCACAGTGTGAGGCTTTTCTAAACAAAGTTGTAAAGCGTTCTCAATCCAAATTAGCTCCCCAACGCTGTATCGTGCTTGTTCATGGCCTGATGCGGACCAAGCACTCAATGACTCCCCTCACGAATGTTTTGCAGAAAAAATGTGATTGTGAAATTGTTTCGTTTTCGTATGCAAGTACTCGAGGAAAGATCGGTGAACATGCTGCAGCCTTGCAAGAGTTTCTTGAAAGTCTGCCTGAAACATGGACTCTATCTTTTGTTGGCCATAGCATGGGCAACATTGTCATCCGGCACCTCATTGCAGATTTGCAAGATGATCAAAAGCACAGTGAACTGCTGAGTCGGTGTCAACGAATGGTTATGCTTGGTCCACCGAATCAAGGTGCAGCTATTGCACGGCAACTTTCGTCTCTGGGAATGTTCGAATGGATAGCAGGCAAGGGTGCTATGGAACTTGGACCTGACTGGGATGAATTTTCAGAAAGCCTTGCCACCCCACCATTCCCCTTCAGTATTATTGCAGGACAAGTAGAAAATAAGGCGATACAAAATCCTCTGCTCGACAATGCGAGTGATTTTGTTGTCGAAGTTGATGAAGCTCGCCTTGAGGGCAGTGAATCATTTGTTGTGGTTCCGGCTCTGCATAGTTTCTTGATGAAGGATGCTCAGGTGCAAGAGTTTGTCGCTGACTTTCTATGCCACTGATTTCTGGTAGGAGGCCACCAAACTCATTTCATCTATCTTTTAATGAGTCTTTGAGTGGCTCTCTCGTTCGCTCGTCCGTGCCTTCAATAATATTGACATGATTTTTGTAATGGACATGAAACCACCGCAGTGCTTCATCCCAGCGGGGTTGTTCCATCATTGATTTCCAGATGTTCATCTGATTTTTCATTGCTTCAACACGTTGTGTATGCTGAGCGGCGACGTTCTGTTTTTCTTCACGATCTTGTGTCAGGTTGTAGAGTGCATAGCCATAATCTTTGACATAGATCAGCTTCCAGTTGTTGTCCCGCATTGCTGAGAACCAGAGTTTGTGCCAGAAGAGTTGCTGGTGTGGAGGTCCTGTTTCTTCGCCAGTAAGAAAAGGCACAAGGTCGACGCCATCCAAGTGAGCATCGGCGACGGTTCCGCCGCCGGCTGCAAGTGAAGTTGCAAAAATATCCATTGATGAGACCAGCCCATCATAGACCTCACCTACTGGGAACCTTTCAGGCCAACTCATGAGAAAAGGTACGCGAATTCCGCCCTCAAACTTAATGCCTTTATGGCCTGCAAGAGGAAGGTTGATTGAACCATTGCCTGTTGCGCCTCCGTTGTCACTGAGAAACCAGACAATGGTGTTGTCAGTTCGGCCAGATCTATCGAGTGAATCGAGGACGTTTCCAATGGCTCGGTCCATTGCCCAGATCATTGCTGCGTAGGTACGTCTTTTTTTATCTGTGATGGTCTTGAAACGCTCGAGATCTTCCTCAGTTGCATGCATCGGACCGTGTGGTGCAGTAAATGAGAGGTAGAGAAAAAAAGGTTCTTCTGAATCATCCTCAAGAAATTCAATTGCCTGCTCTCCAAAAACATCTGTGAGATAGCCATCGAAGGGTACCGTTGCGCCATTCTTTTCAATCCGTTTGGTACTGGACGGTTTGTCTTCACGGTCGGTGTTGAAGAAATAGCTTCGCGACCCTTCACGGAGTCCATAGAAAGAATCAAATCCTCGCTTTGTTGGATAGAAGCGATCTGCATTGCCTAGATGCCATTTTCCGATAATGCCTGTTCGATACCCGTAGTTTTTCAGTGCATCAGCCATTGTCTGCTGGTTGAGATCCATGCCCTGATCTGGTGGGGGCGTATTGGCTTCGTGTCCAAAACGTTGTTGATAGCGCCCGGTAAGCAAGCCAGCCCGAGACGGGCTACAGACTGAGGCAGTCACGTGCCCGTCAGTAAATCGAATGCTGCGTGCGGCGAGTCGATCGATGTTGGGGGTGCGAATATCAGGAGAGCCCTGAAAACCGAGATCAGCCCACCCAAGATCATCTGCCAAAAAGATGAGAATATTCGGTGGTTTGGCTGACACAGTACATGAGAAGCACGAAGAAATAATGAGGCAGGCAATAATGTGTTTCATAGTTGCTTTTCTTGACCGTGACGAAGGTTTCTTGAACGGATGATTTAGTTTGCCACGTAATGCATTTTGACATGTGGCCCAGCCGTTGGAATATCAAATACATCAGTCGCTGTCGACCAGCCGGCCTGTTCATAAAAACCGATAGCAGTCGTACGTGCATTGCACCAGAACGGCCAGCTCGGCTCTTCTTTCTTTGCCTCATCAATCGCAAACATTAAAAGCAATTGACCAAAACCTTGCCGCTGATGTGTTGCTACTGTTGCCATACCCCGTAACTGCCACGCATTAGAATTATTCCACGTCGACTGAAACAAAGACAGGCAACACAGTACGTTCCTGTCAGCAAACGTACCAAAGTGCCGAGTTGGGTCGTCGAGGTCACCATCAAACTTTGCCGTGTCAAACGAAAGACCGGATCGTAAGACAGCATGCCGAAGTGGCCAGACTTCTTCAGCTGTCGCCCGCCGAACAATTGGTTGTGACGTACTCATCATTAAAGGCTGGCTCATCGAAGAGGCTTATTGTCTGTCAAAAGCATGTCGTAGCAGCTTGAGATTTTTTGGGATTGCGATCAATGGATCATCTTTTCCTTCAAATTCAAGAGATACCCAGCCGCTATACCCTGCATCATGAAGAATCGTGGCAACCTGTGGGTAGTCAATATCAAGCGTGTACCAGGTGCCCCCACCGTTATATGTTTTGGCTTGTACGAAACATGCAGCTGGCGCAAGTGCCTCCATCTGTTGATACATGTCTTCAAGAAAGTTTCCGGTATCAAGTGTGGCCTGAAGCCATGGGGACTTGATGGCACCAATAATTTTAAGAACACCAGCAGCGGTGCGACCCAAGCCCCAATGATTTTCAAGTCCAAGGACAACGCCACACTTTTCGGCCACTGGTAAACATTCTTCTATAGATTGAATGACCCACTTATACGCATCGTCATCTGTATAGCCTTCAAGTCGTGGTTCGATTCCACGGTTTGACATAAGGGTATCAAAGCTTTTTATTGTGCCCCATCGCCCAGTGTTGATTCGCATGGTGGGAATCCCAAGACGATAGGCCTGCTCAATAGAAGCAATTGTTTTTTTAATGTTGTCCTGACGTCGTGTTGAATCAGGCGAGATAAAACCCTGATGTGTTGAAAATCCACACAGTGCAAGCCCGTGTGAATGGGCCTGACGTTTCAGTTGTTGTATGTAAGAGTTTGACGAGTCGGTCATCTGCATCTCAAGTATTTCAAGCCCATCAAAGTTCATGCGCGCTGCATAGTCGATGCAAGTTTCTATTGGGACTTTTGGGCCGCGAAATTGCCAGAAAGAATACGTTGAAACACTGAATCGCTGAGATCGCCCGTGATCAAGGCTGTCTTGTGCGGTCGCTTTCTGATGTATACGGGGAACAATTGATGAACCCAGTGTCAGAGCACACGCTTGTACAAAAGTCCTTCGCTTTGCTGGATTGCACATATGAGACCCGTTGTAAGTGCCGGCACGTATTTGTTTGCTACTCATTTTGGAATTCTTACCAAGGAGTCCTGTCGCGATGATATCATGTTCGAAGCAAAAATCCCTGAACTATGGTCTATGAGATTGATATGAACGCACGTTTTTCTTTTTTGGTCCTGGTGGTATGTGTTGTGTTTGGCGTTGGCTCCGCTAGAGCGCATGAAAACCTTGAGAAATTACGTCATTGGGAAATTCCAAGCAAAGACCCGGATCGTATTATTTTGACATTCAATGGTGATCCAGCCACAAGCCGCGCTGTGACGTGGCGTACAGACGCTACTATTGATAAGGCAGCTGCACAAATTGCTGAGGCGACTGTGAATTCAAAGTTTCAAGATCAGTCTGTGAGTAAGGACGCTGTCACGGAGCCATTTGATTTAGGTTTATATAAAAGCAATGCATCTCTCATCGTTCACTACCACAGTGTGATATTTGATCAGCTCAAGCCAGATACAGTCTACGTCTACCGAGTTGGTGATGGTGATGCCCGCTGGTCAGAGTGGATTCAATTTCGAACGGCACGTGCTGAATATGCCCCAACACAATTTATCTATTTTGGTGATGCTCAAAATGACGTCCTTGCGCATTGGTCGCGTGTGATTCGTCAAGCACATCAGACCGCACCAAACGCCTCGTTTGTGGTGCATGCTGGCGATCTGATTAATCAGGCCCACCGAGATTATGAATGGGCACAATGGTTTAAAGCAGGGGGTTTTTTGCATAGCCAATGCACAGCGATACCCGTTGTTGGGAATCATGAATTCACACCACTTGGTGGTAAAAAATCACCACGAAGGCTGGCTATCCAGTGGCGGCCACAATTTTCGCTCCCTGTTGAGACAGAGTTGTCACCACAATTATATGAAACCGTATACACCATTGATTACCAGGACATACGAATAATTGTTCTTAACTCGAATGATGACTTGGAAGCACAAACTGAGTACCTCAAAAAACAGTTAGAGAATACGACTGCAAAGTGGAAAATCGTCACCTGCCATCACTCGGTATTTTCACCGGCCAAGGGCCGCAATTTTCAGTTTGCTCGCGACCATTGGAAACCACTCCTCGACAAGTATGGTGTTGATCTGGTGTTAAATGGTCACGATCACACCTACGCTCGTGGGCACGTGCCAGTTCGAACTGCTGATGGCAAGGTGAGCAATGACCTTGGGACTGTCTACGTTACATCGGTGAGTGGACCCAAACAGTATGTTATCGATGATGAGCAGATGAGAGGATATGCAGTGGACGGGTACAGCCGAGATAAAAAAGGTGAGCAGACCCAGTTCTATCAGGTGATCAGTATCGAAGGAGAAACACTTACGTACGTTGCGTACACGGTATTGGGTGACGAATATGATCGAGCTGTCATTGTGAAGGATTTCAGTACCGGAAGAAAAGAACTCAGATAGAAGATGTCTGCTCTGTATGTGTGCCTGATCTAAAGCCGTCAATGACAAGAATGTATACCAGTGAAAAGACGTTTTACGGCTCTGCTACCAATCAGTTGCGGTGAAGACGTATTACTGAAAGACTACTGTTATGCACTACAAGTGAAGTCAGTTGGTGTCCAGTGAGTGAGGAATAATGTCGACTGCAGATCAAAGTATTGCGAGCCAAAGCTCGCACCTTCTCGCGGGTCAAGTCCAGACACTCGATCCGGCAGAGGATAATCAAGTTCTTGGTCTTCTCTATGAATATGAAACAGTGCAACTCAATCAAGGTGCATTTAGCCGTCATGTTCAATTCGCCGGCACCGAGCGTTCGGCACTTTACCTTGAGGAATATGGGGCTCGTTCTCATAACCTAGGTGCTCTACGAGGAGACCGTCTGGCTTTCTGTCTCCCGATCACGGAGACAGACTCAAGGTGGTGGGGGAGATCAATCTCGCACGGAGTGATGCCAATTAGTCACTCAGGGAAAACAATTCACGCGACGTTTGATGCAGGACAGCGACATATTGTGATAATTCTTGACCGACAGTGGTGTCTCGAGGAATTAAGTAAGGGAGTGATGGGCCAGGTACTCAATATTACGAATATTTTTAATCCTCAGAATTCTTCTTTCCTTGAAATTCATCCACTGCAGGTTCAAAGGTGGTCACAACGGCTTTGTCGACTTTTGACTCGGGCTGTATCGTGGCCTGAAAAGATACCGAAACAGCAGTTCGAAAGTGAGTTACTCACTGCTGTCCGTTCTTTACTGGAGCCAGCCGAGGTAAGTCAACTGATAGAGTCACGCTCAAAGCAAGTCGTTGAAATGGCGCTCACATATGCAGATGCATTTCAAGCTCAGCCGGTAACCGTTTCTAATCTTTGCGCGAATGTAAACGCAAGCCGGCGAACACTTGAGGTTGCGTTTCAAGCCATAGTTGGAAAAAGTCCACTCCAGTTTCTCACGCAGAGGCGGCTTTGTCGGGCTTATGCAGATCTCAAATACACAAAAGATGAATCAATTCGTGTAACAGACATCGCTTTCGCTCATGGATTCACTGAACTCGGTCGATTTGCAAATCGTTATCAAAAAATATTTGGTGAGCTTCCGTCAGAAACACTTCGCCAATATTCCTCTCAGCGTGGTCTGGCTATTGAGATATAAAACCAACGGTCTGCGAACGAGTCTTTCGGCACACACTCGTTTGGTTTCTATTCGTTCTGGTTGTATTTGTCTTGTTTGTGATCTGCATTCCGTCTGTGGTTCATTAAAAAGTCGAGTGCAATTCGGTCTGTTTTGTCGCGCAAGTCGTGCCGTATGTGGTGGCCCTCTCCTGCGACTGTACACAATACAACATCGATACCATTTGCGTTGACATATGTGCGGAGAGTGATTTTCTCGAATGGCCGATCGATGGTCGGCTGGGTGTCGCACTGATTAAACATTCGCCAAATATTTATCCGTTCATCCGCCGAATACATCGTCACTTTAGGATTGGAAGACCCATGAAAACTTTTATCTTGATCACCTATGACCTGGAAAATTGAGACCGGTTGTGTTTCTTCTTCTGGTGTATGATCTCCCTTCGCCATACCACAACTCATTGGAGCAAGGGCTGCAAATAAATCTGTTTGCTTGGCCAGGCGATAACAGAATAGTCCACCGCTTGAGTGACCCGTTGCGTAAATCGTTTGTGGGTCAGTCACTCTGGCAGCGACTAATGACTCGATTACACCGGTCACAAATCCGACATCGTCGTGGTCAATATCATGAAACTGATCCTTGAAATTCCACTTGGACATTGGTTGAACCGCGTTGCAGCTCACAACAAGTAGTCTTCGAGAGTCAGCATGGCGACCCCACCGTATGCTCTGTCCGTCTGCCTTCCCACCGGCACCATGAAAACACAATAAGGTTGCGTAGCGAGTGTCTGATTCAAATGAATTCGGCGTTGTAATTAATAATCGCCGAGAGTGCCCATGATGCTTGATCTGGATCTCATTCAGTCCGGGTGACAGTGTGCCGAGCGACAACTCCTGTGCAGCTAGGAAGGAAAATGATCCAAGAATATTTATGAAAACAAGTAGGGCGATTTTCATTCTCTCTCCAGAAATCATCTGTAATTGAATCACTCGATTGTTAATTGAATGACCTCATCCAAAAACCGTGTGGTTTTCGTATGTCTTCCACAGACGCCTGCAAGAGTTAGATATGTCGAAGTAACGAGTAAACCATCCTTCGGCGGCATCAATACACGCCTGTGATCGTACCGAAGCATTTCATTAGTCTTAAATGTACAAATTACGATGGTTTTTTCACCAGCTTTCCCTGAGTCTTCGGTGGCACAAGCGTCGGTTCACCGTTGATAAGACCAAGATCCTTTAAGAATTCGTCTGATGCACGGATTGTCATGTCCTGCCAAGGCTGCTTGTTAAAGAAGGAGTGTTCCTGATCCTCCGCAATCCAAAACTCAACAGAGCGAATGTCGAGTGATTGCATTTTCGTATACGCAGCATTCCAGCCTTTCAACCATTTTTCATCTTCACTCCCAAAAAAGACGATAGCTGGCGGAAAGTCAGGACGGATATGCTGCAGGAAGTCGACTTCAGAATCTTTGGCATCTGCCATACCGAGGGCTGGGTTAAACAAAAGATATGCTACGACTGATGTGTCATGCTCTCTGTTGTCATGTGGGTCATTTAATTCAGGGTTGGTCGTTGCAAGCAAGCTCACATGCCCACCGGCTGATCCACCCCCAGCAATAATGCGATGTGCGTCTATGCCGAGTTTTTCAGTATTTTGTTTGTACCAGCGAATGGCACTTTTGGCGTCTGTTATACAGACTCGTTTTCGAGAGCCCTCCCCGTTATCTGCCTTTGTCGCCAGCCGATACGACACGGTTGCTGCCACGAGCCCGCGGTTTGCAAAGTAATGGCAGAGATAGCGGAACTGATCTCTCTTTCCTCCACCCCACCCTCCACCATGAAACATGATGATGCCCGGAACTAACTCAGTGGCAGCGTCATGACCCTTTGGAAAATAAATCTCCATTTCCCGTGTCACGCCGGCTTCTTCTTTGTAGGTGTAGATTTCCCCTTCTGGAATATCATCACTGCGAGCACTATTTGTCAGGCAAGAGAAGGCTCCTAAAACCAAACACAATGTTATCGTTCTCATTTCAAACCCCAATAAGACTGATT